>Ga0207990_1001387_pt1 | contig 12466 bp, 11 predicted proteins | sample ETNtaG_8_FD_185780 | JGI IMG/M metagenome (GOLD analysis project Ga0207990, IMG submission 185780) | Marine microbial and viral communities from oxygen minimum zone, Eastern Pacific Ocean - ETNP201406SV75 (SPAdes) (version 2) | ecosystem: Environmental > Aquatic > Marine > Oceanic ...
TTGCAACTATTATTTAAAGAACGTTTTTACGAGCAATCTTTATCCTCGACATGCATCCTTGAAATCCAACTCCTCGTCGAAGCCATGTCATCCCCAGATGCTTATATTATACGCTTTATTATGAGAATTTAGTTAATTGTAACTCTTGCAAATTTCCTTTTGCCAACTTGATATACTGCAGTGCCTACTTGCGGCTCGAGGTCTTTATTGGTAATTTTTTCTCCATCTATTTTTGCTGCCCCTTGTTTGATCATGCGAAATGCTTCGGAAGTTGAGCTGGCTAGGTTTGAATCTTTGAGGAGGTTGGCAATCCTGATTCCCCTAGAAAAGGTAAACTCGTCCATCTCATCGGGAGTTTGGTTTTTTGCAAATCGGTCAACGAAGTTTTGTTGGGCCTGTTTTGCTTGTTCTTTGCTATGGAAACGCGTAATAATCTCTTCCGCTAAGCGAAACTTGATGTTTCTTGGGTTTTCTCCATCTTTAACTTCCTGTTTCCAGGACTCGATGGTTTCGAGTGACTCAAAACTTAACAGTTCAAGGTAGCGCCACATCAGTTCATCCGAGATAGACATAATCTTGCCGAACATGCTGTCAGGTGCTTCATCAATGCCGATATAGTTATCAAGAGACTTGCTCATTTTTTGAACCCCATCAAGACCTTCTAATAATGGCATCGTCAGAATCACTTGCGGTTCTTTGCCAGATTGTTTTTGGAGATCTCTGCCCACTAAAAGATTGAATTTTTGATCTGTTCCTCCTAACTCCATGTCAGCCTGAAGTGCAACCGAGTCGAAACCTTGCACAAGAGGGTAGAGGAATTCATGAATTGAAATTGCTTGCTCAGACTTGTAGCGTTTGGAAAAGTCATCGCGCTCAAGCATCCTTGCAACTGTTTGCTTCGAAGCCAAAGAGATCATGTCTGCAGAACTCATCTTGCTCATCCATTCAGAGTTAAAAGCTATCTTTGTTTTATCCTTATCGAGAATCTTGAAAACTTGCTCTTCATAGCTCTTGGCATTTTCCAGCACTTCCTCTTTGGTGAGCGGTTTTCGAGTAACATTTTTGCCGCTTGGGTCACCGATCATGCCAGTAAAGTCGCCAATCAAGAAAATGATCTCATGGCCAAGATCTTGTAGCTGCTTCATCTTGTTTATTACAACTGTATGCCCAAGATGAAGGTCTGGAGCGGTCGGATCAAAGCCCACCTTGATTCTTAAAGGCTTATTTTTTTGAAGCTTTTTCTTTAATTCATCAAGGGGCAATATTTCATCTGCACCTCTCTCGATAATCGCTAATGCGTCTTGAATTGTCATAATTATGTCACTCTATGGTCTCGTATGTCCGTCGCCTAAGACGATATATTTTTGTGAAGTTAGGCCTTCAAGTCCAACCGGACCACGGACGTGAAATTTATCGGTACTGATACCGATTTCTGCGCCCAGCCCATACTCGAATCCATCGGCAAAGGCTGTCGATGCGTTGACCATCACTGAGGATGAATCAACTTCCTTCAAGAATTTTTGTGCTCGTGTTTTGTCCTCTGTAACGATAGCATCGGTATGCGATGAACCGTATTTCTCGATATGAGAAATCGCCTCATCCAATGAATTCACAATCCGTACCGAAAGGATTGGTGCAAGGTATTCCTCACTCCAGTCATCTTCTGTCGCTGCAATTATCTTGTTTGAGTGTTTCTGGGATTCTCTACATCCACGCAATTCAACACCTTCTTTGACATATAGGTTGATCAGCTGATCCAGTGTTCCTGATTTCAAGCCCTTATGCACCAGCAATGTCTCAGTGGCATTGCAGACTCCGTAACGACGGGTTTTACCGTTAAAGGCGATATCTATGGCTTTTTGAGAGTCGGCCTCTTTATCTAGGTAGGTATGACAGACTCCATGCAGGTGCTTGATGACAGGCATCCTGGCATGAGCGCTGACATTCTCAATCAGACCTTTTCCGCCTCTTGGAATTATGGCGTCAACGTGATCACTAGCTTGAACAAGCTTTGTCACTGCCTCACGCTCTGTGGTATCGATTATTTGTACTGCATTTGCATCTAGGCCGGCATCAATTAAGGCATCTTTAATGCACTGATACAAGGCTAGGTTCGAGTGAATCGCTTCCGAGCCGCCACGTAAAATTACTGCATTGCCAGATTTTAAGCAAAGCGCTGCTGCATCAATGGTGACATTCGGACGAGATTCATAGATGATTCCAATGACACCAATTGGGACTCTCATTTTGCCGATCTGAATACCACTAGGGCGATATTCAAGATCAGTTGTTTCGCCAATTGGATCAGGAAGAGAGACAATTTGTTCTAAGCTTTCAATAATGCCACTTATCCTTTCAGGATTAAGCATCAAGCGATCGATAAGCGCGTCATCTAGACCGCTACTCTTGCCAGCAGCTAAATCCTTTTTATTGGCAACAAGTATAGATTCTTGGTTTTTTTTGAGATTGGCAATAATATTACCTAAAACGGAATTTTTGGTATCAGTGTCTATAGTACGTAACGATCGAGAAGCTTTTTTAGCCTGTTGTCCTAGGTTTAGTATTAGATTAGCTATTGAGTCCATTGCGTTTTCCTGACAAAGTGATAAGAACACTTTGTAGCTCATCGTAAACGTTAAGATTATCCATACCTTTGAGTGAGCGGTCAATACGCCCAAGAGTCAAGAGTATTTTTTGGAGTCCTTGATAGGAGTGTTTTTTGAGGGCATTTGTAATTAAAGGCTTTCTCTTTTGCCAAACACGATGTTTTGTAAGTACTGCCTCAATTGTTTCATTATGTTGGAGTTCAACAGACATTGCAGTGAGCGCTTTAATTTCGCGGTAGAGCGACGAAATGATAATGATTGGTGGCGTCAATTCATCAGTTAGAGAAGTAAAAATTTTGTTTACTTTTTCCGCGTCACCCTTGAGTGCAGCATCAATCAATCCAAAAACTGAGTAATGCGACTGCTGGTCTATTTGATTGAGAAACTCTTTGGTGTCAATATAGCCATCTGGATAGGCAATTTTGAGTTTTTGAATTTCTTGCATAGTGGCTAGAAGGTTGCCTTCGGTACAGTATGCAATCGCATTAGCGACATCTTTATCAGTCTTCAGACCTAGCTCATTCATATGGTTTATGATCCAGCCAACGAGTTGTTCGCTTTGAACCTCCCAGTGCTGAATAATTATGCCATTTTGATCGAGCGCCTTAAACCATTTGCTTTTTTGCTGGGTCATATCTAATTTACCAGCGGAAACTATAAGGAGAATGTCATCGGGCAAGCTGGCAGTTAATTCAGTGATTGCTTTTGAACCCCTAACTCCAACCTTTCCAGTAGCAAGGCGCAGATCAATTATGCGCTTCTGAGTGAAAAGGGATGGGCTCGAAATATTGGCAATGATTTCATCCCAAGAGGAATGACCATCAACGTCATATCTAACTCTTTCTCCAAAACCCAATCCCATTGCCGAGTCCTTAATTGCCTGCAAACTCTTCTCGACTAGGAGGATTTCTGGTCCAAAAACTAAATAGATTGACTTCAAACCTTTTGAGAGTTGATTATTGAGTAGTTCTGGCTTTATTTTCATGGGTTATAAGTAGAAGCTATAGTCGACAGCAAGAGCTTGATCAATAAGACAATTGAGTTAGTGGCAATCATTATGTCATACTTGCAAAAAAAATTGGTATCAAACCTTGAAATAATCGCATCAATCCCTATATATCTAGTCAATAGGGTATATTTACCGTTCTATATTTAGGATAAATTCTGTTATGTATAAGAATATTTTACTATGGTTGGTTTTGGGTAGTGTAATTGCTTCTCTTTTTGGTCAATTCAAAATTGAAGACAATAAGAATCAGATTAGTTATTCCCAGTTTATTCAGAGTGTCAACCAAGGTAATGTTTCAAGTGTCAAGATTGCGGGAAGTCGAATCACTGGTGAGACTTCCTTAGGGCAGGAATTTGAAACCTACAGTCCAGGTGATTTGGGCATGATGGGTGATCTGCTAAATAGTGGTGTCTCGGTACAGGCAACACCACCAGCTAAAGAGAGCTTTGTTAAGCAGTTAATTATCTCACTCGCACCCATTCTATTGCTTATCGGTGTTATTCTCTACACAATGCGCGGCGCCGGTGGAGCTATGGGTGGAAAGAATCCGATGTCCTTCGGAAAGTCAAAAGCGCGTTTGATTACAAAAGATGAATCCCATGTCACTTTTGAAGATGTTGCAGGAGTTGATGAGGCAAAAGAAGAGGTTAGTGAGTTAGTTGATTTCCTTTCTGACCCGAGTAAATTTACTCGGGTAGGCGGCAAGATTCCAAAAGGTGTTCTCATGATTGGACCACCCGGAACTGGTAAGACATTACTGGCAAAGGCAGTGGCGGGTGAGGCTGACGTGCCATTCTTCTTTATTTCTGGCTCCGACTTTGTTGAAATGTTTGTTGGTGTTGGAGCATCTCGCGTACGTGACATGTTTGAGCAGGCCAAAAAAAATGCCCCCTGTATCATCTTTATTGATGAGATTGACGCAGTAGGTCGTCAGCGTGGAGCTGGTTTGGGTGGGGGACATGATGAGCGTGAACAAACCCTTAACCAGATGCTGGTTGAAATGGATGGTTTCGAAGGAACAGAGGGTGTTATCGTTGTTGCAGCAACTAACCGTCCAGATGTACTTGATCCTGCGCTACTCAGAGCTGGAAGGTTTGATCGCACAGTCACCGTTGGTTTGCCTGATATAAAAGGGCGCGATGCTATTTTGAAGATACATATGAGGAAGCTGCCTGTTGCAAAAAATGTCAAATCTATGGATATAGCCAGAGGTACTCCAGGCTTTTCGGGTGCGGATCTAGCTAATTTAGCCAATGAAGCTGCTTTGATTGCTGCTGGAAAAAGTAAAAAACTGGTGGGAATGCAAGAATTTGAAAAAGCCAAAGACAAGATCATGATGGGCTCGGAACGTAAGAGTATGGTCATGGATGAAGCGGAAAAAGAAATGACTGCCTTTCATGAGGCCGGACACGCAATAGTTGGACGTTTGGTTCCTGAACATGACCCAGTCTACAAGGTCAGCATTATTCCAAGAGGTAGGGCTTTGGGTGTGACTATGTTTCTACCTGAAAAAGATAAGTATAGTATTTCAAAGCGCAAAATTAATTCTCAAATTTCCTCATTATTTGGTGGACGAATTGCAGAAGAGCTTGTCTATGGTAAAGACGCTGTAACAACTGGCGCAAGTAATGACATAGAACGTGCCACTGAACTTGCCCATAAAATGGTCAAACTTTGGGGAATGTCTGACGTGATGGGTCCGTTGGCTTATGGTGAAGAAGAAGGAGAGGTATTCCTAGGTCGTCAGGTAACCAAACATAAACATATTTCTGATGATACATTTAATAAAGTGGATTCTGAAATTCGTATAATTATTGATACCAATTACGATATAGCTTACAAAATTCTTGATAAAAATAGAGACATCCTAGACTCAATGGCTGCAGCTCTAGTAGAATTTGAGACTATTGATACGGGTCAGATTGATGACCTTATGGCTAGAAAACCGATGCGAGAGGCAGCTGAAGTTGTTGATTCTGATGAAGCTTCGTCAGATTTAGGAACCGGTAGAGAGGCCCAAAGCTCTAAACCTTCTTCTGATAATAAGCGTACTGGCGGCGGTACTGAAGAGTTTGCATAATCCGAGTTAGGCTTGATGGCTGATCATCCAATCATCATGGGGGTGTTAAATATCACCCCCGATTCATTTTCTGATGGTGGAAGATTTTTTGAATCTCAAAATGCAATTGACCAAGCCATCCTAATGGTTGAACAAGGTGCCGATATTATTGATATCGGTGGCGAATCTACTCGCCCTGGTGCTCCTGACGTGAGTGAAGAAGATGAGTTGAACCGGGTGTTGCCTGTAATTGAAGCGCTATCTGGCAACATCAATGTGCCGATATCAATTGATACTTCAAAGCCTGTTGTAATGAAAAGAGCTGTGGAGTCTGGTGCAAGTATTATCAATGATGTTTTTGCACTAAGATCAGATGGCGCCCTTGAAATGGCGGCATCACTGGGGGTTGATGTGTGTTTAATGCATATGCAGGGAAACCCGAGAACTATGCAGCAAAATCCAAGGTATGATGATGTTGTACTCGAAGTAAAGGATTTTTTTGCTGAACGCATTGAGGCGTGTGCAAAGGTTGGTATAAAGCCAGAATCTATAACTCTTGATCCGGGGTTTGGGTTTGGCAAGAATCTGGCACACAATGTGGCGTTGTTGAAAAATCTGTCTGAATTTCATGAATTTGGTGTCTCCATCTTGGCTGGACTTTCGCGCAAGTCAATGATTGGGGCGTTATTAGGTGATAAAGAGGTTGATGAAAGAATGATTGGTAGCGTAACCGCGGCATTGATTGCCGCTGATAATGGAGCAGATATTATTAGAGCACATGATGTTGCTGAAACCAGGGATGCGCTAAGGGTTTGGGAGCGGATTAAGAACTTTAGGGAGTAGTTTGTGCAAAAATTTTTTGGAACAGATGGAATAAGGGGTACAGTCGGAAAGGCTCCCATCACTGCAGACTTTATCTTAAAGGTTGGTTGGGCAGTCGGTTCAGTATTGGCAGAGAAAGGTCCTGCGAGCGTTATTATAGGTAAAGATACACGTGTCTCTGGTTACTTATTTGAGTCTGCGCTTGAGGCTGGCTTTTTGTCAGCAGGAGTTAATGTTGGTCTTTTAGGGCCAATGCCTACTCCAGGGATTGCATATCTGACTCGGGCCTATGGCGCAAGTGCAGGAGTCGTAATTAGCGCCTCGCATAACCACTTTCAGGACAATGGAGTCAAATTATTTTCAAATAAGGGATTAAAGTTAAACAACAAAACACAGCAAGCCATAGAAGAAAAATTATCTGCCCCTATGGTTAGCGTTGATACAGCAAGTATAGGTAAGGCAGTTAGACACGACCAAGCTTTAGGTCGCTACATTGAATTTTGTAAGTCGACATTTAATCGAGCCGTTGATCTTTCAAGCTTAAAGATTGTCGTTGACTGCGCCAACGGTGCAACCTACCATATTGCTCAAAACGTCTTTGCCGAATTGGGCGCCGAAGTTATCATGATTAATAACCAGCCAGATGGCTACAATATTAATCTTAATTGTGGAGCCACAGATACTAAACATCTACAGCGAGAGGTAGTGAAATGCGAAGCAGATTTAGGCATTGCTTTTGATGGTGACGGTGACCGTGTTGCAATGGTTGATCACTATGGCGAGGCGGTAGATGGTGACGAGATATTGTTTATTATTGCCAAAGCGTGGGATGCAAAAGGGAAGCTTAAATCAAAAACAGTGGTTGGCACAAAAATGACCAATCTAGGTGCGCGTCGAGCATTTGCCAAACTCAATATTAAATTCATAGAGGCAGATGTCGGAGACCGTTATGTGATGGACGAAATTAAATCCAATAAAGCCATTCTAGGGGGTGAAGGTTCGGGTCATATTATTTGTCTGAGCAAGTCTACATCTGGCGATGGAATTATTTCAGCATTGCAAGTTCTGGAAGTTATATGCAAGACTGACAAAACACTCCATGAGCTTAAAAGTGAAATGAAAAAGTTCCCTCAGACGCTTGTCAACGTTAAGACAAATGGCAAGCTCGATTTGGACAATCATAATAGCCTTAACAAGGCCTTAAGAACTGTTAATTCTGGACTAGGAAAAAATGGTCGTGTCCTCATCAGACCTTCAGGTACCGAGCCTCTAGTGCGTGTGATGGTGGAATGTGATGATGCAGATTTAGCTAAAAAGAGCGCAAAACAATTAGCAAAGGCACTTAAATCATAGTCGCTTTTATTTCCGCGCCTTTTTGAATTTCAATATAATGTCGTTTTTATCCTGACGGCGTAACAATAATAATTCATGAACTTTACATCCTTAGAATTAAGTTTGGTAGCATTATTTTTTTGCTGGTCAGGTTTTGTCAGAACAGGTTTAGGTTTTGGTGGCGCTGCCTTAGGACTGCCTCTAATGATGTTGGTGGGCGGGTCGCCGATCGACTGGCTGCCAATTATTGGAATTCATTTGTTGTTTTTTTCAGGAATCTCTCTTTCAAATGCATTAAAAAAGGTTGACTGGAATTATCTAAAAGGCTCACTCCCCTGGATTTTGCCTGCAAAGCTCTTAGGTGTTATCGGTCTGATTAATTTGCCAGCGGAAGTCATGACGGTGATTGTTTATTTAATTACTTGCTTTTATGCAACAACTTGGATTCTTGATCGTCCAATTAGTTCGCAAAAAAAATGGGTCGATAACTTGTTGTTGACTATGGGTGGTTATATTTCAGGCACCTCTCTTACTGGGGCGCCTCTAATTGTTGCCGTCTATATGCGACATATTGTAAAAGAAAAATTACGTAACACTTTATTTGTGCTGTGGTTTTTTTTGGTAACGATCAAGATGGCAGCCTTTATAACGGTTGGTGTTTATGTTGACTGGAAATTTGCGTTGATGTTGATTCCTGCAGCTGCTGTAGGGCACCTTGTTGGACTTAAAGTGCATGACAAAATTATGGAAAATGACCAAAGATTTAAACGCTGGATAGGCGGTGTTCTGATTTTGGTTTGTCTGGTTGGTTTTTCTAGGTTGCTTATTAGCTAGCTTAACCGTTCAACTTATTTTCCATATGACTAAGAGGTATTTCGGTTGTACTTTTGACTTCTTCTATTGCAAAGTGTGATGTAACTTTAAGAAACTGAACTTTTTCGATTAAGCGCTTATAAAAACTATCATAGCTATCGATATCGTTAACAACAACCTTCAATAGATAGTCAATTTCACCACTCATACGAAAACATTCTATTACTTCTGGCAGCTCTTGGATAGTTCTTGAGAAGAGCTTTAACTTCTCTGGGTCATGAGTATTAACTGTGACAAATACCATAGTGATAACCTTTAATCCAACTCTTTTGCGGTCAATTAGAGAAACAGTCTTGCTAATATAACCAAGCCTTTTGAGCTGATTAATGCGTTTCCAGCATGGCGTTGTTGAAAGGTGAACTTCTTTTGACAAATCTTGAATTGTCATTTCCGCGTTATTTTGGAGTAGTTTTAGCAGTTTGATATCGATTGCATCCATAAATGTTTCTCACAATAATTGAAAATAATGAATTTTTTTTCTACAAAATAAGATTATAACAGCATATAAGATTCTTTTTTTCTATGAAAAATAAAATAATAGAAAATGTTACTATAATTTATCATACTTACAAAAATATAAAAAATATGTACGAATACAATACAGATGACACTCAGTTTCTTGTTGAAAGAGTTGATCAGTTTGAAAAACAGTTAAAAAGATACTTAGACGGTGATTTAGATGACGCTAAATTCAAAAGTCTTAGGTTGAGAAATGGTCTTTATATGGAACTGCATGCACACATGTTGCGTGTGGCCATTCCTTACGGCGTAATGAACTCAAGACAATTAAGAGCTCTCGCTGACGTGGCTGACAAGTATGACCGTGGTTTTGGCCACTTCACTACCCGTCAGAATATACAGTTCAACTGGATTGAGGTTGCAGAAATAGCGAACCTCCTGCGTGAATTATCGAGTGTAGGTCTTCATGCCATCCAAACAAGCGGCAAGGCTATCCGCAACATTACTGCTGATCCATTATCAGGACTCACAGAAGGCGAGATTGCTGACGCTCGACCATACTGTGAGTTGATTCGTCGATGGTTTAATTTACATCCTGAGTTTTCTTGGCTCCCAGGCAAATTTAAGATTGCAGTCAACGGAGCAAAACTAGATGAAACAGCCCTAAGAATTCATGACCTTGGGTTGCGATTATTGCGCAACGATAAAGGAGAATTAGGATTTAGTGTTTATGTTGGTGGTGGACTTGGCGCTGTTGCAGTGATTGGCGCTGAAACAGCTTCATTTGTTCCAGTTGAAGACATTCTAAGTTATCTCGAATCGGTAATGCGTGTATACAACTTAAAGGGTCGTCGTGACAACATAAAACGTTTGCGTATTAAGTTTTTAGTAAAAGAATTAGGGGCTGCTGAATTTTCACGGTTGGTTGATGAGGATTGGAAACATACCAAAAATGACCCTGAACTGAAATTAAATATTAACCACCTGGTTCAACTTGAAAAAGATTTTGCTTTACCAGTCAAGCCATTGGAGATTAGTGGATTTGAAGAACCGGTTGATTTCAATTACAGTATCTGGAGGAAGAACAATGTGCGTGCGCATAAACTCTCAGGCTACAGTATCGTCAATGTTTCATTAACCAAACTAGGTTCATCGCCAGGTGACGTGACATCAAAGCAGATGAGAATATTAGCGGACCTAGCTGGCCAGTATAGTAGTAGCTATTTGAGAACTACAAAAAGGCAATCTATTGTTTTTCCGCATGTGCGAAAAGACCAGGTATTTGATTTATGGCAATCTCTTGAAGAGTTTAGTTTAGCAAGCCCCCACCAGGGTACATTAGCTCAGATTGTAGCTTGTCCTGGGAATGATTACTGTGACTTAGCGAAAGCTTCCTCAATTCCTATTGCAACCAGAGTTCAACAGCGTTTTGACGACATGGACAAGGTGCTTGATATAGGGGATTTAAATATCAACATTTCTGGCTGTGAAAATTCATGTGCGCACCACCATATAGCTGATATTGGCTTGTTAGGAATGAAAAAAAATAATGTTGAGTTTTATCAGGTTACTGTTGCTGGAGAAACACTTGACGAAACTGTGATTGGGAAAAAATTAGGTCGCTCCATTAGCGGCGATGAGGTCGTTGATGCAATCGAAAATATCGTCAATGTTTATCTAGAAAATCGTGATGAAGAGGAACGATTCAAAGAGGTCTTTAAAAGAATTGGCCTTAAGCCATTTAAGGAGAGAGTCTATGGTTGAAGACATTGAAATGACCAATGTTGTTAATAGCAAGAATGAAAGTGTGCAGCTTGTTACGGTTGAGAAATGGCTTGAAAGCATTGATTCCTTGTCTAGCATCGGAGCTGGGGTCATAGTTAAGCCTACAGATGATGTGGAATTACTTAAAGATAGTTTGGATAAGATAGCAATAATTGCACTTGACTTTAATAATTTTGATGATGGGAGAGGTTATTCTCATGCAAACCTGTTAAGTAAAAGGTGGGAGTATCAAGGAGAAATAATAGGTGTAAATGCGCATATAGATCAACTGCAGTTTATGCTTAGATCAGGTGTTACTAGCTATAAGTTGTTGGATGATTATGAAAACATTGATGATATCGATTATTCTAATGGCTTCAGTATTTGTTATCAGGCAGCGGCAAATAATTCAGGACTAAAAGAAAAGTTTTAATTTCATACTAGGTTACAGGTAGTATGACGATAGCTGCTTCGATCAGTTAAATTGAGGTGTTCACAATGGTACCTTTATATTACTTGTATGAGAGGGCCTGGAATAATATTTCTTTTGGTAGGAATTAATATAGAACAAAGATTGGACAGTGTAATTAGTTTAAAATTGCCCCAATTATGAATGAGTACTTCTTAATCCTAATTAGTACAATTTTGGTTAACAATTTTGTGCTCGTAAAGTTTTTGGGCCTTTGTCCTTTTATGGGTGTCTCGAAAAAAATGGACACCGCCATAGGGATGGGTTTCGCTACAACCTTTGTCCTTACCTTGGCGAGCATCACCAGCTATCTTATAAACACCTATTTGTTGGTACCCTTGGAACTAGAATACTTGAGAACCATAGCGTTCATTGTAACTATTGCTGCAGTTGTTGGTTTTACAGAGCTCGTAGTCAATAAGACATCTCCGGTTCTGCATCAATCTTTAGGGGTATTTTTGCCACTCATCACTACGAACTGCGCTGTTCTTGGCGTCGCCCTGTTAAATGTTAGCGCAAGCAACAGTTTTCTTCAGTCAGCTGTTTACGGTTTTGGCGCTGCTGTTGGTTTTTCATTTGTTTTAATACTTTTTGCCGGTATCAGAGAACGGATTGAGTCTGCCGATGTACCGGTAATCTTTCAAGGTGTCCCTATTGCCCTTATTACCGCTGGATTGATGTCTATGGCATTTATGGGATTTGTTGGGTTGGCAAATGTTTGATGCAACCTCTACTCTATCATTATTAGCTCTACTATTTGGTTTAGGTTTAGGTTACGCCGCGATTAGATATAGAGTTGAAGGCAACCCTTTGGTGGATCAGATTGATGCTATTTTGCCACAAACCCAATGCGGCCAATGCGACTTTCCTGGTTGTAGGCCTTATGCAGAAGCAATAGCTAGTGGTGAAGCGGAAATTAATCAGTGTCCACCAGGTGGACAAGAGGGTGTGGACGCATTGGCAGAACTGTTAAATATAGAAACAATGACTCTCAATGAAGAGCACGGCGAGCCTGAACCAAAGCGTGTTGCCGTAGTTGACGAGGATGTTTGTATTGGCTGCACGTTGTGTAT
>Ga0207990_1001389_pt1 | contig 12451 bp, 11 predicted proteins | sample ETNtaG_8_FD_185780 | JGI IMG/M metagenome (GOLD analysis project Ga0207990, IMG submission 185780) | Marine microbial and viral communities from oxygen minimum zone, Eastern Pacific Ocean - ETNP201406SV75 (SPAdes) (version 2) | ecosystem: Environmental > Aquatic > Marine > Oceanic ...
CCAGGTAAGGTTCTTCGCGTTGCGTCGAATTAAACCACATGCTCCACCGCTTGTGCGGGCCCCCGTCAATTCCTTTGAGTTTCAGCCTTGCGACCGTACTCCCCAGGCGGGGCACTTAATGCGTTAGCTGCGGCACAGAGGGGATCGATACCTCCTGCACCTAGTGCCCATCGTTTACAGCCAGGACTACCGGGGTATCTAATCCCGTTCGCTACCCTGGCTTTCGTATCTCAGCGTCAGTAACAGACCAGAAAGCCGCCTTCGCCACAGATGTTCTTCCCAATATCAATGCATTTCACCGCTACACTGGGAATTCCGCTTTCCTCTCCTGCACTCAAGCCGAGTAGTTTCAGACGCAATTCCGTGGTTGAGCCACGGGCTTACACGCCTGACTTACTCGGCCGCCTACATACGCTTTACGCCCAATAATTCCGAACAACGCTTGCCCCCTCCGTATTACCGCGGCTGCTGGCACGGAGTTAGCCGGGGCTTCCTCTAATGGTACCGTCAGAATTCTTCCCATTCGACAGAGCTTTACAACCCTAAGGCCTTCATCGCTCACGCGGTGTTGCTGCGTCAGGCTTTCGCCCATTGCGCAATATTCCCCACTGCTGCCTCCCGTAGGAGTCTGGACCGTGTCTCAGTTCCAGTGTGGCCGTTCACCCTCTCAGGCCGGCTAACCATCGTAGCCTTGGTGAGCTGTTATCTCACCAACAAGCTAATGGTCCGCGAACTCATCCCCAAGTGGAGGTTGAGCCTCCTTTTCCCGCATCCCTTGCGGGACGTGGTCTTATCCGGTATTAGCCTAGTTTTCACCAGGTTATCCCAGTCTCGAGGGTAGATTATTCACGTGTTACTCACCCTTGCGCCACTTTACTCGCTTCCCGAAGGAAACTTTCTCGTTCGACTTGCATGTGTTAAGCACACCGCCAGCGTTCGTTCTGAGCCAGGATCAAACTCTCCAGTTAAAAACTGAACAGATGATACTGCTTTTTTTTGAATCTTCATGGACCCACAAACTTTGTAAGGCGCCTATTCAATTTTCAAAGAGCTGACGCGATAAAGCTCAATGCTTTACCCGTGTTCTGTACTGCTTATCTACTGTCTCGGAAATATCTTCAGGGAAAAAAAAACCCTTATCTGACGGGTTTCAGCCTAATCCCCCACTGAAACCCTCACATAAAGGTTTCTACCTGAAAAACAGCCTGTTAACTCAAACGCTACGGGTAATAATAAGACCTTTTTGGGATAAAGCAAGGATTTTTTTTTAATTAAACGAAAATATTTTAACAGCTTTTATTTCAAATAGATTATACCAAGTCACAAATCCTCCGGCTGCATCGGGGTGGTTTTTTCTTCCAGTTTTAGGCTTTTCAGGGTGTAGAGCCTGTGGTACAGGCCCCCTTTTTTCATCAGCTCCTCGTGGGTGCCGGTCTCAACAATCCGGCCCTCATCCATCACCAGAATCCGTTTGGCATTGTGGGTTGTGGACAACCGATGCGCGATCACGAGGGAAGTGCGATCCTTCATCAGCCGCTCCAGGGCTTCCTGGATCAGAACCTCAGACTCGTTGTCGAGTGCCGACGTGGCTTCGTCGAGAATGAGGATGCGTGGATCCTTTAATATTGCTCGGGCGATGGCGATCCGCTGGCGCTGTCCGGCTGAAAGACGGATCCCTTTTTCACCCACGATGGTCTGGTACTGTTCCGGGCATTCCATGATGAAGGTATGTGCGTTCGCCGCCTTGGCGGCCTCGATGACCTCGCTTTGAGTCACACATTCTTTGGCATATTTTATGTTCATCTCGATGGTTCCGCCGAACAGGATCGTCTCCTGCGGAACGATTCCGATTTGATCCCAATAGCTGGAAAGCTTCACCGTTTTCAATGGAATTCCGTCGACCCGGATTTCCCCGCCAACCGGATCATAAAATCTGTGCAGGAGTTGAACGAGGGTGCTTTTCCCAGCCCCGCTCGGGCCAACCAGCGCTATCATCTGCCCCGGCTCGATGGTAAGGGAAATATCTTTCAAAACTTCCTGCTCTTTACGATAGTGAAACCGTACGCCGTCGAATTCGACGCGCCCAGAAATCGAGGGCATGGGCCGGGCGTCGGGAAGGTCACGTACTTCGCCGTGCATGTCCAGAAGTTCGAACAAGCGTTTGCTCGCCCCTAATCCTTCCTGGAGCCGTGTATACATTCGGGCGAAACTGCCCATGGGCCCGGCGATGATCGCTGCGTACAGAATGAATGCGATCAACTCGCCCGGACTGATCCCGCCGGTGATGACCTCGCGTCCGCCATACCACAGCAAAATGAGCGACGTGCTGAGTGCGATGAATCCGATCGTCGGGCCAAAAAACGATGAGATGATCACACGACTGCGCGCAGATTGGAAACTGTCTTCGATCGCATTGGAAAACCGCTCCAACTCCAGTTTGTCGCGCACGAAGGATTTGACCACCTGGTAACAGGATATATTTTCCTCCAGAATAGTCGTGGAGACGGCGAGTTTATCCTGAATTTCGGTTGAGAGCCGCTTCATCTTGCGTCCGAAAGTCCGTGCAAATAGGACAAGGACAGGTGCCAGCACCAGAATCATGAACGTCAACTTCCAGTTCATATAGATGATGATAATCACCCCACCCATAAGCCGGATCGACTGTTGGAGTACAGTTGCGGGCAAGTCGGTGATGATGTTCTCGATGGTGGTGACGTCGTTGGTCATGCGCGACACGATTTCTCCCGTACGCCGCTTGACGAAAAAACTTATCGACATGGTATGAAGGTGATTGAACAGGTTTTTGCGAAAATCTGCGATCACCCGCTTTTCGGTGACGTCAAAGAGGTAGTTGTGTATGGTCTGGCAGATCAGTTGCAACAGGAATAGAAAACCGATGGCAATGGTTATGTTGTTAAGCCGGTCGAGATTTTTCTCGAGCATCACCACGTCGACGAGGTTGCGCACGAACAGGGGGATCGCAAGATTCATTGCGGACGCAGCGATCAAAAAAATACTACCCGCAAACAGGGCCGCTTTGTAGGGAAGAAGTAACTGTAGGAGACGCCTGTAATTTTGCATGTATGGAACGCTGTGGTATGCGAGTTGGAGTGTTATGATAACCTGCTTCGCATAAAGGTGCTAAGAAAAAACCATTAGAGTATCTTCACATTGCTCTATACAAAAAGATGCCTTTGGTTTTTGCGTGAAGAGAAATTTCTGGAGTTGTGTATGGACTTTCCGGGTAAATTGAAGATCATTTTCAGCGATATCAAGATTCAGCACACAGTTTTTGCACTTCCGTTTGCAATGATGAGTGCATTTATTGCGGCGGAGGGATTACCGGAATGGGAAACGTTGTTATGGATCTTGGTAGCAATGTTTGGGGCAAGAAACGCCGCCATGGCGTTCAACCGCATGGCCGATATGCAGATCGATAGACTTAATCCGCGCACTCGAAACCGAGCCTTGCCTTCAGGAAAAGTTACATTCCGACAGTACTGGGGTTTTCTGGTCGCTTCCACAGCTCTGTTCGTTCTTGCGGCTTATATGTTGAACCGATTGGCATTTTACTTGTCCCCGGTGGCGTTGGTAATCGTGTTCGGCTATTCGTTTGCCAAGCGGTTCACGCCCTATTCGCATTTGTGGTTAGGAATTGCTATTTCCATTGCGCCGGTAGGAGCTTGGGTGGCGGTTCGGGAAGAGATTTCGCTAGTGTCACTCGTGCTTGGCGCGGCGGTGGTGTTTTGGTTAGTTGGGTTCGATATCATCTATTCTTGTATGGATGTTGAATCGGATTCAAAAAATAAGTTGTATTCCATTCCGCAACGGTTTGGGGTCGAGCGCGCCTTGCAGTTGGCCTTTCTTTCTCATGGCGCCATGCTTTTGTTTCTTCTCGGACTTTTGTTTGTCCCGGTGCTTGGCTGGCTTTATCTTGCCGGAGTGGTTCTGGTGGCCGGTCTCCTTGGGTACGAGCATTCGCTGGTGCGCCCCAACGACCTTTCTAGGGTCAGTATCGCTTTCTTCAATATCAATGGTGGGATCAGCGTTCTTCTGATGTTATTTGTGATTGCAGATTGCCTTTGGGTGTAGACATGGGATCGAAAACAGGAGAAACCTTTCTCACACTTAAGTCGCTAGGGTGATAGCCTCCGTCATCTCACCCCTATAAAAACCGTGTTTGTCCACCAAGTCTTTGTAAAAACCAGCCGAGCGATGGAAGGTTTTGTACAAATCATTTTAAGTCCCGCTCGGATTCGGGTATAATTTTCCCTTCTAAAAACATCTGAATTTTAAGTTATGTTGTTCGAATTTGAAGATAGGGCGTTAAAGCCCCTTGAAGCCAAGGTGCGTGCGGGGGAGCGTCTGTCTCTTGAGGATGGGGTGACATTGTGGCATTCGTTTGACCTGTTGGGGGTGGGGTACCTTGCCAACATTATCCGTGAACGGATTCATGAAGATAAGACCTATTTCATTCACAACCGCCATATCAACCACACCAACGTGTGTGTCAACAGCTGCCAGTTCTGCGCCTTTGGGGTTAAGGAAAACGATCCTGCCGCCTACACGAAATCTTTGGAGGAAGTCTTCTCGGATGCGGAGAAGTATGAGAGCGGCCGTGTGAGTGAGTTTCATATCGTGGGCGGTCTGCATCCGAATCTTCCGTTTCAATATTACTTGGACATGATGTCAGGGCTGAAGCAGCGGTTTCCAGAGGTGCATATCCAGGCGTTTACGGCGGTAGAGCTTCAGTATCTGGCGAAAATCGCCGGGATGTCTTTGAAGGATACTCTGCTCGCTTTGCGTGATGCGGGCTTGGGTTCGGTTCCTGGGGGCGGCGCAGAAATTTTCGCCAAGCGGGTGCGCAGGAAAATTTGTTCGGAGAAAACTACTGCCGATGAGTGGTTGGATGTTCATGCAGCCATCCATTCGGTGGGTATGAAAAGCAATGCCACGATGTTGTACGGTCATGTGGAGAATGCCGAAGAACGAACCGATCATCTTATTCGACTGCGGGACCTTCAGGATCGCACGGGCGGATTTCTTACTTTTATTCCGCTGGCATTTCATCCAGAAAATACGAGTCTGGATTTTCTCCCGAGTACTCCGGGACAGCTTGATTTGAGGGTCCTGGCCGTGTCCCGTTTGATGCTGGATAATTTTCCCCACGTCAAGGCGTTCTGGATCATGATCACTCCTCAGATCGCTCAGGTGTCTCTTGCTTTTGGGGCAAACGATATGGACGGAACCGTGGTCGAGGAAAAAATTACGCACGCGGCAGGTGCGGTGACAAACCAGATTTTTCGGAAGAATACTATTGTGGATATGATTGTCGAGGCGGGACGCAAACCTTTGGAGCGTGACACCTTGTACGAGGCAGCCTAGGAGCTCCTGATTTAAGTCTTGATTTTAAGTTTGTGGTACGCGTTCCCATTTTGGACTTTTTGCACGCTGAAAAGATGCAAGCTAAGACACCTCAAGCCAGTCTAAGATCCCTGCTGTAGAGGAATTGAAAAATGAGTGATTGGTATATGCTGACGTTTGTTGGGCGTGACCGGTCTGGAATCGTCGCCAAAGTGACGTCAGCAATATTTGAGGGTGGTGGCAACCTTGGGGAAGCGTCGATGGTTCGCCTGGGTGGCAATTTTACGATCATGTTGATGGTTCAGTATGACGGATCTGGAGAATCTCTTGAAAAAATCCTATCCCCCGTTTGCGATGCCCTGAAGTTGTGGAAGCATGTCGACCGAATTGAAGGAGAGTTGCATCATCATCTGGAACCCGATGTCCGTATCAGTATCTACGGAGCTGACCGGGCGGGCATCGTTGCCGAAACCACAGGCGCTCTAGCTGAGGCCGGGCTCAATATTCTGAACCTTGAATCGGATGTAGGTGGAACGGCGGATACTCCGATTTACATCATGGAGATTGATGGTGTGGCGGGGAAAGGGATCGATGTCCTGGAGACGGCTTTGGATCGGCTTGCCAGGGAGAAGAATGTTGAAACCCGCCTCGTTCCCATTGATACGCTGATGGGTTGAGCCGATGGCCGTTCTTGATATCCTGACTTATCCGGATTCACGCCTGAAACAAATTTCTCGGCCGATCAAGGTAATTGATGAAGCTTTACAGCAGTTCATCTCGGACCTCGAAGAGACCATGCTGGCCGGGCCAACATCAGCCGGCATTGCTGCACCCCAAGCGGGTCGATTCGAACGACTCGTTATCATTGACGTATCTTTCAAACCAAATATTCCAAATCACGGGCGGCTGGTTTTGATTAACCCTGAAATCATCTCTCACGAGGGGTCTGTTGTCGGGAGGGAGGGGTGCCTGTCTGTTCCTGATTTTACGGGGAACGTGTCGCGGTTTGAACGCATCCACCTGAAAGCTTCAGATCGGGCCGGAAAAACCCAGGACTATGATATGTTGGGGTACGAAGCTCGGGCCGTGCAGCATGAGTTGGATCACTTGGACGGATTGCTTTTTCTGGATCGTCTCGTCAGTCGCAGGAATAGCCTGTTTCGCCGAAAAGTTCACAAACAGGCCAACCTTTCTAAGCAATGAAACGACCCGCATCAAAGGTCTTCGGAGCGGGGTAGGGCATATGTTGCCAGAATGGATCCTGTTTAGAAAAAAAATAGAGGATTCCAAACACGCTCTTCAAGGAGCCCGCCTCGGATATGCCAAACTCATGGGGGCTGATCTGGCAGGGGCTGATTTGAGAGGGGCCGACCTGGGTACCGCTTACTTGATTCGGGCTAACCTGAGCGGGGCCAACCTGAGCGGGGCCGATTTAAGCGGAGCGGTTATCAGCGAGGCTAACCTGAGTGGGGCTGATTTGGGCGATGCTGATCTGGAAGATGCATACTTGAACGGAGCCGATTTAACATATGTTTCCAACCTCACCTGCGATCAAATCGAATTGGCAAATTTCGATAAAGCCACCCGCTTCCCCAATTATATCCAGATCACTTGGACCTTAGAAAAAAATTGTACCTGTTCCGAAATGTCAAAGGATTAGCTTGGCGGAGTGACATTCGAATTTCGTTACCGAATAATATCGGTTGCATCAACACTTTTTATTTCCAATTAGCACTTTACGGTATTCAGGATAAATTTGGAGCGGGGGAGGCGATTCGGGGAAATGAAAGTGATCTACACGTCAATGATATCGTCGTCGCGCCGGGAATCTGAGCGGTAGGTGCGTGTTTGCCGAAAGGTGGTTGTCTCATTTTCACGCGGAAAATGAGTTCTCGGGCCACGGCGAAAAAAGTTCAGCACAAAAATCACCACGCCGGCAACAAGGGCAATGATGAACAAGGTGAAGGTGAAAAATGACAACAAGGTCAGACATGCGATGACCCATAGAGCCAGCGAGACCTTGCTCCAGACTGTGAGTTTTGGTGGTTGGGATGTGAATTGATGGAAAATCATTTTTCTAGAGAGATGAAAGTTTTCAGTGTACCCGTGGGTTGTTAGAATGCGCTATGAGCACTATACCTTCAAGCATTATACCTTGTCCCGCGTGCAATGTAAAAAACCGGGTTAAACGTTTTGAACCGGGTATGATCCCTGTCTGTTCTAAGTGTGGAGCCCGGTTAGTGAATGAAAAAGAGAACGAAACCCAGGTCTGGTTCAGCAAATCACTCAAAGACCTGTCCGACCTTCCTGAGCCGGGATTTCGGGATGACTCTTGAAGGAGAAAAATGCGTTCGCTCAGGCAAGTCACTTTACAAACTTCTTTCAATGACAGACCGTATTGGAAAAAATTATGGCAACGGTAAGTATCATCGACCAAATCCTTAAAGAAAAACTTAGTGCCGAGCATGTGGAGATTATCGACGAAAGTTACCTGCACCGGGGGCACAAGGCCGCTGGCGGGGCCGGGCATTATGCCGTGAAGGTGGTCTCCACCCAGTTCGAAAACGTCAACCTGATCGACCGAAACCGAATGGTCTATGCAGCGTTGGACGAGCAAATCAACGGAAAACCCAAACTGATCCACGCCCTCCAGATCAAAACCTACACACCTTCCCAATGGCCGCCGGGCTAGCTCGGACAAACCCAGCCACAGGTACTTGGGGAGAGCGTTCTCACCAGCGGCAGAGAAACCGAGCACCGCTTCTGTTTTGAACTACTGGTTCTATGCCCAGCAACTAATCGTGGGAGATTTCCAGCTCTTCGCAGTTTTTAAGCAATTCCGATTCGGTCAATGCTTTGTAGCCGACGTTGGAGATCTGATTTTTGTATAAGTCCAGTTTTAGATATTTTTTACTGTTGAGCGATTCGGCAAAAGTTCTGGCGCCTTCGTCGCCAATGACGTTGCCGAACATGGACAGGTTTTTTAGGTTGGGAAGTTTGTCGCTGTTGGCGATGGCGATGGCACCGTCGTCACCGATCTCGTTATGGTTCAAGTTCAACGTTTCAAGATTACCAAGATGAGAGGAACCTGCCAGGGCTTCTGCCCCCTCATCGGCGCACTGGTTTCCTGGCAGAATCAGTTCCTTCACGCTAGCCAAGGCCGGGTTGCCCGCCAGTTCCATGGCTCCTCGCAGACCCAGGTACTTGTCCCGCAGATTTAATACCGTCCCATCTTCAGACATATTATCTTTTATTAGCTGTTCAATTTTGCTCACGCCAGTTCTCCGTTTGCGGCTACAGAAAAAAATAAGGAAAGGTACGCTCCTTACCGATTTGGATGGATGGAAGCGGTTCAATCCTATCAGATTTTAGGGGAAGGTGGGGGAGGCGATGGAGACAAAAATAAACCGGCCGCGCTTTCAAAGCGGGACCGGTTTTAATTTTTCGCGAGTGGGGTTACAGCAGCGGGTCCATGAATAGCCCGTCTGTTTTCCACTTTTCAATTTCCTCCTTGGTGGGAACGGGAGGAACGGGTCTTTTTTCAGTCCGCTTGTCCAGCGGGTCGTGGAAGGTGCGGGCATAAGCTTCGGCTTTCCACAGGTAGAGGTGCGGGAACAGCATTCCCCAGGGTGCCATAGGAGTGGCGTCGATACCGCGGGTCACCCGCTTGTACCACAACGCATCGGGCCAGTCTTTCATCAGCACACCTGGCATGTGGTCGGGCATCTTGTTCGTGTCCGGGTTATCTGCCTTGCGAAAATCCATCGCCCCGGTCATTATGGGGATGCCCTCCTTACCGTGGCAGACGGCGCAGTTGAGCCCCTCGGTCTGTTTTCCAAATCCTTCAAAGATAACCTTTCCTTCCGCGATGATCTTCGGGTCGTCCCACCAGGTCCACTGGCTCCCAAACTTGCCTTCTACCGGCATATGGGTGGGGTCACGCAGGGTTTTCAGATAAGCGACTACGGCGTCAATTTCGTCCTCGCTCAGGTCTTCCTCATAGTAGGTGGGCATGGCCTTCTTGGATTTTTTGTCATCGAATCCGGGAGACTGATCAGCTCGTGGGTTGGTGATTTGTCCTCGAATATAATCCTCGGAATAGAGACCGATCTGTCTGGTGCCCAGATTGGGCCCGCGGTCGGAGTTGCCTTCCCAGAACACTTTGTGACAGTTGAAACACTTGTTGTTTTCAAATACCTCGCGTCCCGCCGCGATGACCTCAGGTCCGGCCAATCCTTCCAACTTAACCGGGGGCCTGTTCAACTTATCAACTTCAACCTGAGGATCAAACTGGGGCAATTGCGCTGTGATGACAATGAACAAGCCCGATGCCAGAGCATAGGTGGTCAGGAGACGGAAGACCCAGCTGAAAGTAGATTTTTCTGGCTTTAACGTCTTGATATCGAGGAGCATGAAAAACGCAAGCGCAACCAAAGCGAAGGCAACGAATTCGATCTGCCACCATATGGGAAAACCGAATTTCCCCCCCAGAAACCATAGAATACCCGCAATGATCAATAAAATCGGTAGTTTGAACTTGATGTTCTGGCCGAACGTCTTTTCGGTCAACTTCTTTGGCGGCAGGGCCAACAGGAACGCGTAAACCAAAACCACGCTGGAAAGCATCCATCGCATGAGCATGTTCAATTCGAACCAGGCCACAATCAGCCATATGACCACAGCCAGCGGTAGAAACTTGAGCATCATTCCGGTCAAATTCTTAAGGAAAGTTGGTTGTTGCATTTTTATGCTCCCTAGGAACTACTCCGCCACCTGCGGCGCGGCCTGAGGCGAAACTTCCTCAGCCTCTTTTTTTGATTTTGGATACTTGATCCCCAGCCAGATAATACATGTCATGATGATAAAGAATGTCCACACAATTTCGGTGACGAACAACCCTGATTCGGCCAGGCTCGGTGTGAACTTCTCGGGGGTCACGTCCTTGAATACCTTGTAGATGTGCCAGTTCATTCGGGACAGTTCGCGGATGGTTCCCATCCAGCTCATGAGCCAGATGTCGGCGAATCCCAGAAAGATCAGGCAGTAAACGCCAAGCGGATTGATCTTGCCGTAATGCACTTTTCCGGTCTTCGTGGCGATGGTGTAAAAGATGTAATTGACGAAAGTGACTATGACCAAAGCGAATGCAGCAGTATTCTTGGCGACCATCAAAGCCATAAAAGCAAGATTATCCGGTAAAACCATATCCGCGTTCATCCCCGGTTCAGGCATCATGGTGGCAAAGAACCGCCTGGGAGTGAACCAGATTGCCGCGGCAATGACAATTAGAACAAAGCCGAACTTCATCGCCGGGAAGAACCGCTGGGCATTATCAATACGCTTCATACTCACCCACATGTAGATATTGCTCACGCTGAACATGGTGCCCACAAGCAGGCCCTGAACCAGCATGAACATGGACTCGCGATCCGACATAATGTACATGCCGATGGTTGCATCGTACTGGTAGATTTCACGGACGAAGATGTAGCCCATCGCCGGCAGGGGAAGCATGATGCCGACACCGATGATATTCCCGATGTAGCCGACCCAGTCGTAGTATTCCTTTTCTTCACTCTTGTTGGACCAGAGGTACATATAGGCGCCGATGATGCACACCATGTACCCGCCAAAGGTCCCGTTGCCGACCAGCCTGTGGTAGTTGAGCGGCATCCAGGTAGATGTGGCAATCCGGTTCCATTCATTGATATTTGTCAGCTCATTGAGCGGAAGCGGGGGCGTCTGCATGAAGGTGGCGGGTCCGTCTAGGGCGCACAGAAGCGTCAATCCAAAGACATTGAGGAGCACTCCGAGGACGATATGCCGTCCCTTTTTATTGCTTTTGTTCAGCGGATCCCACGAATAGACGTAGACGTACATGATAACGGTTTCCACGATGAACAGGGTGGGGTAGACCACCATGAACAGAACCGGGAACGTGGAGACGAGATAGGAAATAAAATCGCTGTAGGCCACCATCATGATGAACAGGAACAGTCCACCCGTAAGCGCGGTGAAGCTATAGCAGAACCCGATGACTTTCGTCACCTCATGCGCCAGGCGCTCGAACTTGAAATCAGACTCTGCGAACATGATGCCGTTGGCAAGAAGACCGCCCACCACACCGTTGACGATTGCAAGCACGACCCCGTCCATGTGGAGGGTTTCCACCGGCGTCAGGGCGCAGGCCATGATCGTCCCGAAAATCCCGCCGATCACGGCCGAGACTTTGATGTTCGCGCATTTGTGAAAATAGTTCAGGAAACTGACGATAAGCGCGCCGAAGGCACAGGCCCACATACCAAAGAGGACCCCATGGTGGATCCCGACAATAACCTCCATGACAATCCCTATCACCACCCCGATGAGGACGCCAAGGAATACGTTGGAAAAGATGATGGCTTTACGCACGCCCTGGGTTCGGCGTGCACCCATGACCTCCATGATGACGACGAACATGGGGCAGCCCAGGATAAACGAGGCAAAAAGGATATGCAGTTGCGCGGCAAACCAGGTGAATTTCCGGTTGCTCAGTCCCAGAAAGGAAAACTCTTCGAACTCATGTTCTTTAGCCAGTCCGATATCGGTGAGATAGGAGAGGTCTTCGCCTTCTTCTTCTTCGCCTTCGGCGGCTTCTTCACCGCCTTCCTCTTCTTCACCCTCTTCTTCCTCGTCCTCTTCATCTTCTTCATCAAATTCTTCGTCTTCTTCGGCGTAGGCGATGGCCGGACCGGTCATGCCAAAAAAGGTCGAGGATGCTGTTGGTAGCGAAGCAGGAAGAAGATGCCCCAGACCATAAAACAAAACCAGGGCGATCAGGATGGTGAAAAATGAGTTTCTTGCTGGTGGGTTACCGGATGACGAGCTCATTTAAGGTCCCCTGTGTGCCAAACCCCTAAAACATCAAGCTCGGCATAAGATTTCCAAAAGAAGGCGGGGCCTTAAAAGGTTGCCCCTCACCACGGGTTCGGTAGTCCAAATCACTTGTTAAGACGAGATACTAACTAAACTTTGAATTTAAGGGAACCCGTCCTAGTCCTATTTTTAAATCAGAAAAAAACTGATGGATCAGTTTCCCACTTCCTTA
>Ga0207990_1001391_pt1 | contig 12431 bp, 11 predicted proteins | sample ETNtaG_8_FD_185780 | JGI IMG/M metagenome (GOLD analysis project Ga0207990, IMG submission 185780) | Marine microbial and viral communities from oxygen minimum zone, Eastern Pacific Ocean - ETNP201406SV75 (SPAdes) (version 2) | ecosystem: Environmental > Aquatic > Marine > Oceanic ...
GTATAGTGGATAAATTTAATCACAAGACGGTTGTTAATAGTGTGCCAAAAAATTTTCTAAGAACATTAGAAATAGGAGCTGGCATAGGAGAACATTTAAATTATGAAAAATTGAATGATAATCAAAAAAAAAATTACTATGCTATGGATATAAGAGAAAATTTGCTAAAAATTATTTCAAAAGAACATCCAAAAATAAATACTATTTTGGGTGATTGTGAAGAAAAAATAGATTTTGAAAATAATTTTTTCGATAGAGTTTTGGCTATTCACATTTTAGAACATTTGCCAAATTTGCCAAATGCAATTAATGAAGTTGCGAGAGTCTTAAAAAATAGTGGGATGTTTCAAATAGTAATACCGTGCGAAGGAAGTATAGCCTATACTATTGCAAGAAAAATTTCCGCTAAACGAATTTTCGAAAAAAAATATAAAACTAGTTACGATTGGTATATTAAAAGTGAACATGTAAATTTACCTCATGAAATTATCAGTGAACTAAAAAAAAAATTTGTAATAATTAAAAAGACTTATTTTCCCATTCCTATTTCTATTGAATTTTGCAATCTTTGTATTGCATTGAATTTGAAAATAAAAGTTAAATTAGGCGGCACATTTTGAAAATTGATTTTAAAAAAAAAGCTATTGTTACTGGATGCGCTGGATTTATTGGTAGTACGTTAGTCGACAAATTACTTGATTTAAATTATCAAATAATCGGTATAGACAATTTAAGCACCGGTCAAAAAATATTTTTAGAAAAAGCTTTTACTAATAAAAATTTTAAATTTTTCAAATGTGATTTATTAAATTTAAATAGATTAAAAAAGATTTTTAGGAGTTCAAATATAGTTTTTCATTTTGCTGCAAATGCCGATGTTAGATATGGTTATAAACATCCTTATAAAGATTTAGAACAAAATACAATTGTTACATATAATGTTTTAGAATCTATGAGAGAAAATAATATAAATAATATTGTTTTTTGTTCTACGGGATCAGTTTATGGTGAGCCGAATAAATTTCCAACCCCCGAAGATTATAGCTTTCCATTGCAGACTTCTTTTTATGGAGCTTCAAAATTAGCAGGTGAATCATTAATTCAAGCCTACTGCGAATCTTATGGTTTTAAATGTTGGATTTTTCGTTTTGTTTCTATTTTGGGTAATCGATATACCCATGGTCATGTTTATGATTTTTGTAAACAATTATTTATTAATCCAAATTATCTGAAAGTACTTGGCAATGGGAACCAAAAAAAATCATATCTACATGTCAATGATTGTATTAATGCAATCATTCTTTCAATAAAAAAATCCAAGAAAAAAATAAATATTTTTAATCTTGGAACAAAAGAATATATTACTGTAAAGCAATCAATAAGAATAATTTGCAATCATCTAAAGGTTATACCAAAAGTTTCTTTTAAAGGTGGCAGAAGAGGATGGATTGGAGATAGCCCATTCATTTTTTTGAATACTAAAAAAATCAGATCTTTGGGCTGGAAACCAAAATTCACAATAAAGGAAAGTATTAAACAAACAACTAAATATCTAATAAATAATAAGTGGGTTTTTAAAAAAAGAAAATGAAAATTTTTGTACAGGGTTTATGGCATTGTGGGTGTGTAGTTTCGGCGTGTTTAGCATCATTAAAATACAATGTTATTGCTTATGATGATAATAAAAAAATAATAAATGAACTTAAAAAAAATAACATTCCTATATTTGAACCAAATCTAAAAGAATTAATTGTAAAATCAACGAATGCTGGAAATTTAACCTTTGTTAATAATTTAAAAAATTTAAATTCGGCAAATATAATATGGTTTGCTTATGACACTCCTGTAAATGAATACGATCAAGCAGACACACAATATGTTTTAGATAAAATTATAAACACACTAAAAAAGCTAAAATCTAATAAGAATGTTATTATTTCATCTCAATTACCAGTGGGATCCATAAAGTTTTTAGAAAAATATTCGAAAAATATCTTAAAAAAAAACTTTAATTTTTTTTGTTGCCCAGAAAATTTAAGATTGGGAAATTCATTGATATCTTTTTTGCGTGCTGATCGAATTATCGTAGGTTATAGAAATACTCACTCTAAGAAAAAAATTATCAGATTTTTAAAATCAATAAATACAAATTTACTATGGATGAAAATAGAGTCTGCCGAAATAACTAAACATGCTATCAATTCATTCTTAGCTTCATCAATAACTTTTATCAACGAAATATCTTCAATTTGTGAATATACAAATGCTAACGCAAAAGAAGTCGAAGAAGGTTTAAAATCTGAAAAACGCATTGGCAGAAAAGCTTTTTTGTCTCCAGGGATACCTTTTGCTGGAGGTACATTAGGTAGAGATGTTAGCTATTTGAATGAAATTTCAAAAAAAATGAAATTAAATACCAAACTATTGTCCTCTATAAGAATAAGTAACGAAAATCACAAAGAATGGATTTACAATTATTTAAAACATTTAATTTTAAATAAAAAAATTAAAAAAGTCTCAATATGGGGTTTGGCATATACTGAAAATACGGACACACTAAGAAGGTCTCTTTCACTAGAAATATCTAGTTGGTTGCTGAATTATAATATTAAAGTAAGCGGTTTTGATAATAATATAAAAAAATTACCAAGCGAATTAAGTAAAATAATTAATCTACTATCTACTCCCACCGCAGCCATTAGCTCCACAGATGTACTAATCATACTGGGAAGATCAAAAGACTTTTTAAAAATATCACCAAATTTATTAAAAAAAATGAATAAAAAACTTGTAATTATTGATCCAAATAATTTTTGTAGTCATTTTGAAAAAATTTACAAAAATAAATATATTTACGTTGGTAAACGTTCCCCATCATTTTTAACAAATATACCAACTATTAATTTTGATTATAATTTAAACAATCAAGTTGCCATAGTTACAGGCGCAAGCAAAGGATTGGGCTATGAGATTGCTAAATATTTTTTAAAATATGGTTCAAATTTGGTTATTTGTTCTAGGAATCTTTTTGAAATTAAAAAAGCATATGAAAAATTAAATAGAATTAAGAGAAAAAATCAAACTATATTATACGCCGTTACAGATGTCTCATCTTACGATCAAGTAAAAAAATTAATAAATATTACAATTAAAAAATTTAAGAGAATAGATATCCTTATTAATAATGCTGGCATTTATGGTCCCAAAGGTGACATTGAAAAAATATCTTGGAGTGAATGGGTTAAAGCAATTGAAATAAACTTATTTGGATCAGTGCAGTTATGTAGAGCTGTAATACCGCATTTTAAAAAAAAGAATAGAGGTAAAATTATTCAATTATCTGGCGGCGGAGCAGCTAGTCCTTTGCCATTAATAAGCAGCTATGCTGTATCAAAAGCTGCCGTTGTTAGATTTGTTGAAAATTTATCAGAAGAATTAAAAGAATATAAAATAGATGTTAATGCCGTAGCCCCTGGTCCCCTAAACACAGGCATGTTGGAGGAAATTATAAAAGCTGGACCAAAAAAAGTTGGTAAAGATTTTTACAATAAGTCACTAAATCAAAAAAAAATTGGCGGCACTTCCTTCAATAAAGTTTGTGAACTAATTTTATTTTTAGGATCAAAATATAGCAATGGTATTAGCGGTAAATTAATAAGCGCATTGTGGGATGAGTGGAAGAATTGGCCAAATTATAAAGAATTATTGCAAAATAGTGATGCTTATACTTTAAGAAGAATTGTGGGTAAAGAAAGAGGATTTGAATGGGGAGACAAGTAAATTTTAAAATTGGTATAATTGGGTGCGGATTAATAGGTAAAAAGCGATCACAATCCTTAGGTTTAAAGGGCAAATTAATAGCATGCGCTGATCCAGATATTGATAGGGCAAAAAAAATTGCCTCAAGCAAAGAAATTAAAGTTTTTAAGGATTGGAAAAAATTATTAGAAGTAAAAGAAATTGACATAGTAATCATTGCTACTCCACATAATCAGTTATTTAAAATTATTATACAAGCTTACAAAATGAAAAAACATATTCTTGTTGAAAAACCTGGATCCAAAAATTTAAAAGAAATGATTAAAATTATTTCTAAAGTTAAGAATAATAAAATAAAAATTAAGGTAGGTTTTAATCATCGCTACCATCCTTCAATAATCAAAGCTAAAAAAATAATTAAATCAGGAATCATAGGGAAACCCATGTATTTGAGAGCAAGATATGGACACGGTGGTAGACCGAGGTATGAAAAAGAGTGGAGAGCTAAACCATCAATATCTGGTGGTGGGGAATTAATTGATCAAGGCTCTCATTTAATTGATCTTTCAAGACTGTTTTTAGGTGAATTTAGTGAAGTTACAGGATTTATAAATACATATTTTTGGAAAATGTCAGTTGAAGATAACGCTTTTTTAACATTAAAAACCAATAGCAATAAAATTGCTTTTCTTCATGTTTCGTGGACTGAATGGAAGAATATGTTTTCATTTGAAATTTTTTGTTCACATGGAAAATTAGATATTAATGGTATGGGAGGTAGTTACGGACAAGAACAATTAACTCTTTATAAAATGTCAAAAAAAATGGGAATTCCAAAGCAAAGAAAATGGAGATTCAAACTTAAAGATATATCTTGGAAAACTGAGATTAATGATTTTTATGATGATATAATTTATAATAGAAAACCTAAAGTTAACTTAAATGATGCTTACCAAAATCTCAAAATAATTAATAAAATTTATAAAAATTCAAAATATGATTATATCACGTAGCCCTTTAAGAATAACGCTTGGTGGAGGAGGCACAGACTTACCTTCATATTACAAAAAAAATGGAGGCTTTTTGATAGCAGCGGCAATAAATAAATATGTTTATGTTAATGTAATGAGGCCTTTCAAGGAAGGAGTTTATCTTAAATATTCAAAAATTGAAAAAGTAAAAAAAATTTTAGATATAAGTCATCCTATAATACGTGAAACACTTAAGTTACAAAAAATAAAAACACCACAAATAGAAATCACAACATTAACAGATATTCCAGCTGGTACTGGACTGGGATCTTCGGGTAGTTTTACAACGGCCTTGATTAAATCTTTATACGCGCACAATAAAAAACTTATACATCCACAAGAACTTGCTGAACTTGCCTGCCACATTGAAATTGATCGGCTTAAAGAACCAATAGGCAAACAAGATCAATATATATCATCCTATGGTGGAGTCACTTGTTTTACTTTTAATAGGAATGGTAAAGTAATAGCTAAACCATTAAAAATTTCTCATAATAAATTGACCGAGCTAGAAGATAATTTACTTCTATTTTTTACAGGATATTCTAGAAATGCTGGAGATATTTTAAAAGAACAAGATAATAAAACAAAAAAAAAAGAACGTAAAATGATAGAAAATTTAAATTTTGTTAAAAAAATAGGATTAAAAAGTAAAAAATATTTAGAAAATGGGAAATTAATCCAATTTGCTAATTTAATGAATGAGCATTGGGAATTTAAGCAATCTCGTTCAAAAAAAATGTCAAATAAAAATATTACAAAATGTTATTACGATGGATTAAAAAACGGAGCTATTGGAGGAAAATTAGTTGGAGCAGGCGGAGGTGGTTTTTTAATGTTTTATGCTAACGATAAAGAAAAACTCAGAAAAAAAATGTTTCAAAATCGTTTAGAAGAAATAAGGTTCAATTTTGATTTTCAAGGGACTCAAATAGTTTTGTAATGACAATACCTGTTGCAATATTAGCAGGCGGTTTAGCAAAAAGATTAAAAAAAAATACTTTTAATAAACCGAAAGCCTTAATTGATATAGCAGGCAAACCATTTATTTCGAGACAATTAAGTTATCTTAGCAATCAAAATATCAAAGACATAGTAATATGCACTGCACATTTAGGAAATCAAATAAAAGATTATGTTGGCGATGGATCAAAGTACAATTTAAAAGTATCATACTCAGACGATGGAGATAAATTACTTGGAACTGGTGGTTCATTAAAAAAAGCTTCTCGAATTTTAGGTGAAAATTTTTTTATTTTATATGGAGATTCTTTTTTACCAATCAATTTTTCTTTAGTTGAAAAATCTTATTTTCGGCAAAAAAAGCCTGCCTTGATGACTGTTTTTAAAAATAATGATCATGGGGATAAAAGTAATGTATATTTTAAAAATAAATGTGTTCTGTATAATAAAAAAAATCCCCAGAAAAATATGAACTATATAGATTATGGTCTAAATGTAGTTAAAAGAACAATTTTCTATAATTTTCCATCAAACAAAATGTTTGATTTGTCGGATGTTTTTGAAGATTTGTCAAAGAAGAACTTACTAGCTGGTCTTGAAATCTATGAAAGATTTTATGAAATTGGTTCTATAAATGGTCTGAATGATACCATAGACTTTTTTAAAAAAATGGGAAATAAGTAATTATGATCTATAGTGAATTACATCTTTCTGAAACAATCGAAATAATCAAAAAAATTGACACCAAGAAAATTGAAAATATGGTCGATTTAATTTTAAATATAAAAAAAGAAAAAGGTAGAATATTTTTTTTAGGTGTTGGAGGAAGTGCAAGTAATTGCTCACATGCTGTAAATGATTTTAGAAAAATCATTGGCATAGAATCATATACACCTACCGACAATGTTTCAGAATTGACAGCAAGAATAAATGATGAAGGTTGGAGCACCATTTTTACTGAGTGGTTAAAAATAAGCAATTTAAATTCCAAAGATCTTATATTTGTTTTTTCTGTAGGTGGAGGCAGTATTGAAAATAATATAAGTACAAATCTTGTAGAAGCATTGAAATATGGTAAGTCAATCGGATGTAAATTTGCGGGTATTGTGGGTAGAGATGGTGGATACACTAATAAGGTTGCTGATGTATGCGTATTGGTACCAACGGTAAATGAAAAAACAACCACTCCTCATACCGAGGCATTACAAGCTGTTATCTGGCATTTAATTATTTCACATCCAAAACTAAAATCAAATGAAACTAAGTGGGAATCTGTTTCAAAAAAATAAATTGGTGAATGAAAAAAGCAATATTTTTAGATCGCGATGGAGTAATTAATAAAACTATTGTTGAAGGTGGTTTACCATCATCGCCCAATTCACTAAATGAGCTCGAAATTTTACCGAATGTAAAAGAATCAATTTTGAGATTAAAAAAACTTAATTTTATTTGTTTACTTGTTACCAACCAGCCCAATGTCAGTAGAGGAAGAATTGACAGAAGTACTGTGATAGAAATGAATAATTTTATAAAAAAAAAAATTCTATTAGATGACATTTTTGTTTGTTATCATGATGACATAGATAACTGTAATTGTCGTAAGCCTAAACCTGGTTTGTTGTTGCAGGCTGGCAAAAAATGGAAAGTAGATTATAAACAAAGTTTCATGATAGGAGATCGATGGAGAGATGTTCAAGCAGGAAAAAATGCTGGATGTAAAACAATATATTTAGATTATAACTATAGAGATATAAAACCTAATAATCCTGATTTTGTTACTGACACATTGCTTAATGCTACTTATATAATAGAAAAAATGTAAAATAAAAAAAATAAACAATGAAAAAAATAGAAGATTTAAAAATAAAAATATTTTCTGACGGTGCAGAGAAGAAAGAAATGCTAGACATGAATGGTAAAGCTTTCATTAAAGGTTTTACGACTAATCCAAGTTTGATGAGGAAAACAGGAATAAAAAATTATGAAACATTTGCAAAAGATATTCTCTCAACAATCAAAGAAAAACCAATATCTTTTGAAGTTTTTTCTGATGATTTTGATGAAATGGAAAGACAGGCAATGAAAATTGCAAGCTGGGCTGACAACGTCTATGTTAAAATACCTATAACAAATACAAAAAAACAAAATTCTGCAAAGTTAATTAAAAGTTTATCTGAAAAAAAAGTTAAATTAAATATCACAGCGATAATGACCTTGGATCAAGTTAAAATTGCAGTAAAAATGCTTGATAAAAAAATTCCAAGTATAATATCTGTGTTTGCTGGACGAATAGCTGATACTGGAAGAGATCCAATTCCAATAATGAAAGATTGTTTAAATGAAATGAAAAATAACCCTAGCTCAGAATTACTTTGGGCAAGTTCTAGGGAATTCTTGAATATATTTCAGGCTGATACCATTGGCTGTCATATCATAACTGTCACGAACGATATAATTAATAAAGTAGAATTGATTAACTTTGATTTAGAGGAATATTCATTAAATACTGTAAAAAAATTTTACAAAGATGCCTCAGAGGCAGATTTTAAAATATAATCTATTTTAATAATGAGGCTTATCAATGAAATAATTTCGAATTTTAATAGGTTTATTTCTCAACATATATTTATAAACATTAATATTTTCAAGTACTCTCTGAACATAATTTCGCGTTTCTCTAAACTTAATTAACTCAATCCAATTCACGTAATCTATTTTTCTTTTTTGTGGATTACCGTTAATTTTATTCCAATAAGAAACTCTTTTGGGTCCAGCATTATATGCGGCGATTGAAAAGGGATAAGAGCCTTCGTATTGTTCAAGAAGTTCAGCAATATAATATGAACCCAATTTAATATTATAATTAGGGTCCGAAGTTAGTTTTTTTTTGCTATAAGGAAGTTTAGCGCGTTTAGCTACAAGTCTTGCAGTATATGTCATTATTTGCATCATACCTCTAGCACCAACGTAACTATGTGCCTGTACATCAAACTCACTTTCTTGCCTAATAATTGCTAAAATAAGTTCCGGAGAAGGCATTCTCTTGTTATTAATTTTTGAAGGGACATCAATAATTGGAAAGTTTATAGCGTAATGAAATCTTTTTTCATAAGAGGCCTGTTTAGCAATCTGTATTGCAAAATCATATCTTCCAATACTAACTGCCAAATCTCCCGCTAAAATTTCGCTTCCTTGATTAATATTACTAGTTGCCAAATGTTTAAGAATATCTTTTGCATACTTGGTTTTATTTATTTCATGAAGTAAAACTACTAATCGTGTTAACTCATTTTCGTTAAATTCTTTTTTTTCAATTTCACTTGGTTGCATTATTTCTCTATCTAAATAAAAATCTTTGTTGGGATAAATTTTTATAAATGCCAATTGACCATAATAAGTGGTTAAGTATTTAGATGCTTCTTTAAACCATTTTTCAGAGCTTTCTATGTCATTTAATTTTTCATATGATCTGCCAAGCCAATAAGCTCCTCTTGACAAACTTATAGGATAACCCACGTTTTCAAAAAAATTATGAAAATGCTGGGTTGCTAATATAGGATCATCTAAAAAACTTAATGCAATCCATCCTGACATCCATTCTGCTTCAGCATATTCGGGACCACTTTTCATTGAATGATTGCTAGCGATTCTATAGGCAATAGCATATTTTTTTTTATAAATTAAAGCTCTTGATATAATTTCTCTTTCAAACCACCATTTATCCGATCTTACTAAGAATTTTGGATCGTTTTTTATCTTTAGTAATATTTCCAAAGAAGAGTCAACACGGCCTCTCTTTCTTCTCCATTTTAGCCGATCATATAGTAAACCTGGATCTTTTTTAAATTTACTAGACACCTTACTAATTGCGTTATCTACCCCATAAGATTTGCTCATCAGTAATAATCTTGCGTTATATAAAGCTCGATAATCTTTTGGCAAATATCTGAGCATTCTTTTTAAATCCCAATATTTATTTTCCCAAGCTAACCAGTCGGCCCTTTTTATATGATCTTCGATATTTAAATATTTTTTTAATTTTTTTTTCAAATATTTAAGATCTTTTTTTGATAACCTGGCAGTAATCCAACCATTTTTTATTAAAGATATTCCCTTTTCATGGTTACCTTCCGACAAATAGCTTTGACCTAACATTAATTTTCCATATCCACTGAAAGGTTCCTTTTCATCAAATAATTTTATTACCCGATTATCAGAAATTGTTTTTGTATTAATTTTGTGTTCTAATAAATACCTGAGCCTGTTTATTCTTGGGTAATTTGGATTTATATTAATAAAATTTAAATAATCATAGAAATTTGCTTGGTTATTTGGTTCTAATAAATAAAGCCATTTAACTAATCTAAAAATCGATCTATCTTTAGCTTTGCTTGTTAATTTTATTGCACTAGTCCATCTTTTTTTATCTATTTCAGAAAATATTTTTTTAGCTAATTTAAAATCGCTTTTAGAAAAATATTTAGATTTTGTAGCAATCTTTTTTTTTTGCTTCTGATATGTAATTGGTTTTTTTCTAGGAATAATTAATTCTTTATCATCAATTTTTGCAATAATTTTTTCTTTTTCACTTTCTTTTCCTTTTTCCACAAATTTAGGTTGATCTATTATTTGATCTTCAGGCTTTTTCTTAGGTAATAAATATTTTATTTTCTTAGTTTGCAATTTTATGAGATCACCATTTGTTGGTTTAATTTTTGGTAGAAGCATTTTTTTTAATAATCTTTCATTAATTTCAGATTTGGAATCAATTTGAGAAATTTCTTCTTTTTGTAATTTACCGTTTTCAGGTTGAGTTTTTGGTAGTATTATTTCTTTTTTTGTTAATTTTTGGATTTTTGGCTCTGGTTTTGGAATAATTATTTCCTCAGCAACCAATTTTTCTAATAAAAATAATGCAATTATAAAAATAATTAAATCTTTTATCGAAAATTTGGTCATATAAATTTAGATGATTTGATTCAGTAAATTATGTTATAAAGATTTATGTTTAAAGGATCAATTGTAGCAATAATTACTCCATTCAAAAATGGTAAATTGGATGAAGATACCTATATATCTTTAATTCATTATCATCTTAAAAATGGTACCTCTGGTATCGTGCCGGCTGGAACAACGGGAGAGTCTCCAACCTTAAATCACGAAGAACATATGAGGGTGATCGAATTATGTGTAAGCGAATGTAAGGACAAGATTCCCGTGATAGCAGGCGCTGGTTCGAATTCAACAGAGGAGGCTATATCTTTAACTAAGTATGCAGAAAAAGTAGGAGCAAATGCTGCGCTAGTTGTAACACCTTATTATAACAAACCTACACAAGAAGGCTTGTATCAACATTACAAAGCTATAAGTAACGAATCTGACATACCCATAATTATATATAACATACCATCAAGGTCAGTTGTTGATATGTCAGTTGATACCATGGCAAGACTTTTTGAATTAAAAAACATTATTGGAGTAAAAGATGCAACGGCAAATTTGGACCGCGTTGATGAACAAAAGAAAAAAATTGGAAATGAATTTATGCAACTTTCTGGAGAGGATGCTACGGCATTAGAATTTAATTTGAGAGGGGGAAGAGGCTGCATTTCAGTAACTGCAAATATTGCACCTAAACTTTGTTCAGAATTTCAAGAAGCATCTTTGACGAAAAATAATGATAATCTTTTGTCAAGGGCAAAGAAAATTAATGATCAATTAATGCCTCTTCATAAATCTCTTTTTATCGAGAGCAATCCTAGTCCAGTTAAATATGCAGCAAATCTATTAAAACTTTGCTCAGACGAAGTTAGACTTCCTCTAGTAAGAGTGACTTCAGAAACAAAGGAAAAAATTAAATCTGCAATGCAACATGCAAATTTAATTTAATTCATGAAAGGTAAAACCAATAAAGGTTTAAAAGTTATTTGTTTAAATAGAAAAGCAAGGTTTAATTATTTTTTTAACGAAGTTTTAGAGGCAGGAATTGTCTTAAAAGGATCTGAGGTTAAATCAATAAGGAAAGGCAAAGTTAATATATCAGATTCATATGCAGTAGATAAAGGAGGGGAGATTATTTTAATTAATTCCCATATCTCTTCCTATAAAGAATCTAGCTACAACGATCATCGACCAACCAATGATAGAAAGCTTTTATTAAATAAAAGAGAAGTAAATAAATTAATTGGAAAAATTAATAGGGAAGGCTTTACAATTGTTCCAACAAAAATGTATTTTAAAAATGGAAAAGTAAAAATTGAAATTGCAATTGCAAAGGGTAAAAAGCATTATGATAAAAGACAAGTTAAAAAACAGAGAGATTGGAACAGAGAGAGATCTAGATATTTTAGAAAAACAAGTTGATTTAAAATGATTATTCTTGGATTGGGATCAAATTTACCATCTAAATATGGGGATAGATTTGCAAATATAAACCTGGCAATTTCATCTCTTGAATCTTATGGAATCAAGGTAATCAAAAGATCTAGTTTTTATAAATCACCTTCTTACCCGGACAAAGAAAATCCAGAGTTTATTAATGTTGTTATTTTAGTTGAGACTTATTTGCCACCGGTTGACTTAATGTCAGTTCTAACTTTTATAGAAGAAAAGTTGGAAAGAAAAAGAATTAAAAAAAATGATCCAAGGACATGTGATATTGATATCATTGATTATAAT
>Ga0207990_1001399_pt1 | contig 12385 bp, 11 predicted proteins | sample ETNtaG_8_FD_185780 | JGI IMG/M metagenome (GOLD analysis project Ga0207990, IMG submission 185780) | Marine microbial and viral communities from oxygen minimum zone, Eastern Pacific Ocean - ETNP201406SV75 (SPAdes) (version 2) | ecosystem: Environmental > Aquatic > Marine > Oceanic ...
CAACCTTTCCTGAAATCATCAGGCGGGCTCAAGTGAAGTCTTCGACCAAAACGATTTCGTTTTTTCTTGTTTTCTTCTTTATTGGAACGGGGATTTATTTTAGCGCGATGAAAGCGCGCGAATTCTTCCGTCCGCGTGAAAGCACTGCGCTGGGGAAAGCTATCCCGGTAAAACCAAAAAATCTGCGGGACCGGCAAAAGCAGGCAGCACCTGTTTCGCGTGGCGAAGAGCTCACCTTTTTCGACACGCTGGGTGATCCGGCGATGAATAAATTAGTCGATCTGGACGGTAATATTGTTGAACTGCGAACAGAATCTGGGGACAGATCTAAGGTTCTGCCCCTCGCTTTGGCGACAAAGGAGCAATTGGTAACTTCAGTACAGGAGCCGGTTGTTGAAAAAAACTCGACTACCGCTTCTCGGGTAGTTTCCCCTGAGAACCCTATTGATGCTGGATTCGGAGTACAGGTGGGTTCGTTTCGTCAACTGGAACGGGCGAGGGTGCTTGAAGAAGAGCTAAAGGGGAGAGGGTATCCCGTATACGTTGCAGAAGCCAAGAATCCTGTTGCGGGGGAAATTTGGTACCGCGTTTTTGTCGGGCACTATAAAGATAAGCAACTTGCTCTGGGCATGGCATTCCAGATAAAGGAACAGGAGCACCTCAACGGTGTGGTCATCTGGCAGGAGAGGTAAAGTCCTTAGGTCCCCCAGTGATCAATCTTCCAGCGGCGTGTATTTCTGTAGAACTTCAACCTTGTCGTCAACTCTGGGGCCGCCGTAATAATTTTCAAAACTGTCGTACATTGACTGAAAATGGTACATGAACCAGTCATCATTATAAAGTTTGCGTCGAACATCTCCCCCGTTAAACTCGAAATCAAGTTTTGACTGCTGACCTGGTTCAATAGTGATTGTGCCCATTTGATTTGGAATAAAGGGGTGCCATGCTACTACTTCGTACGTACCCGGTGGAATATCTTTTATAGAAAATCTTCCTTCCTCATCGGTGATAGCGTAATACGGATTATCCACCATCAAGCCTCGGGTTTGGAGGAATGGGTGTAGGTTGCATTTAAGCAGAAACTCTTCTGTGTCATGCTTTACGAAAGCGTTTCGCACTTGGGAGGTATGGGCATTGACGGGGCGGTGACTTCTTTGATCTACTCCACGGTTGGTGAATTCGTAAGTGACGACTTCGTGGATGATGGGGTCTGTGTTTTCCAGTAACAGCGTTTCCCCATTGCGGATACCAATTGTATAATTAGGTGTGTGGCAACGGTTCATTACAACCTTCTGGATTTCCGTCGTAAATGGTTTTCCTTTTGGAATGCCTATTAATTTGATCACGGTGTCTTTTAGCTCGCGTGATTTAGAGACGGTGAAGTCGAATAGAATACGACGGCCCAACCCATCAGAAATTCGGTTACAGTATTCAATATTGGGCGATGCAATGAGAGGAAAAAAACGGGGATCCGGAACTTTGCCCTTAAAAGTGACCCTTCCCGAGAGCGTGCCGCCATTTTCAACTGAGACCACCTTATATTTTGGGGGAGTCTTATCGAATAGTTTTTTTGCTAGATCGTTATTTCGGTGATAAAGCAGGTCCACCAACTTTCGTGCTTCTTCAACCTGGTCCTGCGCCAAGTACAGAAGCCCCAGATCGTAGATCGCCTTGACATTTCTGAAATCCATTTTTAGTGATATTTTGATTTCCTTGACGGCCTCTTCTATAAGGTTTAACTTGGCGAAAGATAGACCCCGATTATAACGAAGGAGCGCGTGGTCATAGCCGAGGCTCATCGCCTCTTCAAAGGCAAGCAAGGCCTTCTTATGCTGGCCGATTTGGCTGAGGGCGACTCCTAGGTTGGCAAACGCAAGCTTGTGTTTTGGGTCGTGCTGAATGGCCTTGCGGAACTCGTGCGCGGCTTCCTTCCAGTACTTGGCTTGGCTCAATTGCAAACCGTCGTTATAAAACCGGGTGGCTTGGGCGGAGTCTCTTGATTCCGCGGAAGAAAGGCCTGCGGATAGCACCAGAAACGCGTAGAGGAGAAAGGTGCCTGTGCCAATCGAGAAAAAATTAGTTCGGTTTATTTTCATCATTTCCGGCAAAGGATAAGTATTTTTGGTTAAGAACCAAGCTATCAATCCTTTTTTACAGTGTCAACCCGGCACCAAAATCCTGCATCACGGCTAAGATACGGTTTCGGCTCGAAAAATTCCTTAAACTATGAAACTTGATTTCGATTTATTTAAACCCCATTCCCTGATCCGGAGTGGTTTCGCTCAAACCATTATTGGATCTCAGTTCTCGGGTGATACTTCCCTGCCGAACCGGTTGCACCATAAAGTGCGTGTGGGGTCACAATCTCTGCTAGTAGCCTTGGAGTTGCCCCCCCAAAAGCCGGATTCCCCGCTAGTTCTGCTGGCTCACGGGATGGGTGGTTGTTCGGAATCGAGTTATATGAGGCGCATTGCCCACAAGCTTTGGAAACGTGGGATGGGTGTGTTTATGATGAACCACCGCGGGAGCGGTCCCGGTATGGGGTTGAGCGACCGGCTGTGGAACGGTGGGGTCAGCGACGATTTGGCGCAGGTGATCGGGTACATCGCGCAGCTTTATCCCGGCCGGTCTATTGACGTGGTTGGGTTTTCCTTAAGCGGGAACGTTCTATTGAAGTATCTGGGGGAGGAGCGACAGCACCCGTTGCAAATCCGCAAAGCACTTGCAGTGAATCCACCTATCGATCTCAAGATCTCCAGCCATATTCTTTCGTGCAATCGCGGGATAGCTTTGTTTAACCACTATTACATGAAACTGATTCGTCGCGAAGTCGAAGCGCTGGCCGAGTGCTTCCCGCGGAGCTTCCTGCCTGGAAAAGTGCGTACCATTCGGGATTTCGACGTTGCTTACACCGCCCCGGCTGCTGGGTTCGTGGATGCAGACGATTATTATTTCAAATGCAGTTCTAAACAGTTTCTTAATAATATTATTACCCCCACCACGCTCCTATGCTCCGAAGACGACCCATTCATTCCCCACAGCCTGTTTAAAGCCGTCCATATGAGCAGTGCAATCCAACTTTATACCTCTGAACATGGGGGGCACATGGGCTACATATCGAAAGAGCCGACTCCCTTGGGAGACCACCGATGGATGGATTATTTTGTTGTCGAGTGGGTATGTGATGAGGGTGGTAATGGAATGGGATAGAAGAGAAGGAAAACTCCATTTAGAGGTTTGTGCCCAAGGGTAGGGGCAGGGCGCGATGCAACCTCATTTGGTAGAAAAGGATGAAAAGCGGGTAAGGCGCGCTTGTGAATCGTCGCGTTTTACGTTAAAAAGGTATTTTTTTTCAAGTGTCATTCTCTGCAAAGCGCGGAATCTCTTGGTTTAAATATTTTTATAATTTACAAGTTATGACAACAAATACCCGATTCAAGAATGTCGAGGCGATTTATGAGGGGCGCCTGCGGGGAAACCAGTTGATGGCCAGTGGCATCGCCCTCATGCCTGAGGATGCGCGTCTACTGTGGGCCTCCGAAGGGATGAAGGACGTTACCTGGCTCGATCTTGGTGACAACAACCTCGGCGATGAAGGTGTGCGTGAACTTGCTAGCTGCAGGTGGCTTGCCAACATCCAGTACCTCAACCTCACACAAAATGGCGTGACCGATGAAGGTTTGATGGCGCTCGCCGATTCAAAATACCTCACTCAACTCAAGCGCCTGCATCTTAAAGGTAATCCTATCAAGGGATCAGGTATCCTCGCTCTATTTAACTCGGGAGCCCTTGATAACCTTTCTACCATTCAAGTTCACGACGGCTGGACCTGTAAAAAAAAGGAAGGTTGGCGGTACAAACCCCAAGGCAGATAATGCAGGAAGACGGTAATCCCTGTCAGATTCACGTTCATATCTCAGGTGTCGATCGTCCTGGCATCCTCGCCGAAGCGCTGGAGTCAGTCGTGCGGTTCCACTGGGACGTGTTGGACATCAAACAGTTTGTTTTTAACGGGCTCCTCAACCTTTCTCTTCTATTGGGTGGGAAGGATAGTGACTCCATTTCTACGCTGGAGCAGGCACTCGATGTCTGGGCGAGGAAAACGAATGTCACTGTGCGCACGCTTCTCTGGGAGAGTACCCTGCGTCCGGAAGCTCCCTACCAGTACCGGTCAGTTGTTACTCTTCTCGGGCCCAATCTGTCGTCTAGGGTATTTCTTGAACTTACACAAACATTTGCCAGGCGCGACATTAATATCCTGCGTATCGAACAGCTCGACTACGGTAACCATCATGTGATTGAAATTGTCATCGGGAGCCGCGAAGCGCACTCGACGGTGGATGTGCTCAACGCGCTGGTTCATTTCAAGGAAAACCACCTGGTCGATATTGCGGTGCAGGAAGATACGATGTTCCGCAGAAACAAACGTCTCATCGTATTCGATGCTGATATGACTTTTTTGCAATGCGAGGTCATCGATGAGCTCGGTAAATTGGCCAATGTGGGTGAGCGTATGGAAGAGATCACCCGACGTGCTATGGGTGGGGAACTCGACTTCACCGCGGCCCTTAGAAACCGGGTAAAACTCCTTGCAGGGCTTCCCGTCGCCAAGCTTGAAGCGTTATACGAGCGTATTCCGATCACCCCTGGGGCGGAAGATCTCGTGCGCATCCTCCAGCACTTGGGCTACCGTATTGGAATCGTGAGCGGTGGGTTTCAGTTTTTCATCGATCGGATCAGGAAGAAATATGGATTCGACTACGGGATTGCTAACCATCTCGGAGTCAAAGATGGCAAGCTGACGGGGGAGGTGGAAGGGGAGATTGTAGACGCCAAGGCCAAAGAGGACATCCTAGTGTCCCTTGCCGAACGGGAGGGGTTTTCGCTCAAGCAGGTAGTGGCGGTAGGCGATGGAGCCAATGATATCCACATGCTTGCGCGGGCCGGACTCGGTATAGCGTTCAATGGCAAACCCATTGTGGAGCGCCACGCCAACGCCGGAATCAGCCAGCATAATTTAGAATTAATACTTTATTTTTTGGGTATTAATGGCAGTGAACTTAATGAATTACATGAGATATCCAAGACGGTTCCTGGCCCGCAGTGGAAAGCCTCGTCTTAAATTTTAGCACGTTATGTTGTTTCTGATAGCCTATCTCCTATGAGTTTTCCTTATAAGGCGGTATTGTTTGACTGGGCTTACACGCTAGTGGACCTGGTCGATGAAGACGACCGCGCTGCGTTCGTTCGTTTGGCAGATTTTCTGCACGGTAGGGGAGTGGATCTGCCCGATTTTGAAACCTTGTTTGCGACCTATCAGGACTTGTTTTACGGGTTGATCGATGAATCGCGCCGAACGCACCGGGAAGCTTGTTTTGAAACGGTATTGAAGTATCTTTTTTTTTACTACGGTATCAAGCTAGAAGGCCGCGCTTCATGGAAGGAAACCCTAGTGGCCTACTATGAAGTCATTCACAGGGTCCGCACAGTCTATCCTGACGTGGTTTACACTTTGGAGTCGATGCAGGAGGTCGGAGTTCGCATGGGTGTGGTTTCCAACACGACCAATCCGAAATTCATCAAGGATGAAGAACGCCACCGTACCCGACTGGATCGCTTTTTTGAGTTTGCCCTGTATTCTTCCGATATGCCTTATCGCAAACCACATCCAAGTATATTCCGTGCAGCTGTGGAACGGTTGGAATTAGATGTTAGGGACATTCTTTTTGTCGGCGATCATTTAAAAATGGACATTGCTGGGGCACAGGCAGTGGGAATGTCTGCCGCTTGGCTTAATCGTAGCGGAAGCGCTTTGACCGACAGTGTAAACCCTGACTATCAACTGACCAGTTTGTCCGACCTATTGCAGATCACACCTTTCAAGGTTTAAACGAGACGATGCATCGCTTTTTTACCTCGCCCGAAAATATCAGTGAGGGTGTGGTGACGCTTTGCGGGAGCGATGTGGCGCACATCCGAAACGTGCTCCGACTCAAAAGTGGGGATCGCGTGCAGGTTCTAGACGGGCGCGGTGGTTGTTTCGTTGTATCGCTCATTCGTGTGGGCCGCGAAAAGATCCAGGGCCGGATTGAATCGCGTGAGGACGCAAGGAATTACGAGTCGCCGCTCTTTATTCGTCTGGGACAGGCTCTGGTTAAGGGGGCCGGATATGATGGCATTGTGCGCCGAGCCGTGGAACTGGGTGTGGGGCATGTTGTTCCTGTGAAGTCCAGGCGTTGTATCGTGAAGTTCTCAAAATCCGATATGGTCAGGAAAACTGAACGTTGGCAACGGATCGCACGCGAAGCGTCAAAACAGTGCGGGCGGGAGCGAGTTCCCGAGGTGGGACCGGCGGTGATGTCAGTTGAAGCTTTTTGCGCCGCCAACCAAGACGCCGATCTCAGGCTCGCTTTTTGGGAAGAGGAACGTGCTACTCAAGTTAATGATATGCCGGTAGGTGGGAAACCCAGCTCAGCCGCAATATTGATTGGCCCTGAGGGTGGATTTGCTGCAAGCGAAATTAAAAGTGCGGAGAAGTACGGGTTTCAGCCCGTAAGCCTCGGTCCGCGTCTGCTACGGACCGATACTGCACCACTTGTTGCTCTTTCCATTCTTCAGTACCGCTGGGGAGATCTTTAGGGAAAATTTCAGCAAGTAACTGTGATAGAACAGCTGTGCATTTTTGGGTTGAGAATGACATGTTTAGCAACCAACTAGAATCGAGCTAGATTTGTGATTCCGCATCCCACAGTTTCATTTCCCGTTCTTGCCCCGCGGAAAGTCAGTGGTACTTTTTAGGTTTTCTCTTTTTACCATTGATGCTACGTTTCCGCTAAAATTTGCAAACGGATGGTCAATATGAACTACCAATGCAATCTGGATATTTTTGAGGGGCCGCTTGATCTCCTGCTCCACCTGATCAAGGAACAGAAGATGGATATCTATGATATCCCCGTTGCCGAGGTCACCAAACAGTATCTCGAGTATCTCGACCTCCTCAGCGAACTCAACCTAGAAATGGTTGGCGAATACTTGGTGATGGCGGCAGAGCTTACCAGAATAAAATCGAAAACACTGCTCCCGGCTCCGGAAACCGAGGAAGATGCCCTGGCCGCTGCGGGGGAGGATCCGCGCGCAGAACTCATCCGCCGCCTGCTCGAGTACAAACGTTACAAAGAAGCCGCCTTCGAGCTACGGCAGAAGGAATACGACCAGCAACAGCTCTTTTCCCGCAACGGCGAATTAGAGCTTGAAGATAGTGAGCAAGAACTCTTGATCGAAGCCAATGTGTTCGATCTGCTCACTGCTTTCCAGAAAGTCATCAAAGAAAAGTCGTTCAAGAAAGATTACGAAATCAAGATTACAACACTTTCCGTTTCCGATCGAATCAGTGGCATCCTTGAGATTTTGAATGCTTCCGAAAGTGCTACTTTCTATTCCCTGTTCACGGAGCTCAACACTAAACAGGAGATTATTGTGACTTTTCTCGCGATTCTGGAACTTATGCGGATGCAGCTCATTCGGTGCCAGCAGGTGAAGCAATTCGATGCCATCCGCATATACTGCGCCGTCGACCGTGAAACGCAGGAACAGATACTCAAAGACTTTCAGGAAACCGAGGAACAGAAACCCCCGCAATAGAACCGCGAGTTCGCTAAACAGGGTTCAGCTCCCTTACCCACCTAAACCATTCAAGTAAAAATTCTTTTCTAGAAAGTCGAAGTAAGTGGCTCTGCGTTTCCCTGAGGGGTGTTCTATGGTTCCTGGGGATTCCTGTTGCAACCGCGTATCGTGATGGACTACAATTTATGTGTCTATCTTTATTGATCTCTTTGGAAAATCAATGCTTAGACAGATAATGGAAGATGTCGAGGTTGCCCTCGAAAAAGATCCTGCGGCGCGGCATTTCTGGGAAGTATTGCTACTTTATCCGGGTGTTCATGCACTAATTGGTTACCGGATCGCCCACGTGTTGTGGAAATTTCACTTCAAGTTTCTGGCCCGGTTTATTTCCTATTTCGTGCGTTGGCTCACAGGTATCGAGATTCACCCTGCGGCGAAGATCGGCAAGCGATTTTTCATGGATCACGGCATGGGTGTGGTGATTGGCGAAACCTCAGAAGTGGGCGATAATGTTTTCATCTATCATGGGGTGACACTGGGTGGCCTGAGCACTAAGAGAGGAAAACGTCACCCGACCATCGGTGATAACGTGGTAATTGGTGCAGGAGCACAGGTCTTGGGGCCGACTCAGATCGGGGGCCACACGAAAATTGGTTCGGGTTCGGTCGTCCTCCAGCACGTTCCAGAATATTCGACTGTTATAGGTGTGCCGGGACGGGTAGTGTTCTCCGGGATCGAGCCCACACAGGATAGTGGTCACGGTGAGGAAGCCTTCCCTGATCCGGTTGCGCGGGCCATCGAGTGCATGCTTGAACGTCTCCCTCAAATGGAAAAAGAAATCCGTCAACTCAAAGATGAGTTAGCCCATGAAAAAAAAACCTGACTCCGATTTGGAATCGACTCCCGTTTAAAACGCGTTTGTTTCTCGCAAGTACTTATAAGATATTTTTTTTTAATAATCTGTCAAGCTTAGCTCTCAAAGCGTGGTTCCGTGGACCACTTTTCCCCAACCGGCTCTAACCTTGCAGAAAATTTATCTTGACCATAACGCTACGACTCCTTTGGCTCCCGAAGTTCTGGAAGCGATGCTTCCCTTATATAGGGAGGGATTCGGTAACCCGTCCAGTGTGCATTCCGAGGGGCGGAGGGCCCGTGTGCGTCTGGACGAAGCACGAGAACAGGTGGCCGCGCTCATCGGTGCCGAATCCAGAGAGATCGTGTTCACCAGTGGCGGTACCGAAGCGGACAACTTTGCAATTTTCGGCGTAGCGTTTGCTCCAGGTCAGAAAAAACGCCATATCGTTACTTGCGAAATCGAACACTCGGCAGTGCTGAATCCGTTGAAGCAAATCGAAGGGCTGGGTTATCGGGTTGAGCGTCTGCCGGTGGATCATTGCGGCTGCGTCGATCCAGAGCGCGTGCGCAATGCTCTCACTGATTCCACGGTGTTGGTTACGATTCAACACGCAAACAGTGAGGTGGGAACTCTGCAGGATATCGAACGCATCGGGAAGATTGTCCGTGAACGGGGGATTCTCTTTCATACCGATGCTGTGCAGAGCGTGGGAAAAATTCCCATCGATGTCAAGTCGTTGCCGGTCGATTTACTTTCCTTGTCGGCGCACAAGCTGTATGGGCCTAAAGGGGTAGGGGCCTTGTTCATCCGGCGTGGAATTCGTCCACTCTTCTCCCTCATTTGCGGTGGTGGACAGGAGAAAAAGCGACGGGGTGGTACTGAAAACGTTGCCGGCGTTGTTGGATTCGGTAAGGCTTGCCAGTTGGCGGCGGAAAGGCTAGACCGCGGCGAAGCGGAATGCTTGAAGGAAATGCGTGACCGACTCTGGGGTCGAATCCAGGGATCAATTCCAGGAGTGGAGCTTTTCGGAGACCCCAACAACCGTCTGCCCAATACCCTGGGTTGTGGTTTCGAAGGAGTTGATGGAGAAACTCTATTGATCGCACTGGATATGGAAGGGGTTTCCGTATCCACCGGTTCGGCCTGCAGTTCGGGAACGGGCCTGCCATCGCCTGTGCTTGCCGCCATGCAAGTGCCCGTGGACTGGATTAACTCCTCCTTGCGGTTCAGCCTGGGGTGGGGCAACACGCCGGACGAGATGGACCGAGTGGTAGAAGCACTGGCACAGGCCGTTCGACAAGGTCGAGAAAAGGTGTTCCCCGGTCAGGCTGGTTGAGCTCAAACCGGAAAATGTTTTCTTATTTCAGGGACGAGAGACCCCGGCCATCAAAAAAAACTAATGTTAAAGTCCGGATTTTTCGATATAAGGGGTGGTTCCGTTAATGTTTTTAAGTGAATCCAGGGGGCGCTCCATAGGTATTGACTTTATTGTGTTTAATCCATACAATTAACTGATTATAAAGGGGTATTGATCCCATCACAAAGGAGAAAGCCGAAATTATGTCCCTTCGAGAACCCTGTTTACGCCTGTTTTTAATCTGTCTGCTAGCCACCCCATTAATTCTGAACGGGTGTAGTTATATTCCGTGGATCGGTGACGATGAAGAGGATCTAGCCTTTGAAGAAGACTTTCCGTTTGAAGAGAAACGGGGAGGGAAGGAGGACGATTTCTTTGGCGAAGATTCTGGAGGTTTTGAGGATGTAGATCAGCAGGTCGATAGCAATGTATTGCAGGGGGATGTGGTTGCTCTGCAAACCCAGCAGGAGGTTCTCGTTGCTAGAGTCCGCGAACTCGAAGAGGATTTGGGCACGTTGGGGCCCAAGGTCAACGCCACTCAGGAGCGTCTTGAAGGTAGTCTGTCAGCTATATCCGGGACATCCGAATTCCTCGAACCGGAAGTAGAGGAACTCAAGCTCCAGATCGCCCGCCTTAAAGACGATATCGCCCACCTCCAAGCTAGGAAAATGGGTAATAAGGTGCACCGCGCACGTGCGCCAAGCACCCCCCCGGAGTATAACCGGGCGCTTTCTGCCTATCGCTCTGGAAGATATGACGAATCCATCCTGATGTTCCAGGATTTAGCCACGGGCAATCCACCGAAGAGTTTGAAGGACAACATCGAGTTCTGGATAGGAAGTAACTATGTAAAACTGGAATTGTACGACGATGCAATCAGGCAGTTCCAGACTGTAATCAACAGTTATCCGAGTGGGAATAAAGCTCACGACTCAAGATACATGTTAGGCCTCAGCTATTATCGTAGTGGCGAGAGCAGTCGTGCGGTGGAAATTCTTGAAGCAGCTCTCAGACACAATCCACCTGCTGAGGTCCGGGGCAAAATCATGAAGCAGTTGAACGAAATCCAGTGATCCTGAAAAGGATCCCGGAACAAGCGAACGGCAAAAGGCAGATACCCCTTGAGGAACTCCTAGCGAACTGCCTTTTGCCTTTTTATTTTTGTTTTTTAGATGAAAATCGCGATCGTTCATGACTGGCTGACGGGAATGCGAGGTGGGGAAAAGTGCCTCGAAGTGTTCTGTCGCCTCTACCCGGATGCCGACCTGTTTACCCTTCTATATCTCCCTAATAAAGTTTCCTCTGTTATCGAGTCTCACCCCATTCATACCTCGTTTATCCAAAGCCTGCCCTTAGTCGAAACAAAATACCGTTATTATCTCCCGCTCATGCCTTTCGCCATCGAAGGGTTTGATTTTAGCGAATATGACCTGATACTTAGCAGCAGTCACTGCGTCGCTAAAGGAGTGAAGCCGGGTCCGAACAGTCTGCACATATGTTATTGCCACACCCCCATGCGTTATATCTGGGACCAGTTTGACCAATATTTCGGCGGGGAGTCTGCTGCGAGGATTCCTGCTATTGTGATGCGGATTCTCAGGCCATGGCTCCAGCGATGGGACGTGCGTACCAGTCGCCGGGTGAATCAATTCATTGCCAACTCTCGCCATGTGCAGGCCCGGATTAGGAAATATTATGACCGAGAGGCGACGGTTATTCATCCGCCGGTGGATACCGGAATGTTCGCGCCAGGTTCGGATGAGACAGAAGACTACTTCCTTATTGTTTCGGCATTTGCGCCCTATAAACGGGTGGATTTAGCGGTTGAAGCTTTCAATAAATTGGGTTACCCTTTCATCATTATCGGCGACGGGCAGGAGGCTGACCCTTTGCGAAAGGTAGCGGGATCCAACATCCGATTCGAAGGATGGCTTGATAATACCGCGATTCGTTCACATTATGCCCGTTGCCGGGCTTTCGTTTTTTGTGGCGAAGAAGACTTCGGAATCACTCTCCTGGAAGCACAGGCGATGGGACGTCCGGTCATTGCGCTGGGGCGGGGCGGGGCGCTAGAAACGGTCATCCCCGACCGGCAGACTTGGAGACCGGAAACGGGAATTGCCGAACACAAGACGTCACAACCGACCGGAGTCTTTTTCTACGAACAAACGCCCACGGCTTTAATGCGGGCGGTCCAACATTTCGAATCGGTTGAGTCCCAATTCCATCCTGAGGCGATCCGACAGCACGCGGTTCGATTTGACGTCGCCGTTTACACCGACCGAATCCGTAACTTCATCGAACAGCGCCTCGAAGAACATCGATGCTGAAGAAACACGGTCAATTATTTCTCACCGCAATAATTCTTTTTGACAGCCTCGCCATCGCTTTTTCTTGGTTTTCCGCCTACTATCTTCATTTCAAAACATCCTTTGGCCCTGCCCCGCGTGGTGCGGTCCCTGAGTTAGAAGTTTATTATCTTGCATTGCTTCCTGTCTGGATTGTGTTCATGTTCAACGCCAACCTTTTTAGGTTGTACCAACCGCTTC
>Ga0207990_1001404_pt1 | contig 12362 bp, 10 predicted proteins | sample ETNtaG_8_FD_185780 | JGI IMG/M metagenome (GOLD analysis project Ga0207990, IMG submission 185780) | Marine microbial and viral communities from oxygen minimum zone, Eastern Pacific Ocean - ETNP201406SV75 (SPAdes) (version 2) | ecosystem: Environmental > Aquatic > Marine > Oceanic ...
TGGCTTTTCATCAGCAAGTGCATACTGGATTCATCCAGTTCAAGTCAAACGAAATGCTCCTTCAGGCATGTATCTCCCTAAGGGAAGTTTCTTGATACAAGGAACCAAGAATCAGATAAAAGATTTGAAGATAGAGTGTGCAGTGGGTCTTGTATTTCAGAATGATTATTGGATAGTTGTGTCAGGCCCACCAGAAGCAATTATGCTTAATTCAGCTGCGTTTGTAGTTTTTACACCTGATAAGGGAAAGATTAGTGATACTGCTAAAAAAATTAAATCAGCTTCTAAAGCTGCAATAAATATATAAAATTTACCAAAAAAACCTGCAAAAGGAGGTATTCCAGCTAGAGACAACATTATTATTGCTATGGAAAGACTTATAATTGGTTTTGATTTGCTCAATCCGGATAATTCACTTATTTTTTCAATGTAAGAGTTATTGTTTTTAAGTGATAAAATGATTGAAAAAATTGCGATATTCATAACTACATAAATTAACATATAAATAATAACGCCCTTAATTCCTGCAGCATTTGCTGAAGCGAGACCTATTAATATGTAGCCAACGTGACCAATTGAGCTGTACGCCAATAATCGTTTAATACTTTGTTGGGCAATTGCTGCTATGGCACCTAAAAACATGGAGCTAATAGACAAAAAAATAATTATTTGACTCCACTCGCTATAGAAATTGCCAAATGGCTCTAAGCAAAATCTATATATTATTGCTACAGCAGATACTTTTGGAACTATTGCAAAAAAAGCTGTGATTGAAGTTGGAGCACCTTCATAAACATCAGGTGTCCACATATGAAAAGGCACAGCTGACACTTTGAAAGCTAATCCAACCAATACAAAAACAAGGCCAAATATTATACCTAAGCTTAAATGATTGATTGAAATTAAAGATAAGCGAATTTCTTCAAAATTAGTTGTTCCGGTAAATCCATAAATTAAAGAACATCCATACAACAGAATACCAGAAGATAAAGCACCCAAAACAAAGTATTTAACACCTGATTCAGCAGATTGGATAGAATCCCTTTTAATTGCAGCAACAACATAAAGTGTTAAACTTTGTAATTCAATTCCTAGATACATTGAAATTAAATCATTCGAAGAAATTAATATTAGCATTCCCAAAGTAGAAAATGAAATTAATACTGGTATTTCAAACCGAGAAAGCTTTAGTTCCTTAAAATAAGATTTAGAAATAATAATACTTGCTATACTTCCTAAGACAACAATAGATTTAAAAAATTGAATTAATAAAGAGCTCTTAAAAAAATAATTGTAACTAGCAAAAGAAAACTCTCTATTCAAATAAATTAAGAAAAATACAAAAAATAATGCAATGACGGAAAGATTGGTAACATTAGAAAAAGAATTTTTTTTTTGAAATAAGCCAATTAATAAAATGATAGTCGTAAGCAGAACTAAAGTAATTTCAGGCATCATAAATATAGCTAGAAAATTATTTTGCATTCGCAAACTCATAATTGTTAATAATCAATTCTATTGGCAAACGCATAGGATCTAAAAAAATATTAGGGAAAATACCTATTAATATGATCATTATTATCAATGGGTATAAAATAATTTTTTCACGAAAATCTATATCTAATATATCTTTCAATTTTACGTTGCTCATCTGTCCAAAAATAATCCTTTTATATAAATATAACATATAAACTGCTGACAATATGATACCTGTTGCGGAGAAGAGGGCTATTAAAGAATTGTATTTAAAAGCTCCCATAATAATTAAAAATTCTCCAACAAAGCCACTCGTTCCAGGCAAACCCACTGAAGCTAATACAAAAATCATAAAAGATACTGAGTAAAGGGGCATGTTATTAACTAGTCCTCCATAAAAGTTAATATCTAGAGTATGCATACGATCATAAATTACTCCTACACTCAAAAAAAGGGCTGCTGAAACTACTCCATGACTGATCATTTGTATTATAGCTCCTTCAATTCCTTGCTGGTTAACAAGAAAAATACCGATCGTCACCATTCCCATATGTGCTACAGATGAGTAAGCAATTAGTTTTTTGATATCAGTTTGAGCTAGAGCAACTAGGGATGTGTAAATTATTGCAATAATACTCATAATCATAATCAAAGGTAAGAAAAACTCAGAAGCTTCTGGAAGCATCCCAAGAGAAAAACGAATAAAACCATACCCACCCATTTTTAATAAAACGCCTGCTAAGATAACTGACCCTGCTGTTGGGGCTTCAACGTGGGCATCAGGCAACCATGTATGAAAGGGCCACATTGGAATTTTAACAGCAAAAGAGGCAAAAAAAGCTAACCATAAATAAATTTGAATATTTTTGGAGAAAAAATTTCCCTGAAGTTCACTGATACTCATAGAATTGGTTAACTGATAAATAAAGATAATTGCAACTAACATGAGAACAGAACCTAACAAGGTATATAAAAAAAATTTAAACGTGGCGTATATACGTCTTTCTCCTCCCCACACTCCAATAATTAAAAACATAGGAATAAGTACGGATTCAAAAAAAATATAAAACAATAATATATCAATTGAAGAAAACATACCTAACAGAACGGTTTCTAAAAAAAGAAATGCCATCATGTATTCTTTAATTCTCTTATTAATACTTATCCAACTAGCTAAAATACAAAAAGGGGTTAAAAAAGTACTAAGCAAAATCATAAATAATGAAATTCCATCGACACCAATATGATAGTTAAAATTAAAATCAGTAAACCACTGATGTTTTTCACTTAATTGATATTCAGCGATGGAATTGTCGAATTGTAACCAAATCAAACAACTAAGAATAAACGTACCAATGGAAGTCCAAAGAGCAGCCCATTTAATATTGCTTAAAGAAGTTTCTTCCTCCTTAATAAAAAAAATGATTGAGGCTCCCAATATAGGTAAAAAAATTGTTACGGTTAATATGGGCCATTCAGTCATATTAGTAATAAACAAACCATGTTAAAATTATAACTAAGCCACCCAACATGACAAAGGCATAATGGTAAAGATATCCTGACTGAAACAAGCTTAATCTCTTAGAAAAATAATTGATTAATTTTGAGATGCCGTTTGGTCCATATTCATCTATTATGTAGATATCTCCTTTTTTCCAAAAAATAGATGCAATATAAAAAAAAGGTTGAACAAAAATACTATTATATAATTCATCTACATACCATTTGTTATAGGATATTGAGTATAGTAGTTGAAAATTACGAGATAATGATTTTGTTAAACCTTTCTTGTAAAAATACAACATAGCTGCTAACAAAATTCCAGCAGCAACTGTTGATTTTATTGTCAAGGTTTGAACAAAAGGTATATTGTGTTGTGTCGTATGAATTAAAACTACGGCATGATTCCAAAAAACTTCCTGCTTGGGTCCAATAAAAAAATCAGCAAGAATTGAACCAGAAAAAATTGTTCCTATTGCGAGAATAGCTAGGGAAATGGTCATTACTTTTGGAGACTCATGAACTTGATTAAAAGTTTCTTCTGTTGCACGGGGCTTGCCATGAAAAGTCATCAACAAAAGTCGCCAAGAATAAAAAGCTGTCAACAAAGCCGTGAATACTCCTACCACATATGCATATTGTGCCATACCTGAGGTTGAAAAATATGCATTTTCTAAAATGCTTTCCTTCGAATAATAGCCTGAAAAGAAAGGGAAGCCAATTATAGCAAGTGAACCAATCCACATCATTGTACCTGTGAAAGGTATTTTTATAAACAACCCTCCCATTTTTCTCATGTCTTGTTCATGTTTCATTGCTTGTATTACAGAACCTGCCGATAAAAATAATAAAGCTTTGAAAAATCCATGGGTCATTAAATGAAATATAGCAGCATTGTAAGCTCCTAATCCTGCTGCGAAAAACATATAACCTAATTGACTACAAGTTGAATATGCAATAACTCTTTTTATATCATTTTGAGTTAAAGCTATACTTGCTGCAAAAATTGCAGTTGAAGCTCCAATAAAAATTATAAATAAATTTGTAAATTCCGCATACTGAAAAAGTGGGCTCATACGAGCCACCATAAAGATACCAGCAGTAACCATAGTAGCAGCATGTATTAATGCGGATACTGGGGTAGGCCCTTCCATAGCATCTGGCAACCAAGTATGTAGTCCTAATTGAGCGGACTTGCCCATAGCTCCAATAAATAAAAGAAAACACAACGTATCTATTGTTGATAAACTTAATCCTAAAAAATTGAATGCGTGATTTTGGTAGTTAATCGCATCTGTAAAGATAATATCGAAATTTATTGATCCAAAAATAAAAAATACCCCAACTATTCCAAGGACAAAACCAAAATCTCCTACTCGGTTAAGAATAAATGCCTTGATTGCAGCTTTATTAGCACTATCTTTATGGTGCCAAAAACCAATTAATAAATAAGAAGATAAACCAACGCCTTCCCAACCAAAAAACATTTGAAGCAAGTTATTACTCGATACTAACATCAACATAAAGAAAGTAAAAAGGCTTAAATAACCCATAAATCTGTTAATTGACTTATCTTCATTCATATATCCTACTGAATAAAGATGAACACAAGCTGAAACTGTTGTCACTACAACCATCATAGTTGCAGTTAATGCATCGACTCTCAGACTCCAATCTGCAGAAAAAGTGCCCGATGTAATCCAGTTCAGGATATGTATAATTGTTGTATTTGCACCTTCTAAATATTGTAAAAAAATTATCCAAGAAAGAAAAGTAGATATAGTCAGTAAGAACGTAGTAATAAGTTGTGATACACGATCATGAAAATATGATCCGACAAAAGCACAATATAAAAAACCTAATAATGGCAAAAAAACAATTAATTTTATCAAATTATCCCTTTAGTTTGCGTATTTTTTCTACTTCAATTGAGCCAAGATTTCTAAAAAAGACTACCAAGATTGCCAATCCAATTGCTGCTTCCGCTGCAGCAACTGTTAAAGTAAACATTGCAAATACTTGACCCGATATATCGCCAAGAAAACTAGAAAAGGCAATAAAATTAATATTTACTGCTAGTAAAATCAATTCAACGGACATTAGAATTATAATGACATTTTTCTTGTTAAGAAAAATTCCCAAAACGCCAATTGTAAATAAAATTGCTCCAAGAAAAAGGAAATGGTCTATAGTTATACTTGTCATATTCCTTCTCTTAATTTAATTTTTTTCTTTATAATAGCTTTTGAAGCGTCGACATTATTTTGATCCGAAATGATTTGCTTCTTCGATATTTCTCTTTGCCTTAAGGTTAATGTAATGGAGCCAATCATCGCAACCAATAATATTATCCCTGATATTTGAAAAAGATAAAAATACTTAGTATATAAAACAAAGCCCAATAATTTGGTATTTTCAGTAATTGTTATCTCAGGCATTTGAGCATATTCAACGAGGCTCATTTCAGAAAATGTCTCAGTAAAAAATGCAATTCCAAGTTCAACAATCAAAACTATTCCAAGCAAAACTCCAAAGGGAAGATATTGTAAAAAACCCTCACGTAATTTTATATAATTAATGTCTAACATCATAACTACAAATAAAAATAAAACCGCAACAGCGCCTACATAAACAACAAGAAGTATCATTGCCAAAAACTCAGCTCCTAACAGAACAAATAGTCCTGCAGCATTAACAAAACTTAAAATTAAAAACAAAACAGAGTGGACGGAGTTTTTTGAACTGATAACCATTAGTGCAGACAATACTGCAATTGTTGAAAACAAATAAAATGAAAAAGTATAAACAATCATATATTAGAGGTAAGGCGAATCAGCTTTCAAATTTTGGGCAATTTCATGTTCCCACTTATCTCCGTTATCAAGAAGTTTAGCTTTATTGTACATTAATTCTTCTCTTGTCTCTGTAGCAAATTCATAGTTAGGTCCTTCTACGATCGCATCAACAGGGCAGGACTCTTCGCACAAACCACAGTAAATACATTTACTCATATCGATGTCATATCTTGTTGTTCTACGACTGCCATCGGATCTTGGCTCTGCCTCAATTGTAATTGCTTGTGCAGGGCAAACTGCTTCACAGAGTTTACAAGCTATGCATCTTTCCTCTCCGTTTGGATATCTTCTTAAAGCATGCTCTCCTCTAAAACGAGGGCTAAGAGGACTTTTTTCATGAGGATAATTAATCGTCACTTTTGATTTAAACATATATTTAAATGTTAAATACATTCCTGAAAAAAGTTCAAAAAGAGCAAAAGATTTTATTGCCTTGACTACTGAAAACATTTTAACCAGGCACCATGTCAAAAATTGTTAAAAAACTAGCAGTTACAACTACCCAAAACAATGATAGCGGCAAAAAAATTTTCCATCCCAATCTCATTAATTGGTCATATCTATAACGAGGAAAAGTTCCTCGAACCCAAATAAATAAAAAAAGTACAAAAATAATTTTTGCAGTAAACCAAATTATCCCTGGAACAACGTTAAAAGGGAAAATATCAAAAGGTGGTAGCCACCCTCCTAAAAATAAAATAACTGTCATTGCACTCATTAAAATCATGCTTGCATATTCTGCTAAAAAAAATAGAACAAACGATGCGGAGGAATATTCAGTAAAAAATCCTGCTACTAAAGTTGCCTCATCTTCTGGCAAATCAAAAGGCAATCTATTTGTTTCCGCTAATGCAGAAATAAAAAAAACTATAAACATCGGCAATAAAGGAATTGCAAACCAAACTGTTCTTTGTGCTTCTACTATTTTTGTTAAATTTAATGAACCTACACACAAAAGAACAGTAATAATAACAAATCCTATAGAAACTTCATAAGAAACCATTTGAGCAGCAGAACGAAGGGCACCTAAAAAAGGATATTTGGAATTACTAGCCCATCCAGCCATAATTACTCCATAGATACTTAAAGATGAGACTGCAAATAAATACATAACACCAACATTTATATCTGAGACAACCCAACCTGGTGCAAATGGAATGACAGCCCAAGCAGCTAAACTTAAAACCATTGTAATTATAGGGGCAAGAATAAAAACAATTTTATTTGACCCGCTTGGTATAATATTTTCCTTTGTTAGAAGTTTTAATGCATCAGCAAAACTTTGAAGTATGCCAAAAGGTCCAACAATATTTGGACCTCTTCTTAATTGTATTAATGCTAAAACTTTTCTTTCTGCATACACAAGGAATGCTACAGAAACCAAAACAGGAACTATTACTGCCATAATTTGCGCAATAATTATTGAACCTGGAGCTATGATGTCATTCATTAAAGAAAAATCTGAGGTCATTTAAGCTACCTTATCTAATATTTCTTTTGAGCATTTAGCCATTGTAACGGAAGATCTACTAATGGAATCTGTCATATAAAAATTTTTAATATTATATTCTAATTCTCTATTTTTGATTTTAACTGGTAATCCAAATTTTGATAGCAACACTGAAGGCAATGAATTTATTTCTTTTAAAAAAATAAACTTTGTAATAATCTCTTGTCTTAACTCATTGAGATTATTAAAATTTAATTTGTTTTCAAATTGATCACTTAGTGCTCTAAATATTTTCCATTCTTCTTTTGATTCTCCTATGGGATTATAGCTTTTAGTAGTTTGCATGACGCGTCCTTCCATATTTACAAAAGTAGATGTTTTTTCTGGGAAGGCCGGGATAGGCAAAATTATATCAGCAATATTAGCTGTAGCATCCCCATGATGGCCTAAATAGACAACAAATGAATCTTGAAGTATTGAAAGATCTATTTCATCCAGACCTAATAAAAAAACAACCGGTTTGTAATTTTGAATATGTTGTTTTAATGAGTTGTTATAATCAAGATCAAAAAAATTATTATAGAAACCGATATCTAAAGCCCCTACTCGAGAAATATCTTGCTGAAGGATATTTAAGCCATTAAAATTATGGTTAGTTATTTGATATTTTTTTGCGATTTCTGCACAGACTTTTAATATATCCTTACCATCAGAAAAATTTATAGCAGAAGTGCCAATAATAATTAAAGGTTTTTTTGCCTTCTTCAACACTGTACAAAAATCAGATTGGTCATTTAAAATATCATTTAAATAATCAATGTTATTGGAAAGGTGTTTATATGAATAAGTTAAATCAATTGCTTTTCCAATTAGGCCAATTTTGCAATTGTTGTGAATATAAGCTTTTCTAATTCGTGCATTTAAAACAGTTGCTTCCCACCTTGGGTTACTTCCAATGATTAGTATAGCATCTGCATCATCTATTTTCTGGATTGAGGAATTAAAAATATAGCTATCTCTTTGGTTTGCAATAAATTGAGCATTATCATATCTGCAGTCATAAGAAGATGATCCAATAGAGTTTAAAAATGATTTTGCTGAATAAAGAGTTTCAATATCTGTAAGCTTACCACTTAGTGCTAAAGTCTTGTTTTTATTTCTATTATTAATTTCAGTTACAATAATAGATAAGGCAGTATTCCAATCTACTATTTGAAATTTTGAATTTTTTCTCATGAAAGGTTTGTCTAGTCTTTGTTTTGTAAGGCCATCAATCGCAAAGCGTGATTTATCATTTATCCATTCTTCATTAATTTCTTCATTGAGTCTTGGTAAAACTCGCAATACAGTTTTACCAAGGGAGTCAATTCTAATACTCGAACCCATTGCGTCAAATACATCTATTGTTTCTGTTTTTTTTAGTTCCCAAGGTCTCGCCTTAAATTCGTAAGGCTTACTTGTTAAAGCTCCAACAGGACATAAATCTATAACATTCCCTGATAATTCTGATTTTATTGTTTTCTCAAGATATGTTGTAATTTCTGCATTTTCCCCTCTTCCTAACAAACCCAAGTCATCAACTCCAGCCACCTCAGTCGAAAATCTCACACACCGAGTACAATGAATGCATCTTGTCATAATAGTACTTACCAAAGGGCCCATATGTTTATTATTTACCGCTCTTTTATTCTCTTCATATCTTGATTTATCGAAACCGTAATGAAGAGCTTGATCTTGTAAGTCACATTCTCCACCTTGATCACAGATTGGACAATCTAAAGGATGATTTATAAGTAAAAATTCCATTACTCCTCTTCTTGCACTTTTTACTAAATCAGTATTTGTTTTAATAACCATCCCTTCTCCAGCTGGCATTGCACAAGAAGCAATTGGTTTTGGAGATTTCTCCATTTCAACAAGACACATTCTACAGTTTCCTGCGATTGACAGTTTATCATGATAACAAAATCTTGGTATTTCCACATTGGCAAGTTCACAAGCCTGCATTACTGTCATGCCATTTTCAAATTCAATTTCTCTATTATCAATCGTAATTTTTGGCATTACGCAACAGCCTTTCTTTGTTGATTTTCTTCAATACGCTTCTCAACTTCTGGCCTAAAGTGCCTCATTAAACCTTGTATTGGCCATGCAGCGGCATCACCTAAGGCACATATTGTATGTCCCTCTACTTGTTTGGTGACATCTAATAATTTATCAATATCTTCATGATGAACATTTCCAACTATCATTTTTTTCATAATTCTAAACATCCAACCGGTACCTTCTCGACATGGAGTGCACTGACCACAACTCTCATGTTTATAAAAATATGACAGTCTTGTAATCGCCTCAACAATATCAGTGGTTTTATTCATTACAATAACTGCTGCTGTCCCTAGACCGCTTTGAACGCCTTGCAGACTATCGAAATCCATTTTAATGTTATCACATATAGATTTTGGTATCAGTGACACACTAGCACCTCCTGGTATAACTGCTAGCAGATTATCCCAACCTCCAATTACACCACCAGCATGTTTTTCAATTAATTCCTTTAGGGGGATACCCATTTCTTCTTCCACATTACATGGATTATTAACATGGCCAGAAATACTGAAAATTTTAGTACCAGTATTTTTGGGATTTCCTATACCTGCAAACCATTGTGCTCCGCGTCTTAAAATTGTGGGTACTACAGCGACAGTCTCAACATTAGTTACAGTAGTAGGACATCCATACAAACCAGCGCCAGCTGGAAAAGGTGGTTTTAGTCTCGGTTGCCCTTTTTTTCCTTCTAAGCTTTCAAGAAGAGCTGTTTCTTCACCACAAATGTAAGCTCCTGCCCCTCTATGTAAAAAAATGTCAAAATCCCACTTAGAACCACATGCATTTCTTCCAATCAAGCTTGCGACATATGCTTCATCAATTGCTTTTTGTAAATTGGATGACTCGTTATAATATTCTCCCCTTATATAAATATAACAAGCATGTGCCTGCATAGCAAAACCGGCCACTAAGCATCCTTCTAGAAGAAGATGTGGATCATTTCTTAAAATTTCTCTATCTTTACAAGTTCCTGGTTCTGATTCGTCTGCGTTTATTACAAGATAATGAGGTTTACCAGAATTTTTTGGCATGAATGACCATTTTAATCCAGCAGGAAAGCCTGCTCCACCACGACCTCTTAAATCGCTTTTTTTAATTTCTTCGATAATGTAATCACTTCCTTTGGCAATTAAATCTTTAGTGTTAGACCATATTCCACGTTTTCGAGATCCTTCAATGCCCCAATCATCATACCCATATATATTTTTAAAAATCTTATCTTTTTCTTTCAGCATATTAGTTATTTCTTTTTGGATCTGAAGTTTGTCTTCCTATTTGTGAACCTGGTTTAATACTTTTGTTAGTTTTTAAATTATTTAACAAATCTCTAAAATTATTTTCAGTTAAATCCTCGTAATAATCATCATTAATTTGAACCATGGGTGCATTACAACAAGCTCCTAAACATTCTACTTCAACAACAGTAAACTGATTATCATTAGAAGTAACTCCAATTTTACAACCAGTTACTTCTTTAGCCACCTCTAATAACTTATCACTACCTCGCAACCAACAAGGAGTAGTTCTGCATATTTGAACATAATTTTTACCAACTGGGTTTAAATTAAACATAGAATAAAAAGTGGCTACTTCTAAAACTCTTATAAAAGACATACTTAAAGTTTCTGCGATTTTTTCTATAGCGCTTTTATTTAACCAGCCTTTGTTTTGTCTTTGAGCCAAATCCAGAAGAGGTATTACTGCACTTTGCTGTCTTTCTGGAGGATATTTCTCAATAATAATTTGTACTTTGGCAAAATTTTTTTCTGACCATTGAAATAAATCATTTTTATCTTTGATTACTGTATTAATCAATCCAGGGTGTTTCATCGATCAACTTCTCCAAATACTATATCCAAACTTCCTAAAATAGCAGCAATATCAGCCATTAAATGACCTTTGGACAAATGATTTAGTGTTTGCAAATGCGCAAAACCAGGGGCTCTAATTTTACATCTGTAAGGTTTGCTTGAACCGTCTGATACTAGAAAAACGCCAAATTCTCCTTTAGGAGCTTCTACAGCACAATACGTCTCTCCTGAAGGAACTCGGTATCCTTCAGTAAATAATTTAAAGTGATGAATTAATGATTCCATTGATTTTTTCATCGTATTTCTTTTTGGTGGTGTAATCTTGTTATCATTAATAGCAATATCGCCAGGCTTAATTAGATTTAAGCATTGCTTAATAATTTCAATGCTTTGTCTCATTTCTTCAATTCTAATTAAATATCTATCAAAACAATCTCCATTTTTACCAACAGGTACATCAAAATCTACTTTGTCATAAGCATCATAAGGTTGGGAGCGCCTTAGATCCCAAGCTACTCCCGCACTTCTTAATACCGGTCCTGTACACCCCCATTCAATAGCTTCTTGCTTGGTGATCACGCCTATATTAACAGAACGTTGACGAAGTATCCTATTGTTTGTTAGCAATTCTTCCAAATCATCTAAAAATTTAGGTAGGTTGTTTACGTGATCAAAAAGCTTCTGTTCCATACCGTCGGGCATATCCTGATGTACACCTCCAGGTCTGAAATAAGCAGCGTGAAAACGCGCTCCCGAAACAGCTTCGTGAAATTCTAGTAATTTCTCTCTTTCTTCAAAGCACCAAAGAAAAGGTGTAACTGCACCTATATCAGCTGCATAAGCAGGAACATTTAATAAATGATTTAATATCCGGGTTATTTCAGAAAAAATAACGCGGATATACTGTGCACGGATTGGAACCTTAATATTTAACAACTGTTCAGTAGCTAGTGCGAAAGCATGCTCCTGACACATAGGTGACACATAATCAAGACGATCAAAGTATGGTACAGCTTGTAAATACGTTTTATATTCAATAAGTTTTTCAGTTCCGCGGTGAAGTAAACCGATATGTGGCTCTGCTCTCCTTACCACTTCTCCATCTAATTCAACAACCAATCTTAAAACGCCATGTGCTGCTGGATGTTGAGGGCCAAAGTT
>Ga0207990_1001410_pt1 | contig 12322 bp, 9 predicted proteins | sample ETNtaG_8_FD_185780 | JGI IMG/M metagenome (GOLD analysis project Ga0207990, IMG submission 185780) | Marine microbial and viral communities from oxygen minimum zone, Eastern Pacific Ocean - ETNP201406SV75 (SPAdes) (version 2) | ecosystem: Environmental > Aquatic > Marine > Oceanic ...
CAGAAAAAAAACAATTCTCTCATGGGAATTTCTCAAACAACGGCTAAATGAACTTAATTTAGATGGAAGAGGAGGGGTTTATCGATCCAAAGTGAATTGCCTTCGTGTTTGCTCTCAGGGCCCTATAGCGGTTGTTTATCCAGATGGAGTTTGGTATAAAAAATGTACACCAGAGGTCTTAGAAAAAATAATTCAAGAACATTTAATTGGCGGTAATGTTGTTAGAGAGTTTGTTATTTCAAAGCAGAATTAAGAGTCTCTAGAAAATAGGTTTCATTAGCCCTTTGGATTAAATAAGCGTGTATGTCTTCAGCGTCCTGTTCACTTAGTCGACGTGCAAACCCAACCATTCCTTTTTCTGTGTAGAGTCCACCTAAGGTTATTGCTTTAAATTTCTCATGAGTGTCTTTGCTCATATATCTTAGATCCGCAATAACTCCTCCTCCCATCGCACCTGCTCCATGACACATATGGCATTCCCAATGAAAAAGGTCTTCACCTCTGGCGATACTGGCTTGATCTTCAATTGGTGGAGGCGGTTTGGGCATATTAATGTTAGCGGGTCTTTCAGGCAATTGAATGTCTCCATCCAATGAAAATGTTACGATCCGAGCATTGATAGGTCCACCAGAATATTTTGGCGGTAGACCCGCTTGGATTGCAAAGACCCCTCCATAGCCTGCAACCACGGTGACGTATTGTTTGCCATTAATATTATAGGTGATTGGTGCTGCCACAATTCCCGTTTGTAAATCTTTGCTCCACCTTCTCTCTCCTGTCTTAGCGTCATAAGCAACCAGTTCACCATCAGATGTTCCTTGAAACACAAGATTTCCTGAGGTTGATAAAATTCCCCCATTCCAAGGCAGGGTTAAGTATTGTTTCCATACTTCTTTTTGTGCCACAGGGTCCCACGCGCTTAAACGACCTCTCACGCTTTTCACAAGTAATGACAATTGAAGTAGATTCTTTGGTGGAGCTATAGCCGTCATGTCAACTCCGATGTTCCAACCTGTCTCATCGTATTTATAATTGTCATCTTTTACAAATGGCATATAAAGCTCTTGAGCTGGAATATAAACTAAACCTGTCTCTGGACTATAAGACATGGGCATCCAGTTATGACCTCCTAATGCCCCTGGAAACACAAGTTTAAAGCTTGTCTCATAATCACCCAGATCAGTTTTTAATGGTCTACCTGTTTCTGAGTCAACACCACTGGCCCACGTTACTTTCACATAATTTTCTGCAGATAAAAACTCACCATTGGTTCTATCAATAACATAAAAGAACCCATTTTTTGGTGCTTGCATCAATACTTTTCTAGTTTCTCCATCAATAGTAATGTCAGCAAGAATGATATGTTGTGTCGCTGTGTAGTCCCAATTATCACCTGGAGTGGTTTGGTAGTGCCATACATAATCACCAGTGTCTGGCTTTAAGGCAACAATGGAAGACAGAAATAAATTATCTCCGCCTTCTGGACTTCTAATTTTATAGTTCCATGGGGATCCATTTCCTGTGCCTATGTAGAGTAGATCAAGCTCTGGATCATAAGCCATAGAATCCCAAACTGTTCCCCCACCGCCGTATTTCCACCACTCGGATCCCTTCCAAGTCTCTGCAGCCATTTTCATGGCATCATTTTCGAATCCGTCTTCTGGGTTTCCGGGAACAGTATAAAATCTCCAAATCATTTCACCGCTATTAACATCGTAGGCACTAACATAACCTCGAACACCATATTCTGCTCCTCCATTACCTATCATGACCTTGCCTTTGATAATTCTGGGAGCTCCAGTGATGCTATAGGCTTTTAAATCATCCACCGTCATTGTTTCCCAAATCACGGTTCCATTTTCAGCATCTAGAGCAATTAGTCTTCCATCAAGTGTTCCTATATAAAGTTTACCTTCCCATGCTGCTACACCTCGGTTGACGGCATCACAACATAAGTAATTGGCTTTATCTCTTGGAACTCTGGGATCGTATTTCCATTTTAATTCGCCGGTGACTGCGTCATTAGCATAGACAACACTCCAAGCACCAGTAGTAAACATGATTCCATCAATGACTAAAGGCGTGGCTTCGTGCCCACGGCTGCTGTCTAAATCATAAAACCATTCAATGTTAAGATTTTTTATGTTTTCTGAGTTAATTTGATTAAGTGAACTATGTCGCTGTTCACTATAAGTTCTGCCGTGTGTTAGCCATTCATTGCTATTCTCATTTGCTTCTATAATACGATCAGTACTGACGTCAAATTCTAATGCTAGAGTTTGTCCTATCAAGAAAAAACTTGAACATGCAATAAGGTTTTTTAGAAGATCACTCACAGATATATTCTATAACATTGTGTAACGACAATTCGATTAAGTATTTATTTTTTTCTCAGTTTGACTTTTAGGGTGTTTTATATTCATCTATGTATTCAAAACTAAATAAATCGTTAGGGGACAATGATTATGGGGAAATCAATACAACATTTTTTTTACTCGATATGTTTGTTTAATCTGTTATTCATCTCAATGAATCTACAGGCTATAAGCGAAGCTGAAATGATCAACCAAGCCTATCAATCAACTTATAGTCCGGAGCCTAGTCCTAAAATTATAATAAAAAATGGAACAGTCCTTACTGGCACAGGATTACTTTTGGAGAAAGCCTCAGTATTAATTGAGAACAATCAAATTATAGCTGTGGGTGAGGACATAGACGACGATGAGGCTCAAGTAATTGATGCTGAGGGTAAATGGGTTACTCCTGGTATTATTGATATTCATTCTCATATGGGTGTTTACCCGGCTCCAGGTCTTCGTTCCCTTTCGGATGGGAATGAAGCGACTAGCCCCGTTACACCTCATGTATGGGCTGAGCATTCTGTATGGACACATGACCCTCAATACACCCTAGCCCTTAAGGGCGGTATAACCACATTCCATGTGCTACCAGGTTCTGCAAATTTAATTGGTGGAAGAGGGGTGACACTAAAAAATATCAGAAGCGTTACTGTACAAGGTATGAAGTTTCCGGGTGCTCCTTACACCTTAAAAATGGCTTGCGGTGAAAATCCAAAAAGAGTGTATGGGAACCGAGATTCTGAACCCTCAACAAAAATGGGTAATGTAGCAGGCTACAGAAAAGCCTGGATAGAAGCCCAATCCTATCTGAATCGATTAGAAGAATACGAGTCTAAGTCAGAAGAAGCAAAGGAATTAGGCTATGCACCGTCTAGAGATCTTGAGCTAGAGACCCTAGTTGGTGTGCTTAAAGGTGAAATCCTTATTCAGAATCATTGTTATAGGGGTGAAGAGATGGCAATAATGTTAGATATTGCTAAAGAGTTTGATTATAAGGTTACAACATTTCATCATGCTATCGAGGCTTATAAAGTTGCCGATTTGCTTGCTGAGCAAGGAGTTTGTGCTGCAATGTGGGCTGATTGGTGGGGATTTAAGCACGAAGCCTTTGACATGGTTTGGGAGAATGTGGCCATGGTTGATCAAGCCTTAAGCGGAAAAGGGTGTGCAATTGTGCATTCGGATTCTGCAGTAGGCACTCAGCATCTGAACCAAGAGGCTGCAAAAGCGCTTTCAGCAGGTAATCGATCAGGGTTAGACATAAATAAGGCCAGAGCCATACAATGGATTACTTTGAATCCTGCAAAAGCGTTAGGCATTGCTGATCAAGTGGGTAGTCTTGAGGCTGGTAAAATGGGAGATGTAGTTATTTGGAGTGGGGATCCTTTTAGCGTCTACTCTAAAGCTGAAAAAGTATTTATTGATGGCCACTTAAAATACGACAATGGCTCAATTGATGCTTTTACAAGAACTGACTTTGATCTAGGAATTATAACTCCTGAAGGAGATCGACTATGAAATATTTTAACTCTATATTCATACTTACTTGTTTATTTTTTATTTCTGCACAAGCCGAGAATAATTCTAGAATCTTGATACAAAATGCCACTGTAATTACCGCCACAGAACAAGGCACTTTGCTAGAGACTGATGTTTTAATTGAACAAGGCATAATAACTAAAGTTGGCCAAAATATTGAGATCACTAATGCTTTTATTATCGATGCGAGTAATAAAATTATAACTCCAGGTCTAATTGCACCTCATTCAACCTTAGGACTTATTGAATTAGATTCAGAATCAGAAACAAGAGATGATTCTACAGATCATTATTCTGCTGGATTTAGTATTGTTGATGCCTTCAATCCGTCATCTGTTTTAATTCCTTATAATCGCTCTGGTGGCATTACTTCTGCCATAGTGGCGCCTTCCTCTGGTGCTGGAATTTATTCAGGAATGGCATCTGTTTTTAAGACCGATGGATTATTAAAGATAGAACCAGTGGCTAAAGATGTAGCTATGATTATAGAATTTGGTGGCAGCAAAGATTCTAGAGCAGCCAATATGCTGATGCTTAAAGATTCTTTTGATTTAGCACGACGTTTTACTACATCGAAATCTTCAATCTTAAGGGGAGGATATTTTGATTTCGGTGATTATACCGTCAGAGATTTAGTAGCGATTCAAAGATTACTAAAAGGTGAGATTCCACTCATTATTAGAGCAAATCGAGCATCTGACTTATTAAAACTGATTAATTTTGCTAAAGAGCATCGTATCAATATTATTTTTCTTGGAGCTAAAGAAGCTTGGCGAATAGCAGATACACTGGCTACAGAATCGATACCAGTGATCATTGATCCAATGGATAATATACCAAGTTCTTTTGATTCTATTGGTGCTAGATTAGATAATTCAGCCATACTCCATAGAGCAGGGGTAAAGATTTTAATCACCTCTCAAAATACTCATAACTCTTATCTAAGTCGTCAAGGTGCTGGCAATGCTGTGGCCCATGGTTTATCAAAAGATGAAGCCATAAAAGCTTTAACAATAAATATTGCTGAGACTTTTGGATTACAAGATGAGATTGGCTCTATAGAGGTTGGCAAACATGCTGATATAGTCTTATGGGACAATGACCCATTAGAAGTATCAAGCTTTGCGGATGAAGTGTTTATTGATGGTAATAGCATTAGTCTCATGACACGGTCAAAGCGACTCAGAGATAGATACTTGAATAAACTAGGATTGAATTAATCTAATTTCGTTGCGAAATAGTTGAATCCATGAGTCCGAGATAATCGGATAAAGTTTTGCCGTCATCGGATAATGAATTAAGTTCACTTAAAATATTCTCAGCAGATTGGATGCTGATTGAGACTTTAGCCATAGTGCTTGTGTCACCTCTTTGGGTAGTGACTTCATCAAATATTTCAATGATTTCAAAAAGTTCAAAGTTACCTAGATCTCTAAAAGAGGTTGAGTCATTATCGACAAGTTCCTCAGTGATTAATCTATCTTCATCACTGACCTCAATTAATTCAAGATATTCTGAGAAATCCATAGTTTTCTCTTGTGTAAAGTCCATGTCATTATTCCAGGCAACGTATATTCTTGGTTCATTCTCAGAAGTGTTATCAACTTTATCCTTATACATATCGTATCCCACTCCCACATCAAAACTTCCCAGTGGAATGTCAAACCAATAGAGGTCAAATTCATAACCTAAATCAGCATTAAAAAAATTAGTTCGATGTTCTGTCAATTGATATGAGTTTATTGATCCTCTATTTAATTGACCAAGAGAAAGTCTTGATTTCAGTAATTGTGAATTTTCACCAACCAATATCCCGCCTAAACTTAAAACAATTGAGTCCCCATCGCTGGCGTGACCAATATTTGAGCCGTCATAGCGATAGCCATCTGTGTATTGCTCATTGCGATAAGCACAGCCGTATTTTTCACTATTATTTTTATAGAACTGACATGACGTTGAAGAAGCTTCAACAAAAAATCTATAACTCTCTAATTGTTGACTTGAATCTATTAACCCCCATGTTTCCATGCCAAATAAACTCATTGCATTATCATGAAATGGCTCTCCCATTAACTGACCATAGACAGCGAAGGGAATTTCATTAATTTTATGCGAGGATCTAAAATCAAAGCCAATTGTATTGTATCCCGCATCATTTTTATCGATGAGCATATCGGTGAAGGTCGAAAATCCACAAGATCTATTTTCACCGCAGAATAGAGATGTTCTGGAAAAACCTAATTCTAGAGATGATGTAGGTCTAAAACCAAAACGCATGCCAAAAAACTTTGGATCAGAGACTGATCTATCATTATCTAGTTCCCCAATCATCACTGAGAGATCCCATGGTCCAATCCATTTAAGTAAAGCTGATTCAAATGGATCCGAGAAATTCCTCTCAATTGATAGACCTTTTATTGGTCTCGCATTTGTAGATAGAATCAAGCTACTGTTCCAGCCTGGTCCCCACCAATTTTTCTTAGAGCCAAGTGTTAGCGAGTAATTTCCTCTAGCGATTGCCAGATAGGATTCATCCATTCGAGTGTCGCCAGGAACTTTTTCTACCTTAATATTAAGGGCTAAATTCTTTGATAAATAAGATGATTTTGCACCAACCAATTTAGTACCTGTAACCCCATCATTAAACCAAGTCATTTGATTTGGATTCTTAGCAACCTTAATTTCTGTCTCGCCTGATAAACCACCCATCTCAGCTTCGATTAGAGCATGCTTAATACGCTGAAATGAGGCAATTTCAATCAGACTCATTTCACTTTCATTCTTTGTGAGATTATAGGCAATATCCCCCCAGGGCAAAGGCCATGTGGAGATTGGTATATTTAGGGCTCCAGAATCAACAAGAATCTGTATATCATGTCTAAATAATAGGTCATCAGGATATGCCCATGGGCTTGCATCAACCACCTTTGAGTTGATAAGTAGTATTAAACAAGCACTAAGGCTAAGTATTAATTGTCCGAAAAACCTAGTTTTCATAAGATCGTATTCTACTACCCGTATTACAAATTTACTAAAGAATTACTGATTTTGAATAAGATCAAATATAGAATACTCTTCAGAAATAAGATTAAACGATGAAATTAAAACTAATAACCTCTGTTTTTTTAGCTCTATGGCTGTCGTCATGCAGTGTGCCAAAAAGTGATTTAAAACCTGATGATAGTTCTGTTAGGAACACACAAAACGGTCAAGTTATCGGTGGGTTTAATGACAAAACCCATCAATGGCTGGGAATACAATACGGAGCTATTCCTAACAGTGAATTCCGATGGAAAAAAGCAAAAGCTCCTGATAATTGGGAAGGCATTAAAGAGTCACTTAATTTTGGAGCTAGTTGTGCTCAAAGAGGTTCATTAATTAATACAACAAAACGAAGAGAATGGGGTGATATGGTTGGTTCAGAGAATTGTCTTTATTTAAATATATGGGCACCCCAAATGAATCCAGAAGAGCTTAGCGATTCATCCCCACTTCCAGTGATGGTTTGGATTCATGGAGGCAGTAATGTGTCAGGGAATGCAGATATTTATGACCCTTCTGAATTAGCTTATCAACATAATTTGATCGTGGTGACTATCAACTATCGTCTCGGTCCTTTTGGCTGGTTTAGCCATCCTAGCATTAAAGAATTGTCAGTTGATGCAATGAATGCTTCTGGTAATTATGGAAATATTGACACAATTCAGTCCCTAGAATGGGTTCAGTCTAATATTGTAAATTTTGGTGGTGACCCTAGTAATATCACTATTTTCGGTGAATCAGCAGGAGGTTATAATGTCGCAGCATTATTGTCTTCACCCATAGCAGAGGGTTTATTTCATAAAGCAATTATTCAAAGTGGAGGTATAAAAGCAGGTGATATCACTCATTCAGAATCTTACCTAAAAGACAATCTACCATGGAAAAACTACACCTCAAGAGAATTGGTTAACCAGCTATTAATTGAAAGGGATTATGCACAAACAAGAGAGGAAGCATTGAGTCTTCAAATTGATATGAATGATGAGAGCATTAATGATTTCCTAAGATCATCATCCACAAAGGAAATCTATAAATCTTTTCAAGAAGCCAAAATCAGTACCAATGGAATGTTGAGACCTTTTCCTGACGGAACTGTGCTTGATCAAAATGGAATCCTAAGCTCCCTTAAAAATGGGTTATCTTCAAATATCCCTATTATTTTAGGGACAAATCGAGATGAAAATAAGTTATTCCTTATTGAGAATCCTAGATTAGTGCGTTCGTTTTTAGGATTACCTAGAATTAAAAACCTTGATATATGGAATTCTGTGGTTAGCCATCGTTCAAATACATGGAAGTTGCTTGCTGTTGATAGGCCAGCTAGGGAACTCAGTCTGATGGGGAGAAAGAATGTGTTTGCGTATCGTTTTGACTGGGATGATGAACCTAGGAAATTTGGGGTTAATCTTTCTGATCTTTTAGGGGCGGCTCACGCTTTTGAAATTCCCTTTGTTATGGGTAACTTTGAAGAGGACACGTTAACCAAATACATACTGAGTCGAAAAAACATGGAAGAAGTAAAAGAATTATCAAACGCTATGATGAGTTATTGGGCTGAGTTTGCATACACAGGGGCTCCTGGAAAAGGGCGGAAAGGTAATCAAATAGAGTGGAGATCTTGGGATGAAATATCTCCTGAGAACCCTAAATATATTATATTTGATAGCAAAACAGATCGCGGTATTCGTATGACATCAAATGCTATTACCATGGAATCACTTTTTGCAAGTATTGAAAAGGATGACAATATTGATTTTAAGATGAAATGTGAAATGGTTGATACGGCAATAAAATATGATGATGTTAAAAATGAAAGTTGGCTTTATCAATTTGCAAACGGTCTTTGTTCAGATTTGGACCCTGATTCTGAATGGCGACATTTTTGGTATGATGAATTGGATAAACCCTATTAAGGAATAATGGATGCAATATTGGTTAATGAAATCAGAACCAGAAACCTACAGTATTGATGATCTAGAAGATTTTACTACTGATCATTGGGATGGAATACGTAATTATCAGGTGAGAAACTTTTTTAGAGATCAAATGAAAATAGGTGATCAGGCTTTTTTCTATCATTCTAATTGTAAAGAACCCGGCATTGTAGGTTTAATGGAAATAGCCAGTAAAGCTTACCCTGACCACACCGCATTTGATAAGAAAGAAAAGTACTTTGATCCTAAAAGTAACCCTGATAATCCCAGATGGCTAATGATTGATGTTAAATATAATAGACATTTGAAAAGGAAAATTACACTAACAGAGCTTCGTGGGGAAGAATCATTACAAACGATGAAGTTATTGCAACGAGGTAACAGGTTATCTGTTATCCCTTTGGGCAAACAAGAGTGGGACCATATATTGGAGATGGAATAGCTGAGTTTAATTATGGCTAAAAAGAATACTAAAGTTGTCAGTCTTATTGTTGTATTTATCTTCTCGATAAATCTTTTTGCTCATGAAGAATCTTCAAAACAAGTTGTTATTTTGCAACCACAAAATGGGGAAGAGGTTGATCAAACTTTTGAAGTTTATTTTGGAATTGAGGGAATGACTTTAGCCTCAGTTGGCACCTATGAGCCTGCAACTGGACATCATCATTTGATTATTGACGCTGATTTACCTAATCTTTCCTTACCCATACCGAGTAGTTCAAATTATTTGCATTTTGGTCAAGGTCAGGATCGGACCCAACTAACTCTCATGCCTGGTAAGCACACACTGCAACTGATTTTAGGTGATGGAAATCATATTCCTCACAAGCAACCATTGATCTCTAAAAAAATAGAAATTACTGTTAGACATTAATTGTTTTCTTCAACTTCTTTAATAAAATCTCTAATAAGACGAACTGTTGCTTCGGTTTGAAGTTCAGGTGAGGCAATTCTAGATTTTTCTAAAATGGCGGTTTTAATTAATGGGAAATCTTTTTTAATAAGTTCTAATTTATCAATAAAAAAATCATCAATTGCAGACATCACGAGAATAGGGCAATTAATTTCAGATAAGACCTTCATGAAATCTTGTTTCCAAATCGCAGTGAACGCTTGATTTCTTCCCTCTTTAGACCTCAAAGCTCCCCTTAATTCCACATCCACAAGATCAGAGTCAAATGTTGGAAATAACGTTTTAATCAGATTAAATGTCTCCATAAGATATTTGCCTTCTTCATCAGCTTCTGCTGCTGGTGAGAAATTATTTTGAAACATCTTTCTTTCTTCAAGAGTCAAGTAAGCTGCACCATTAAGGCAAAGTGAAAGAACCCGTTGTTGCCATTGGAGAGCAATTTCTGAAGCGATATGGGTGCCTGTATGATGTGCGTAAATATGGAATTGATCTAATCCGATCTTTTCAATTGCTTCAATGAACCAATCTCGATAGTCTTCCAGGTTTGGCATACCATCAGGGTTGAATGATTCACCAAACCCAGGTGTATCAAAAGCAAAGAGAGGTCTGTCATTCTTCATTTCGAGCATCAAACGTTCAAACATTATTGAACTCGACGGGGTCCTGTGAAAGAACAATAACGGCAGCCCATCTCCTTTTGAATATCTATAATGAATTTGGCCTGAGTTGATGTTTACATAGGACTTTTTAATTTTAGACATTTTCTCAACCTAGCATGCTACATATATAAATAATTACCCTTAGATTAATTCAAAGCTTATTAAATTGATATAATGCAAACCTATGAACAGACTGATTATAGGAATTACTGGCGCCAGTGGGGTCATTTATGGTATCCGTCTTTTGCAAATGCTAAAAGGAATTAATGAAATTGAAACTCATTTAGTTTTAACAAAAGGAGGTAAGTTAAATATCTCTCTGGAGAGCGAACTTGATCTTAAGGAGATCGAGTCTATGGCAGATATTGTGCATAACGATCGTAATTTAGGTGCGAGTATTGCTAGTGGTTCATTTGAGACCAGTGGAATGATTATAGCCCCTTGTTCAATGAAGACTCTTTCGGGAATTGTAAATTCATACGCAACCAATCTAATAGTCAGAGCTGCTGATGTGACCCTTAAGGAGAAAAGACAGTTAATCATAGTGCCTAGGGAAACCCCGCTTCATCTTGGCCACACAGAGTTATTATATAGAGCCTCATTGATGGGAGCTCACATGGTTCCTCCTAATCCTGCATTTTATAACCACCCAAAAACTATTGATGATATTGTTGATCATACTGTTGGGCGTATCCTGGACCTAGTTGGTGTTAATAATGATGTGGTTAAACGGTGGCAAGGTGTTTAAACGCCAATGGTTAATGAATCCATTGCAGAGCTAATAGAACGTTTACAATTGTTCTTAAATGAACACAACACTCTTACGATAGCCACCAGAAATGAACAATCAATTTGGGCGGCTACTGTGTTTTATATAGCTGATGCTGAGATGAACCTTTATTTCTTATCGTCAGAAAGAACAAGACATATTCAAGATATTGAAAGTCATAATGAAGTTGCAGTCACTATTTATCAAGACGTGAGCGATTGGCAATCAATCCAAGGGGTTCAAGCTAAAGGCCATGTAAGTCATGTGGAAGAAGATGATAAATCCAGTATCTTGAATCAGTACACCTCTAAATATATTTTTCTAAAGGAGTTATTGAAAAATCCCAAAAATGAACAAGAAGAAAGGATTGCACAACAATTCAAAACCATCAGTCTTTTTAAATTGAACCCCTTTTACTATCGAATAATTGATAATTCAATTGAATTTGGTTACAAACAAGAAATCACTCTGACAGAAGGTTCTTGGACCAAAAAAAATTAGTCTTCAGAGCTCGAGTATTTGGGTAGAGACCCTAAATGAGCTCCACTGTCCACTATCAGAACTTCACCCGTTATGAGTTTAGCACCCTCAAGAAACCAAACTAAGGTTTCAGCAACATCTTCAGGAGTAGCAACTTGTTTTAAGGGTAATTCCTTTTCAGCTTGTTCAATTAGTGCAGAATAGGCCTCATCACCCATGCCCCCTTTAAGCCATCTTGTTTTAATAGGGCCTGGGGCTACAGTGTTAATTCTAATTTCAGGACTCAGGACATGAGCCAACGATTTAGTCATCATATTTAATGCAGCTTTAGAAGTGACATAGGCGATTGATGAGCCAACACCGTTAATACCAGCTAACGAGGAGTCGTTTACAATGGCACCCTCACCTTGTTTTTTCATATATGGGACAACAGCTTTTATCATCTGATAGGGTCCGACCACATTAACTGAATAAATGTCTAAGAAATCCTCACTAGATAAACCTTCAAGATTCTCAAACGGGTTAAACTTTGTTTTACCCGCATTATTGACAAGGTAATCAATTTTCCCCCATTTTTTAATTGCTGCTTCAACCATCGACTGACACTCATCATCATTGGAAACATC
>Ga0207990_1001411_pt1 | contig 12321 bp, 13 predicted proteins | sample ETNtaG_8_FD_185780 | JGI IMG/M metagenome (GOLD analysis project Ga0207990, IMG submission 185780) | Marine microbial and viral communities from oxygen minimum zone, Eastern Pacific Ocean - ETNP201406SV75 (SPAdes) (version 2) | ecosystem: Environmental > Aquatic > Marine > Oceanic ...
AATTTTTTTAATAATTTCATCTGATTGACTCTTGTGACTTTTGCCTTGTTTTCTTTCTTTTGCATAAGCTAGAGAATTTTGATATGCAATTTCAGAAATTCCCAATCCTTGTATTCCAACTACAATCCTTTCTAAATTCATCATAGTAAACATTGAGCTCAATCCTTTATTTTTTGGGCCAATCATATATCCAATTGAATTATCAAAATTCAGCACACAAGTTGCTGATCCTTTTATTCCCATTTTGCTTTCAATAGAACCTGTTGATACTCCGTTTTGTTGTCCAATAGATCCATCTTCATTAACAAGGAATTTTGGCACAAGAAATAAACTTATTCCTTTAGTGCCTGAAGGTGAGTCAGGAGATCTTGCTATAACAAGATGAATAATATTTTCGGTAAGGTCATGATCACCAGAAGTAATGAATATTTTTTGTCCACTTATCTTAAAAGTTCCATTTGATTGTTCTACGGCTTTTGTTTTTAATAAACCTAAATCAGTTCCACAAACAGGCTCGGTCAAACACATTGTACCGCTCCATTTTCCTTCTACCATTTTTGGTAAAAATTTTTCTTTTATAGAATCTGTTGCATGATGATTTATGCAGTTATATGCCCCAATACTTAGTTCACTATAAAGTTTAAATGCAAGACTTGCTGATGATAACATTTCATCAAAAAAAGCACTAACTGTTTTTGGCATTCCTTGTCCACCATACTTTGGGTCACAAGACAAAGATTGCCAACCATCTTCTATAAATTTGTTGTAAGCCTCTTTATAACCTGGTGGAGTTCTTACAACTCCATTTTCTAAAATAGTTGGATTTTCGTCTCCAGATTTAGCCAAAGGTAGTATTATATTTTGGTTAATTTTTGCTGCTTCTACTAAAATATCCTTTACAAGTTCGGGTGTAATTTCTTTATATTTATCAAGCTCATTATAATTCTTATTATTTCTCAACTTCTCAAAAAGAAACATCATATCTTCAACTGGAGCTGTATAAGTCGTCATAAATATTAGAAAGTAAAATAGGTTAAATTAATTATTTTTGCAAATACGCAATAATAGCATTTCCCATATTTTCTGTAGAAACTTCTTTATTTCCTTTGGACATAATATCTCTGGTTCTTAATCCATCATCTAATACTTTTTGAACTGCAATATCAAGATTGTCAGCTTCTTTATCAAGGTACAATGAATATCTTAATGCCATCGAAAAACTCAAAATAGAAGCAATAGGATTTGCAATTCCTTTTCCGGCAATATCAGGAGCTGAACCATGAACTGGTTCATACATTGATCTCATATTTCCATTTTTATCTTTTGCGCCAAATGAAGCAGAAGGTAAAAGTCCAAGAGATCCTGTCAACATAGCAGCCTCATCAGATAGCATGTCACCAAACAGATTATCTGTTACTATTACATCAAATTGTTTTGGATTTCTTAATAACTGCATTGCACAATTATCCGCAAGCATATGGCTTAATTCAACGTTATTATATTCTTTATCGTGCACTATTTGTACTTCTTCTTTCCATAATTGACCTGCTTCCATTACATTTGATTTTTCGCAAGAAGTAACTTTATTTTTTCTTTTTATTGCTAAATCAAAAGCAACTCTAGCAACCCTAGCTATTTCACTGCTAGTATATGTGTGAGTATTTATTCCTTTTCTTTCACCATTATCAATAGGTTTAATACCTCTTGGCTCACCAAAATAAACACCTCCTATTAATTCTCTAACTATCATAATATCTAAACCTGAGACTATTTCAGGCTTCAAAGTAGAGGCATTAACTAATTGTTTAAAACAAATTGCTGGTCTAAGATTCGCAAAAAGCTTTAATTCTTTTCTTAACTTTAATAGTGCTCTTTCTGGTTTTTTTGAAAATTCTAAATTGTCCCACTTAGATCCTCCAACAGCTCCAAGAATAACTGCTTCGCTTTCTAAAGCTTTATAAAAAACTTCATCAGTAATTGGAATTTTATGCTTATCGTAAGAAGATCCTCCCACTAAATCTTCTTCTATTTCAAAATCTAAAGATTTGTTCTTGTTAAACCATTCTATAATTTTTTTTACTTCTCTAATTACCTCTGGACCAATTCCATCTCCAGGTAAAAGCAATATTTTTCTTTTCTTTACTTTAATCATTAAAAATCCATGGTTTTGTAGATTTCAATTTCTTTTCAAATGCAATTATTTTCTCTAATTTTTCTAGCGATAGAGCTATATCATCTAAACCTTCTAATAAACATTTTTTCTTAAACTGATCTATATCAAAAACTATTTCATTATTTCCAAATTCAATTTTTTGACCTTGTAAATTTACTGAAATTTCTTCTTTTCTGTTAGAATATTCTGAAATTTGTTTTATTTGTTCATCGTTAATAACTACTGGCAGTATCCCATTTTGAAAACAATTGTTATAAAAAATGTCTGCATAACTTGAGGATATTACACAAGTTATTCCAAAATCTAACAAAGCCCAAGGAGCGTGTTCTCTTGAAGAGCCACATCCAAAATTTTTTCCAGCTATAAGAATTTTAGATTGATTGAATGGAGATTGATTTAAAATAAAATCTTTAATCTCTTTGCCATTATTATCATATCTCATTTCATAAAATAGATTTTTACCTAAACCAGTTCTTTTAATTGTTTTTAAGAATTGTTTTGGAATAATCATATCAGTATCAATATTTACAATCGGTAAATATGCAGGAATACTTTTTAATATATTAAATTTTTTCATTAATTTTGATACTTCCTCACATCATCTAAATTTCCAGATATCGCCGTAACAGCTGCCATCGCTGGACTTACAAGATGAGTTCTTCCATCTCGACCTTGCCGACCTTCAAAATTTCTGTTTGAAGTTGAAGCGCATCTTTCACCTGGTTTTAATTTATCTGCATTCATAGCTAAACACATAGAACATCCGGGTTCTCTCCATTCAAATCCTGAATTAATAAAAATTTTATCTAACCCTTCTTGTTCCGCTTGTTCTTTTACTAGACCAGACCCAGGAACAACCATTGCACTTATATGACTTGCAATTTTTTTATCTTTTAAAATTTTTGCTGCTTCTCTTAAATCTTCGATTCTACCATTGGTACAACTACCTATAAAAACTTTATCTATTTTAATATCTTTGATTGCAACATCTGGTTTTAATCCCATATATTCTAATGATCTTTCTATAGATCTTTTTTTATCTGGATCTGTTTCTTTTTCTGGATTTGGAATTCTGCCATCTATAGTAACGACATCTTGTGGAGATGTGCCCCAAGTTACCATTGGTTTAACATCTTTTCCTTCTATGGTTATTTCTTTATCAAATTTGGCATCCTCGTCTGTTTTAAGATTATGCCAACATTCTAAGGCTATTTCCCATTTATCATTTTTTGGAGACATCGGCTTATCTTTTAAATAATTAATAATTTTCTGGTCTGGTTGTATTAATCCTGCTCTTGCTCCTCCTTCAATTGTCATATTGCAAATTGTCATTCTTTGTTCAACGCTTAAAGAAGAAATTAAATTACCTGCATACTCTATTACGTATCCAGTTCCGCCTGCTGTTCCTATTTTGCCAATAATTTGCAAAATAACATCCTTAGAAGTAACTCCTGCAGGTAAAGATCCAATTACATTTATTCTAAAATTTTTTGATTTTTTTTGTACTAAAGTTTGTGTTGCTAGCACATGTTCCACTTCAGATGTGCCAATTCCAAATGCCAATGCTCCAAATGCGCCGTGCGTTGCAGTGTGACTATCTCCACAAACGATAATTGTTCCTGGTTGAGTAAATCCTTGCTCAGGCCCAATAATATGAACAATGCCTTGTCTTTTATCATTCATGCCAAATAACTGAACATTAAACTCTTTGCAGTTAGTTTCAAGTTTATCAACTTGTATTTTTGAATCTTGGTCTGTAATCCCTTTTGTTCTATCTGTGGTAGGAACATTGTGATCGGCCACTGCCAAAGTTAGGCTTGGTTGTCTAATTTTTCTATTTGAACTTCTTAACCCTTCAAAAGCCTGTGGACTAGTAACTTCATGTATTAAATGTCTGTCAACAAATAATAAAGAAGTTCCATCATCTTGTTGATGAACAAGATGATCATTCCAAATCTTATCGTAAATAGTTTCAGGCATTTAGAAAAAAATTATTTTTTCTTTTTAGGATTTTTTGGTTTTTCTTCTTTGTTTATTTCTTTTTTCGGAGCCACTTTAGACTCTGTAACTGTTGAAGAGATTTCTGCCTTCTTTTCTTCAGCAACTGGAGCAACATTTTCTTCGGAAACTTTCTCAGGTTTGGTTTCTAAATCTATGCTAAATTTCTTTTTAATTTTTTCAGAAATTCTTGCAGATTTACCAGTTCTATCTCTTAAATAGTATAATTTTGCTCTTCTTACTTTACCTGATCTAATTACTTTTATTGAATCTACTATTGGACTATATAGTGCAAAAGTTCTTTCAACACCTTCACCGAAAGATATTTTTCTAACAGTAAAAGATGAATTTAAATCTCTATTTTTTTTGGCAATACAAACACCTTCAAAGTATTGAATCCTGTCTCTTTTTCCTTCTGTAATTCTAACTCCAACCTTAATAATATCTCCTGGAAAAAATTCAGGTAATTTTTTCTCAGCAGCTATTTTTTTAACATTAGACTGATTAATTTCTTCGATTGTTTTCATGTTTAAGTTTATCAATTTAATTCTTTTTATATTTTTGCCATAAATCCGGTCTTCGGTCGCGTGTTATAGCTTCAGATTGTGATAAACACCAGTCTTTAATTTTAGCATGATCTCCAGATAAAAGTACATCTGGTACGCTTTTTTTCTCCCAAATTTGAGGTTTTGTATATTGAGGATATTCCAACAATCCATTTTCAAAACTTTCTTCAAATATCGATTGATCATTTCCGACGACTCCTGGAATTAATCTTAAAACACTATCTAAAACTACAAAAGCAGCTGCCTCTCCTCCAGACAAAATATAGTCACCAATGCTCAATTCTTCTATACCTCTTGTGTCTATCACTCTTTGATCAACTCCCTCAAAATGTCCACATATTAAATTTATATTTTTTTCTTTTGATAAATCTTTAGCAAGCTTTTGATTAAACAATTTACCCTTTGGAGTTAAATAATATATTTTTTCGTTTAATTTAATATTTTGATCTAAAGATTTTGCTAAAACATCTGGCTTGATTAGCATGCCTGATCCTCCTCCAAATGGAGTATCATCAACAGTTTTGTGCTTATCTGATGCATAATCTCTTATATTTATAGTTTTGATGTTCCAGATATTGTTTGATAGAGCTTTGCCGTACAAACCTTTGCTCAAAGGTCCAGGAAATAATTCTGGATAAAGTGTAAATATTCGAGCCTGCCACATGTTTATTTTTTCTCTTCTGCTTTTGGAGCTTTAGCGGCTTCTGTTTTTGGTGCTTCTGCTTTTTTCTCTTCTGCTTTTGGAGCTTTAGCGTCTTCCGTTTTTGGCGCTTCTGCTTTTTTCTCTTCTACTTTTGGAGTTTTAGATACATCTTTTCCATCTTTTTTTCTATCCTTTTTAGGAATAGCTTTTTGGGGATTGTTCCCACTTGCCGGCATAGAAATTAATTGGTTTTCACCCAAAATTCTAGCTACTCTTGTGGTAGGTTTGGCGCCTTGGCTCAGCCAATATTTTATTCGATCTGACTCGAGTCCTACTCTTTCCTTTTTTTCTTTTGGTAGCAGAGGATTAAAGAATCCTAGTTTCTCAATAAATCTTCCATCTCTTGCAAATCTACTGTCTGCCACTACAATTTTATATACAGGTCTTTTTTTTGTTCCACCCATAGATAATCTTAGTTTTAACATTTTCTCTCCTTTTTATTTTAGTTGATTAAAAAGCTCTGGGGGTATTCCTTTATCTGTTATACCTTTCACGTTGCCTTTTGACATCTTTTTCATCATTTCAGACATCATTTTAAATTGTTTTAACAATTTATTGATAGTGGCTACATCTGTACCAGAGCCATTAGCAATTCTTTTTCTTCTGGAGCCATCAATTATTTTTGGGTTTTCTTTTTCTTTTTTTGTCATAGACAAAATTATAGCTTCGTTTTGAGTTATTATTTTTTCATCTACTCCAGCTTGATCCATTTGTGATTTAATTTTTGAAACACCTGGCAAAAAAGACATGACTCCTTCTATTCCGCCCATTTTTTTCATTTGTCTCAATTGAGTTAAATAATCTTCCATTGAAAAATTCCCTTTTTTTAAGTTTTCTTCTGTTTTTTTTATATTTTCCTCACTAAGGTCTTGAGCGGCTTTTTCTACCAAAGAAACAATGTCTCCCATACCAAGAATTCTGTTTGCAATTCTATTTGGGTGAAAAATTTCTAAATTATCAATTTTTTCTCCAACTCCTAAAAATTTAATTGGAACATTCGAAACATATTTCATGCTTACTGCAGCTCCACCTCTGGCATCACCATCCGCCCTAGTTAAAATTATTCCTGTAAGATTAACTGTATTTTTAAATTCTTTTGCAACATCCGCTGCTATTTGGCCTGTTAAAGAATCTGCAACTAAAAAAGCTTCGGTAGGATTTATAATGCTTTCAATTTGTTTTATTTCACTCATCATTTGAAGGTCGATCTGGGTTCTGCCAGCAGTATCAAATAAAATAATCTCTGCTCCATTAAGATTAGCAGCATTTATTGCTCTTGTGCAGATGTCAGCCGGAAGTTGTCCATTAATTACCGGTAATGTGAGAATATTGTTTTGTTCACCTAAAAACTTCAATTGTTCTTGTGCGGCTGGCCTATAAACGTCTAAGCTAACCATCATTAATTTCTTTTTTCTATTTTTTTCTAAATATTTTGCTAATTTAGCAGTGGTAGTAGTTTTTCCTGATCCCTGTAGACCTACCAACATCATCGAAACAGGAGGAACTGCATTTAAATTGACATCGGAACTAGTGTCTCCAAGCAGCTTTACAAGTTCATCATAAACAATTTTAACCAACATTTGACCTGGTGATGTTGATCTAATTATTTCTTGACCTAAAGCCTTAGGTTTTATTTTTTCAATAAATTCTTTTACAACAGGTAAGGATACATCCGCCTCTAATAAAGCCTGTCTTATATTTCTTAAACCTTCATCTACTTGTCTTTCATCCAAAGATGGTGCTTTTTTTAATGAAGAAAAAATTTCTTCAAATTTATTTGTCAAATTTTCAAACATAATTTCGTACAGCAGCAATCGCACTAGTGGGCGAACCCTCGCTAACTAGTGTCGATCTCTTTGTCTCCAAAGACACCGCAAATTGCTGTTTTTTGCGGAAACGGGATGAAATTATAATAGAGGTTCAAAAAGTCAATAAATAAGTTAAGTATTTAAGTATATGCAATTTAAAGCCTTTAAAATGGACGGTTTGGGTAATGATTTTGTAATCATTGATCAAAGATTACAAAATCTAAATTTATCTAAAGATCAAATAGTAAAAATTTGTAAGAGAAATTTTATAGGTTGTGATCAATTAATTTTTATCAACAAAAGTCAATCAAGCCATAGCTCTTTGGTCTTTTATAATTCTGATGGAAGTATCTCGGGAGCTTGTGGAAACGGAACTAGATGTGTTGCAAGACTTTTATCTATCGAAAACAAGCAGAAAACAATTAGTTTAGAGACATCATCAGGAATTTTAAATTCAAATATATTAGATAATAACTTGGTCGAAACAAATATAGGTAAAGCAACAATTGAATGGAATAAAATTCCACTTAGTAAAAAAGTAGACACAAAAAATTTGGGAATAAAAATTAAATCAAAAGATAATTCTAATTATATTGATGGTATCGCTGTTAATGTTGGCAATCCTCATGTAATATTTTTTGTTAAGAATATAGATAATTTTGATATCCAAAAAATTGGACCCGAAATAGAAAATCACGAATTATTTCCTGAAAAATGTAATGTAACTTTTGCTAAAGTGATAAATAAAAATAAAATACTAGTAAGAGTATGGGAAAGAGGAGCGGGTTTAACAAAAGCTTGTGGAACAGCAGCTTGCGCAACTGCTTTTGCAGGATTTTTAATTGGATTAACATCAAAAAAAACGGATATTCAATTTGAATTAGGATTTCTTTCAATAAGAATCGAAAATGATTTCTCGATATATATGAGTGGTCCTGTTTCTGAAATAAAAGAAATTGAAGTAATAATATAATGGGAATTTTTGAAAAATTTAAATCAGGTTTTAGGAAAAGTGCATCAACTTTTGCAACTGGACTACGAGATATCATAGTAAAAAAAGAAATTGATGATAATACTTTAAATAAAATTGAAGATTATTTAATTCAATCCGATGTTGGAATTCAAGCTGCCGCAGATATCAAAGAAATAATTGCTCAAGAAAAAATTGATCCAAAAAAAAATATTATGGATGAAGTAAATTTACTTCTAAAAAATTATATAATTACATTGATGAAGCCTTTAGAAAACAAAAATTTTATTACTAAAAAAGAAGGTTTAAATGCCATACTTATTGCGGGTGTTAATGGTGTTGGCAAGACAACTACTATTGGTAAAATAGGTAAAATTTTAAAATCAAATGGAAGCACAGTTATTCTTTCTGCATGTGACACTTTTAGAGCTGCAGCTATCGAGCAGTTAGAAAATTGGGCAAAAAAAATAGATGTTGAAATAATCAAATCTAATCAAGGATCTGATCCGGCTTCAGTTGCTTATAGAGCTCTAGAACATGCAATAGCAAATAAAATTAACTATGTGTTAATTGATACGGCTGGCAGGCTACAAAATAAGAAAAACTTGATGGATGAATACAGAAAGATTGCAAATGTAACAAAAAAAATTAATCCAAATGCACCTCATGAAGTTATATTGGTTTTAGATGCTACATCAGGTCAAAATATAATTAATCAAGTAGAAGAGTTTAATAAAATTATTCCTATTACAGGTTTAATAATGACAAAGTTAGATGGAACAGCTAAAGGTGGAATTCTCATTGCTTTGGCTAAAAAATATAAACTACCAATAATTGCGTTAGGACTTGGTGAAAAAGAAGACGATTTACAAATATTTAATGCAGAAAAATTTGCAAATGCATTTATTCAATCTAATTAATTAAATTTTTTGAAATCAAAGGTTTATAATAATCACAATTGTATTTTTCATTTAAGTCAAAATACCCACACTTTTTTGCTATCGATGAAATTATAAAATCCAATTTTCCTTTATTGTCGTAGGCTTGAAGATTTTTTTTTGATATGTTGAATTGTAAATTTTTATTTACTTTTTTAATCGCACTAACCAGTATTAAAGTATTATTATCTTTCAATAAATAGTATGCAAAATCTTCTGGAAAAACTGGAAAATCATAATCAGTTAATATTCTTTTAGCTTTACTAGGAAACCATTCATAGGAAATTAATGGTAAGTCAGTTTTTGTTTTATGATTATAAATATAGAGATCTTGTGGATAGTCAGTGATGTAATTATAATTTTCACCTCTAGCCAAAATAGCTTTTTCTCTCGTTTTGAAATATAGGGTAAAATTCTTGTTATAAGATTCCATTTTTCCGATAAAAAATATATTATCAATATTTTCTGAAAAACTTGGATTAATTAACAATACAAAAAATAAGAAAAGTATTAATAATTTCATTAGTTACTTATAAAAAAAAATATTGTAAATGATGTGACTTAATTATGTGTAAAATAAGATTTTAAAATTTAATGAAAAAAGTATTTAATTTTGCTTTATATGATTTTGCAAACTCTGCTTTTACAACTGTTATAATTACATTTATTTTTTCTACTTATTTTGCAAAACAAATAGCTCCTAATCCTGTTTTAGGACAATCTTACTGGGGGTGGGCTATTGGAATTACAGGAATATTAGTTGCTTTAATTGGGCCACTATTAGGGAGTTTTGCTGACAAAAAAAATTGTACAGGATTATTTATTAAATTATTTACAATAATTTGTATTATTTTAACGTCATTTTTATGGTTTTCAAAACCATCAGAAAAATACCTGCTTTATACATTAATAATCGTTGGTCTGGCAAATTTTTTTTATGAATTAAGCTTAATTTTTTATAATTCAATTTTAAAAAAAATTTCAAGTTCCAAAAATTTAGGAAAATCTTCAGGTTTTGGATTCGCTTTAGGATATATAGGTGGGATATTAATTTTAATTGTTTGTATAAAAATTTTTATAGATAACGACACTTTACCATTTGGACTTACAAAAGAAAATTCTGAAAATATAAGAGCAACATCAATAGTAGTTGCTTTGTGGTACCTAATTTTTTCAATACCTTTTTTATTTTCTTTAAAAAAAGAAATTAAAAATAAAATAGACAGATCATCAAATAGTATAAAAAAAATCAAAAATTTAATTTGGAATAAAGGATTAAATAACCTTGGAAAATTTTTAGTAGCAAGAATGCTTTATGCTGATGGATTAAATGCAATAATAATTATGGGTGGAATATTTGCTGTAGGAGTATTTAATCTAGAAATTAAAGATTTATTAATATTGTCAGTATTGATGAATATCACAGCTTTTATAGGGGCAATAGTAGGTGGTTATGCAAATGACAAGTTTACTTCAAAATCTGTAATTATTTTATCTTTATTAGGTTTGATTGTTTCTTCGGCAATAATTCTTTTTATTAAAGCAAAAATATTTTTTTTAATTTTTGCATCAATAAATGGTCTTTTTATTGGACCAATTCAATCAGCTAGCAGAGTATTTATTACAAAGTCAATAGACACAAACAATCAAGCATCAGGTTTTGGATTGTTTGCATTATCAGGAAAATTAACTTCTTTTATTGGTCCTCTTCTTGTTAGTACTATTACTTATATTTCGAACAGCCAAAGAATTGGTTTTTCTTCTGCAATATTTCTTCTTTTGTTAGGTTTATTAATATTATTAAAAGTTAAAAAAAATTAATTTAACTTTTTAATAAATAAATTAATTTCGTTTATTAACTTTTCATCAAAATCCATCATATGATCGTCTAGATCAGTAAAATATTTAAATTTTGGCATATTTGATAAATTATAAATTTCTTCTGCCATATAAAAAGGAACAATTTTATCTTTTTTTCCATGCATAACTAGAACCGGAAAATTAATATTTTTTATTTTGTTTATGCTTTCATATCTATCTTTCAATAATAATCCCACAGGAAAAAAAGGATAATGTTTTTTACCCATTTCAACCATGGATGTAAATGGAGACTCTAATATTATACCTGCAAAATTTTTATTTTGGCCAATCTCTATTGCAATCGCTGTTCCCAATGATTCGCCATATAAAATTACTTTTTCTTCTTTAATTCCAACAGATTCAAGCCATTTCATAGCACTTTTTGCATCATCATAAAGTCCTTTTTCATTTGGTTTGCCAGAATTTCCGCTAAAACCTCTCCAAGCTATTATTAAAAAGTTTAGGTCTAAATTTTTAAAATGATTTAGTTTATATATTCGATTTTCTAATGAACCGGCATTACCATGAAAAAATAAAATAGTTTTTTTTGAAATATCTTTTTTATGGAACCATCCAAGAAGATTATGATGGTCTGAGGTAGTAATGGTAACTTTGTTTATTTCGAGAGCTAATATGTCATCTTCTGTGTAATTATTAACATTTGGATGATATAATAATTTTCCCTGATAAAAGTATAAAAAAATTAGCACTACAAAGTATATAGTAAGGACTGAAATAATAAATTTTGTAATAAACATTTTATTATTTAAACTTATCAAAATAAAAAATAAATTTTCTTTATTTTCTAAAAGATTTTAAGGAATCATAAATTAAAAGAGACATACAAAAAATAATTATTAACCAAAAAGGAAGCCCTCTCCAAAATCCAGCAAGACCCGTGCTTATACTCCAGGCTAAGCCAGTTACAAATACGCCCACTAAAACAATGCCTAAAATAATAGTTAATTTTTCACTTGATTTCATGTCTGCTTTTAATCATCTTTTAATTTTATCTGTTAACCAGCTTGCATTTCTAAACAATCTTTCATCATCAAATAAAGACGAAACTAACTGCACACCAACTGGTAAACCATTTTTTCCCTGCAATAATGGTACGCTAATACTAGGCATTCCGCAATATGTCCAAACTGTACAAAATATGGGATCGCCAGTAGATTTCAAACCTGTGGGAGCTTCTCCAGTTGCAGATGGAGTTAAGATTGCATCATAATCGTTAAAAAATTGTTTAAAGTAGGTATTTGCTACATCTATCTTGGTCAAAGCATCATTGTATTCTACAGAAGT
>Ga0207990_1001415_pt1 | contig 12308 bp, 9 predicted proteins | sample ETNtaG_8_FD_185780 | JGI IMG/M metagenome (GOLD analysis project Ga0207990, IMG submission 185780) | Marine microbial and viral communities from oxygen minimum zone, Eastern Pacific Ocean - ETNP201406SV75 (SPAdes) (version 2) | ecosystem: Environmental > Aquatic > Marine > Oceanic ...
AACAAGTATGCCGAAGGCTATCCTGGCAAGCGCTATTACGGGGGCTGCGAGTTTGTTGATGTCGCCGAGCAACTGGCGATTGACAGGGCTAAGGAGTTGTTCGGAGCGGCCTATGTCAATGTGCAGCCGCACTCGGGTTCGGGTGCCAACTCCGCTGTGTACATGGCGCTGCTCAACCCAGGTGATACTGTGCTCGGTATGAGCCTTGCCCATGGTGGGCACCTGACTCACGGCGCCGCTGTCAATTTTTCCGGCAAGTTGTATAACGCCGTGCAATACGGCCTCAACACCGATACCGGGGAGATCGACTACGACCAGGTTGAGCAACTGGCCCAAGAGCATCGGCCCAGGATGATTGTCGCCGGATTTTCGGCCTACAGCCGTTTTCTGGACTGGCAGCGTTTCAAAGATATCGCCGACAGCGTGGACGCTTACCTGCTGGCCGACATGGCCCACGTTACCGGACTCGTCGCCGTGGGCCTTTATCCCAGTCCTGTGGATATCGCCGACGTCACAACCTGCACCACGCACAAGACTCTGCGCGGGGCCCGTGGCGGTATGATCATGGCCCGGGCCAACCCTGAGATCGAAAAGAAACTGGCCTCGCTGGTGTTCCCTGGTACCCAGGGCGGCCCGTTGATGCACGCGATCGCCGGTAAAGCCGTCTCATTTAAGGAAGCGCTTGAACCTTCATTTAAGGTTTACGGAGAGCAGGTGATCGCCAATGCACAGGCGATGGCCGACGCGTTTATCGGCCGCGGCTACAACATCGTCTCCGGAGGCACTGACAACCATCTTTTCCTACTCGACCTGATCGACAAGGGAATTACAGGCAAGGATGCAGATGCCGCACTGGGTCGGGCGAACATTACGGTCAACAAGAACACTGTCCCCAATGACCCACAGTCACCCTTTGTCACCAGCGGTCTGCGTATCGGATCTCCGGCGGGAACCACACGCGGCTTTGGTGAAACCGAGATGCGTCAGGTCGCCCAGTGGATCTGTGACATTCTCGACAATCTGGGTGACGAGTCAGTAGTGGATTCGGTTCGCGAACAGGTTAAGGAGTTGTGCGCACGTTTTCCGGTATATCGGAACGATTGATGTGGGCGATTCCAGGCCTGGCGGCTATAGTGCGCTACTCGCAGTTAGACTCTGGTTTTATTAAGGCAAGCTCTTAGGTTTGACGTGAAAAGAAACCGTTATTCCATTTTCAGTCTGGCGCGGAACGCAGTCAGTTACCACCGCGATTGGCGGGCCGCCTGGCGCAGCCCTGATCCGGCCCCGTCGTATGACGTCATTGTCGTTGGTGGGGGCGGCCATGGTTTGGCAACAGCCTATTATCTTGCTGCCGAGCACAAGGTTGGGCGCATCGCGGTACTGGAAAAGGGCTGGATCGGTGGCGGCAATACCGGGCGCAATACAACCATTGTGCGCTCAAACTACCTCTGGGATGAGTCAGCGCACCTTTATGAGAAATCACTGCAGTTGTGGGAAGGTCTAAGCCAGGAACTCAACTTTAACGTGATGTTCAGCCAGCGCGGCGTCATGAATCTGGGTCATTCCTTGCAGGACATGCGCGATATTTATCGCCGATCCAACGCAAACCGCCTGAATGGCATTGATAGCGAGATACTTAGCCCGGCTGAAATTAAGGCGATGGTGCCGGCTATGAATGTTTCTGAAAATGCCCGCTATCCAGTATTGGGCGCGTCATTTCAGGCCCGTGGTGGGGTTGCTCGGCATGATGCAGTGGCCTGGGGTTTTGCCCGGGCAGCGGATGAGTACGGGGTGGACATTATTCAAAACTGCGAGGTGAGCGGAATCTGTAGAGAAAACGGCGCTGTCACCGGGGTCGAGACCAACCGCGGGGTGATCCGAGCCTCAAAAGTGGCGGTGGTGGCGGCTGGGCATTCAAGCGTACTTGGTGATATGGCCGAGTTACGGATGCCTATCGAGAGTCACCCTTTACAGGCGCTGGTGTCAGAGCCTCTTAAGCCAGTTCTCGACACGGTGGTCATGTCCAACGCAGTGCATGGCTATGTCAGTCAATCAGACAAGGGCGAACTGGTGATTGGTGCTGGCGTCGACGGCTATATCGGTTATGGCCAGCGCGGAAGTTTTTCAATCATTGAGGGTAACGTTGCGGCGATTGTCGAGTTGTTTCCTATATTCAGCCGGGTTCGGATGCTGCGCCAGTGGGGTGGCATTGTCGATGTCTGTCCTGACGCGTGCCCGATCATTTCCAAAACTTCACTCAAGGGGCTTTATTTCAACTGTGGCTGGGGTACCGGCGGCTTTAAGGCCACTCCCGGATCTGGATGGGTATTCGCACACACCGTAGCCCATGACGAACCGCACGCCTTGAACGCTGCTTTTAATATGGAGCGTTTTACGACCGGCGCCCTGATTGACGAACATGGGGCGGCCGGTGTTGCGCACTGATTCTAAGACTATGGAGTTTAAAAGTGCTTCAGATTGACTGTCCCTGGTGTGGGTCTCGTGATCAGGATGAATTTCAATGCGGAGGTGAGGCGCATATCGTAAGGCCAGCTACGCCTGAAGACTTATCTGACGCCCAGTGGGCTGATTACCTTTTTAATCGGGCGAATACCAAAGGGGCGCATGCCGAACAGTGGTGTCACAGCGGCGGTTGTCGGCGCTGGTTTAATATAGTGCGCGACACTGTGAGTTACAAAATTTCATCCGTTTATCAGGCCGGTGCTAGCCCGCCACAGGAAAAGCCATGAGCGGGGCTCGGCGTTCGCCGACTGGCGGCCTGATTGATCGCTCACGCAGTATCACTTTTCGTTTTAATGGCAAGGAGTATTCTGGTCACCCGGGCGACACCCTGGCTTCAGCGTTGTTGGCACAGGGGGTACGGTTGTTCGGGCGCAGCTTTAAGTATCACCGGCCGCGCGGTGTGGTTGGGGCCGGTGCAGAGGAGCCGAACGCACTGGTTCAACTAGGCGAGGGGGCGTACAGTACACCTAATCTTCGGGCCACCCAGATCGAGTTATACCAGGGGCTGACAGCCCGAACCATCAACGGCTGGCCAAGTCTTTCGTTTGATATTGGGTCAATCAACAACTGGCTCGCGCGCTTGCTTCCGGCAGGCTTTTACTACAAGACCTTTATGTGGCCTCGCTCGGCCTGGATGCGCTATGAGCGCCATATCCGGCGGGCAGCAGGGTTGGGAATTGCGCCAACGGCTCCCGATCCCGATCGGTACGACAAGATGCATCGGCACTGCGATGTACTGGTTGTGGGCGGAGGACCTGCTGGCCTGATGGCGGCGCTGGCTGCAGCACGCGCGGGAGCCCGGGTGATCCTGGCGGACGAGCAACCCCGTTTTGGCGGGAGTCTATTGCATACCGATGCCCGGATCGGTGGTGAGTCGGCGTTGGACTGGGTAGATGCAACCCTAAGCGAACTTAAGGCGAATTCCAACGTGACTTTACTGCCACGGTCTACCGTCACCGGATATTACGATCACAACTTTCTTGTTATCAACGAGCGCCGTATCCATCACCTCGGCCCAGGACAGGCGGACCCACGAATCAGCCGGGAGAGGCTCTGGCGGGTACGGGCATCCCAGGTTGTGCTGGCGACAGGGGCAATCGAGCGGCCACTGGTATTTGGGAGCAATGATGCCCCGGGAGTAATGCTTTGCTCGGCGGTATCGACTTATATCCGCCGTTACGGCGTGGTACCAGGCCAGCGCGGCGCAGTTTTCACCAATAATGACTCGGGCTATCAGGCGGCAGTTGATATGGCCTGGGCCGGGATGGAGGTCAACGCGGTTATTGATCTACGCCCGTCGCCTGCCGGTCAAGCAGTCGAAACTGTGGAGGCGCTTGGTATCCCGGTACACGCGGGCCATGTCGTTTGCGGCACCCGCAGTAACGCTCAAGGCCTTAACCGGATAGAACTCGCGCGATTGACCGATAACGGTAGCGATATTCTCTCGTACAAGGGTCTTTTAGATTGTCAGGTTCTGGCGATCTCTGGTGGCTGGAGCCCCACAGTGCATCTGCACTCACAATCGGGCGCAAAGGCAGTTTTCGACGAGGAACTTGCCTGCTTTGTGCCAGGTAACTCTGTGCAGGCGGAGCGCTCAGCGGGCTCGAGCGCCGGAACGTTTGATCTTGCCGGATGCCTTAGCGCAGGCGCCGGTGCTGGAGTTGCTGCTGCCCGGGCCAGTGGGTGGTCGGGGGACAATCTCGATATTCCAATGGCAATAGGAGGTCAATGCGGCTCGATTCAAGCCTGTTGGGAAGTGCCCAGCACTGAACTCGATTCAACGGGGCTCAAGAAATTTCTCGACTTCCAGAACGACACCACCGTTGCCGATATCAAATTGGCCGCACGTGAGGGGTATCGGTCAATCGAACATGTTAAACGCTATACCGCATTGGGTTTCGGAACGGATCAAGGGAAGCTGGGCAATATCAATGGCATGGCGATTCTGGCAAAAGCCCTGGGCCAGACGCTCAACGACACGGGAACAACGACCTTTCGCCCAAACTATACGCCCGTCACGTTCGGCGCAATTTCAGGCCGTGCAATCGGTGAGGACAAGTTTGATCCGATCCGCAAGAGCGCGATCCATTCGTGGCATGTGCGCCAGGGCGCAGAATTTGAGAACGTGGGCCAGTGGAAACGGCCATGGTATTACCCACGCGATGGCGAAGATATGCCCACGGCCGTTAACCGTGAGTGCACTGCCACGCGCCAGGGCGTTGGCGTACTGGACGCATCAACCCTTGGAAAAATTGATATTAAAGGTCCAGACGCCGCAGAGTTTTTAAACCGGCTATATACCAATCGCTGGGATAAGCTACAGCCCGGCCGTTGTCGCTACGGCTTTATGCTGGGTGAAGATGGCATGATCATGGACGACGGTGTTACCACCTGCCTTGGGCCTGACCACTACCTGATGACTACCACTACAGGCGGGGCAGCTGCAGTCATGGGCTGGATGGAGCGCTGGCTACAGACCGAGTGGCCGAAGCTTAAGGTGTTTCTCACATCTGTAACAGACCACTGGTCGGTTATGAGTGTTGCTGGGCCGCGAAGTCGCCAATTGTTAGAGGATGTTGGGTGCGACTTTGACCTTGCGGCCGGAGCGTTTCCTTTTATGGCTGTGCGCGAAGGCAGCGTGGCCGGAATCGCCGCCCGGGTCAGCCGGATCAGCTTTAGCGGTGAACTGGCGTTTGAAGTCAGCGTCGATGCGAATTTTGGATTAGCGCTTTGGGAGGCGGTTATGGAAGCCGGGCATCGCTTTGACATCACTCCCTATGGTACCGAGGCCATGCATGTTCTGCGTGCGGAAAAAGGTTATGTGATTGTCGGGCAGGATACCGACGGTTCAGTGACCCCCCTTGATCTTGGGATGCAGTGGATCGTATCTGAGAGCAAAGACTTTATCGGCAAACGCTCCTTGTCGCGCTCAGATACTGCGCGGGACAATCGCAAACAGCTGGTCGGGTTACGAACGAGTGACCCGCAACAGGTTTTGCCTGAAGGCGCCCAACTGGTTAACGCACCGTCTGAGTCCCGGCCCGTGCCGATGATTGGCCATGTCTCGTCCAGTTATTTCAGTGCAAACCTGGGACGGTCCATAGCGCTGGCACTGGTCAAGGGCGGTGCCTCGCGTATGGGCGGCACCGTGTATGCGCAGTTGATGGATGGCGCAATTGTTCCGGCGGTGATCACCAGTGCGGTATTTCTCGATCCGGAAAATGAGCGCCAGCGCCAAGAGGCAGTATGAATACCCGTTTTTCACCCCTGTCTGAATTCACGACACCGCAGCAAAGATTCGGAGCATCGGATCGTCTGGATTGCTGGCTCGAGGAGCAAGCGTTTCTGGCCCATTTCAATCTCAGGGGTGATCCGCAACACTCGGATTTCCTTGAGGTGCTGGATGAGCAGATCGGGCTGAGGTTGCCACTTGTGGCAAATACTGTCAGTGTTTCCCAACAATGGCGCAGCTGCTGGCTGGGGCCGGATGAATGGTTACTTTTAGGGCCGAAGAGTAAAGAGCTTCCCGAGACGCTCATGGCCGGGCTTAATGGGATGCACTATTCGTTGGTTGATCTTTCCGGCGGGCAGACGGTGATACGAATCGGGGGCCCAGCCTGGCGCGATGTACTAGGCTCAGCCTGTACTTTAGACCTGCACCCACGAGCTTTCGAGGCCGGTCGTTGTGCCCAGACCGTGCTGGCCCACAGTAACGTCCTGCTGATTCATGTCGATGCCGATGAGCGTGGTGAGGCGCTTGACATTGTTGTTCGGCGCAGTTTTGCAGATCATCTGCTGCGCTGGCTGATCGATGCGGCAATGGAAGTCGGGTTCGAGCTGCACCGACCTCGCACGTGAAACCTCGGTTACCACACCACAGGCTTGGAAGTACAACTAAAAGGGGATGCTGATGGAAAGAGTAGCGTATTTCAACGGACAGTACCTTCCTGAATCCAAGGTCTGTGTGTCTTTCCGTGACCGAGGTTTCAATCTGGGAGATGCGGTATTTGATGCCGAGCGAACTTTTGCCGGAAAGATTTTTCGTTTGGAGGCGCATATCGACCGGCTGTACCAGTCGCTGGAAAAGGCCAGGATAGATCCGGGCTTGTCTGCGGCTGAAATGACCGAAATTACCCGTGAGACTGTCCAGCGAAATCTTGCGCTTTTGGGCCCGGCAGAGGATTACTGGGTAATGCAGCGTGTGACCCGGGGATTGAACGTCATCGGCGGCGAACTATGGCAAAGCACAGGCGCCACGGTGATTGTGGAGTGCACCCCGTTGCCGCTTCGAGCTCGAGCCCCGTTGCTGCGCGATGGTCTTGATATTTTTACGCCTGCACTTCGTCGAACACCCCCTGAGAGTCTGGATCCCAATATCAAGAGTCATAACTACCTTAATCTGGTACTCGCGGATCTGGAAGTACGGGATCGTTCGAGCCATGCCTGGGCTGTTCTGCTGGATACCCGGGGTTATCTTTGTGAGGGCATTGGCAGCAATATTTTCCTGGTGAAAGACAACGTTGTATTTACCCCCGATGCTCGGTATGTGTTGGCCGGCGTCAGTCGGCAGGTGGTTATTGAACTCGCTTTGGCCGAAGGTTTCGAAGTGCGGGAGACCGATCTCACAGCATTGGACGCCACCGAGTCAGACGAAGCGTTTATCACCTCTACCAGTTTTTGTATTTGTCCGGTTCGCACGTACGATGGCGCGACTTTGGGAGCCTCACAGGTCCCCGGGCCGGTCACTCAGCGATTGATTCACGCTTTTGCGCGTGAAGCCGAGCATGACTTTGTAGCGCAATATCTCAGTTCCCTGGAACCGGGCTCTTGAGGATCGTCTGCTGGTGCGCTGGGTTAGCCGTCGCAAACGCGTCGACAAAGTCTGTGGCAAAAGATGAATTCCATAAGGGATTGCTAACGTCAGTAAGTTAAGCGAATTAAGCACTTTGACAGGCAGGTTCCCGAAAACGACAATACCACCGGACGAACAGTCTTTCTTTCGCGATTCTCTGGAGAATTTCAGCGTCATTTTTGTGATCGTGTGCTCAACCCCTCTTTTTCTTAAGGAATAAACATGCATTCAACGTTAGCTTTTGAGCTCTGGCCCGGCACCCGGGATTCACTTATTGCCAAAACTCTGCTTGTGATCGCCGGCTCGGCTTTGCTGGCAATCTCGGCAAAGGTGCAGGTGCCTTTCTGGCCGGTACCGATGACCATGCAGACCTTCGTGGTCCTGGTACTGGGTATGACCTTCGGATTCCGTTTAGCCTCAGTTACTGGCGCACTTTATTTACTGGAAGGCGCGCTCGGGCTGCCCGTTTTTGCCAAAGGGGCTGGCCTGGCTTACCTCATGGGCCCAACGGGCGGTTATCTGGTGGGCTTTCTGGTGGCGATGGCGGTGATGGGCTATCTTGCAAACCGCGGCTGGGATCGCGCTGTCTTAACCACGCTTGCGGCAATGCTTATCGGCGACGCATTGATTTTCCTTTTTGGCGTGGGTTGGCTGGCTACCGTAGTGGGCACTACAAAAGCACTCACTTTGGGATTGACACCGTTTATCGCAGCCGAGATTTTTAAGATTATCCTCGCGGTTATTACTTTGCCGCTGGTCTGGCGATTGATCCGGCGCTGAATCGACCCTTTACTGAACTTTTCTGCCAAGGAGAACATATGAGAGACTACCTGCATTTTGATCTTGCAGCGAAGAGCGTGCGCCGCGAAACCCTTAGCGGAGATCAGGTCGCACGGGCCGGGCGGTATTTCATTGCCCGTACCCTGGTCGAATGCGGCGCTGCCACAGTTGATCCGTTGTCCACTGCCAATCCCCTTATTTTCTCGGCTGGTCCTTTTGCCGGCACGAATTTTTCCAACGCAAACCGGTTGAGCGTGGGTTGTCGCAGCCCGCTGACGGGTGGAATCAAGGAGGCGAATTCCGGAGGCACCTTTGGCTTTGCTTTGGGGCAATTAAGTATTGCAGGATTTACACTGAATGGTGGTTGCAGTGAATGGTCAGTCATACATATCGCGCTGGATGGTTCCGTCAACTTTAGTCCGGCAGACGATTATCTGGGGCTATCCAATTTTGCCTGCGCCGCGAAACTTCACGAGAAGTTCGGGAAAAAGGTCAGTCTGGGGCTTTGTGGTCCGGTAGGGGAGTATCAGGGACTCTTATCCGGAATCTCCTTCAGCGATACCGATCTTCGACCTTCTCGTCTTGCCGCCCGGGGCGGTGTTGGCGCGGTGATGGGTGTCAAAAAGGTAAAGGCAATTGTCGTTGACCTTAACCGTATGCCTGATCTACACGATCGAAAGAAGGTAATTGGAGCGGTCAAGAAGTACAACGCATTGCTCGAGGAAGATGAGATTGCGCAGAACATGAAGCTCTACGGCACCGCCCTGATGGCCGACACCCAGAATTACCTTGGAGGTCTACCGACCCGCAACTTCTCCTCAGGACGCCTTATTGATACGGATCAGGAAGTTTTCCGTTTAGGGGGCGAATTTATCCGCCAACAAAACACCGAACGTGGCGGGGAAACTGCGCATACGTGCATGCCCGGGTGCACCATCGAATGCAGTAACGTCTATGTCGATACCGATGGCAAAGAGATTGCCTCGCCGCTCGAATACGAAACCATTGGTTTAATGGGGTCGAACTGTGGGTTAACTGATCCCGATGAATTGGCCAGAGTGAATTTCGTCGCCAACGATCTGGGGGTCGACACTATTGAAGCGGGCGCCATGATCGCCGTACTGATGGAGGCCGGTCAGGGTCAATTTGGAGACGTTGATTTTATACTTCGCGCGCTTGAAGAAATCCGAGCCGGATCAGAAAACGGCAAGCTCTGGGCGCAAGGGACCGCTCGGGTTGGGGCCCACTACGGGGTGGCTCGAGTTCCGGTCATTAAACAACAGGCGATCAGCGCGTATGACCCGCGCGTCGTAGAGGGTACTGGTATCACCATGATGATGTCGGCGCAGGGTGCTGATCATACCGCGGGCAACCTTCCGAAACTCGATTGCCGTGAGATGAATGCAGAGCAGATTGTGGCGGCCAGTTTTGATGTGCAACGGGTGATGGCTGCATCGGATGCATTAGGGCTTTGCATCTTTGGCCGCTCGGTGACTCACACTCACGCAGACTTTATTGTTAACGCGATCAATGACGCTCTTGGTACGAATTTGCCAACCTCGTTTTATGACGAACTCGCAAATGAAACGCTGCGCCTTGAGCACGAATTTAATCGGGCCGCAGGGTTTTGCGATGCAGATGACGACCTTCCCGAGTTCTTTTATGACGAGCCACTGCCACCGATGAATCGGGTCGCACGTTTCCGTGGCGAAGAAGTGAACCGATATCGGGAATAAGCTCCTGGCTTGGATTTTGGCTTAAGGGGCGAGCGGACTTGTTCATGGCCAAGGCAGTCAGTCGGCGTGCCCGGGGCATTAGTCCAAAGCCGAGTGGCCACCGCCTGGGCTGGTGCAGGGACTGCCTGACCGACGAGTCCGGGCAGCAATCGCTCAAATCACCATGCTGCGCTCCGACCACTGCAGTAGGAGCCCTGTGTGCCCGATGGTGAAATCGCTTGCAAGAAGGGCGGGGCTTCAGCAACCCTGGCTTCAAACCGGCCGGATTCCGGGACGTATTACACAGTTGCCGGGCGATTCGACCGCAGTCATCGGCTGGCGGACCTGGGTGAAAAGGGTGTTTATTCTTCCTATACCCTGTGCCGTAACCACCTCGGGAAAATACAGGAGAGATCATTATGGGTGCCAAGACAACGAAGGAAATTGCACAATGGGTATGCCGTAGCGGGTACCAGGACTTTGGCCAGGATTTGATCGATTACGCCAAGAACATGGCACTTAGCCACCTTGGAATGACAGTAGCGGGTACCGCGATGCCACTTGGGAAGATCGCGACGACTTATGTTATGGGTCGAAATGGCTCCCCGGAGGCAGGTGTACTTGGCAGTGGTTTTAGAACATTGACGGAATATGCCGCTTTAGCCAATGGTTCCCTTGCCCATACCACGGAGCTGGAAGATGACAGTTTTCCGGAAGGACTTTACTCCTGTGGCAGTTGGCCCACCGTATTTGCCGTAGGGGAGAAATTCAATCTAGCTGGAAAAGATATCATCGAAGCTTACATTCTGGGCTATGAGGTTGGGGCAAGGCTCGGCATGGCATCTGAACAAGCGATCGCCGACGGATATCTCAATGCCGCAGGCTGTCTGACGATCGGTTCCGCAGCCATGACCGCGAAACTGTTGAAGCTCAATGTGGAGCAAACCACCCACGCCCTGAGTATTGCCGCCTCCCAGGCCAATGGGATTGCCCGGCAAACAGGTGCTGGAGCCCATTTAATTGAAGCAGGATTTGCTGGCAGGAACGGCATTTGTGCAGCCACGCTGGCCCAACTCGGCTTCACAGGAAATCCCACCATACTCGAAGGCCAGGGCGGTTTTATGGACCTGTGGACCGGTCAGCCTGAATTTGATTTACCACTGGGAGAGGGTTACCGCGTTTATGAAATCGGTATCAAGAAATACCCTTGCTGTTATCTCATGCAGCGCAATATCGATGGTGTTCTGGAATTGATCAGCAAGCACGACATTTCATGGAATGACGTGGAAAGCATCGAGCATGGAATCAATCGTACGGTGTCGTTGTATCTCAAGTATCCTCAACCGGAAACTGGCGAAGACGCCCGATTCAGTCTACCGCACAGTACCGTAGCCTGTTTCTTCGACCAGAAAGTCTTTTTAGACAGCTATAGTGATGCCAAAGCGCAGGATCCACGATTTGCAGAGGCCCGAAAAAAGGTAAAAGTAGATGTGCATTCGGAATGGGAAGATGGCTACTTTGCTTTCGACAGCCCGGTTACCATCCGTCTTAAAGATGGAACGATACATGAGAAAGTGTGTGTTGACGCTAAGGGAGACCCATCACAGAGGCTGTCCAGCGACGAAGTAACGAAAAAATATTTGGACTGCATGGACTTTGCCAATACCTTCTCCCGTGAGACGGTGGAAAGGGCCGCTGATATGACTTTGGCACTGGATCATCTTGAGGATGTTTCTGAACTGGTAGAACTTCTCACTTTTCCCGATAAGTAGTTTCTCGAGCACACCCTGAGCATTAGCCATGGCGATGACCGCCCGCCATAATCAGAGCCATGCATGATAAGGAATTTCCCGGTAGGTTAACCCCAAGGAGAACCCGCTATGAAGTGCAGCAACAACACCGAAAATAGACCTTCCCAATTAGGTTTGTCTTCGTCGCACTAAGGATTCTTTACATAGGCATTAGGGCGCAAATAGAACCACCAGTTCAGCGCAAGGCAAAGTGTATAGAAAATAGCAAATCCATACAGGGCATATTCCGGTGTAGTTGCGTTGATCTGTTCACCGAATACTTTAGGGATGAAAAAAGCTCCATAGGCGGCCACAGCAGACGTCCAGCCCAGAACTGGTCCTGTTTGCTCGGCATTAAAGACCATAGCGATGGTCCTGAAGGTTGAGCCATTGCCCAATCCTGTGGCAGCAAAAAGAATGATGAATAAAATAAAGAACTGCCAGAAGTATTGCTCCGGTGTGGCCGACCGGTACGCTGCCGCCATGTAATAAGCTACTCCCAAGGCGGATGCGATCATGACGATAGAAACGATCTGAGTGACCTTGGCGCCCCCCATCTTATCTGAGATCCAACCACCCACCGGTCGAATCAAGGCCCCGATAAACGGACCCATCCATTTTGTCGGAAATGCAGCGATTGGTTCTCGG
>Ga0207990_1001416_pt1 | contig 12301 bp, 10 predicted proteins | sample ETNtaG_8_FD_185780 | JGI IMG/M metagenome (GOLD analysis project Ga0207990, IMG submission 185780) | Marine microbial and viral communities from oxygen minimum zone, Eastern Pacific Ocean - ETNP201406SV75 (SPAdes) (version 2) | ecosystem: Environmental > Aquatic > Marine > Oceanic ...
CCCCGGAACTTCAGGTGCGCCGGGAAATTGTGACCTGCCAGGGCTGCAGCCCCGGCCATCATCTCCATGCCAGTGTCGTCCACCAACGCGTTGGCCAACACGACAGCCAGCGCGCCCTTGATGATGTCGATGGAGCCCACGGCGACGCCGGCCTTGGCGCCCACGTTGCGGAAGACGTTGGCCGCTCCGCTGTTGAAATCGCCCATCTGCCGGATGTCTTGGCCCAGGATGTAGCGGGTGAAAAGGTAGGCCGTAGGGAGACTGCCGATGGCGTAGGAGAGTAATCCAAGACCAATCCAGGTCAAATCACGTCACTCCTGTCTAAGAGAGTCCGTTAAACGAAACAGACGCCCGTTGGTTGGGCGTCCGGTGATTTCGATACTCAGAGAAACCGGACTTTACGTCCTAGGCCGGCACCACTTGGGGCGAGACCACAGTGCACCAGTGCAGGTACTTGGGGTTTCGGCCCACCACGACATCGAAATACAGCTTCTGCAGCGCGGTTGAGAGGGGGCCCGGTTCGCCGGCGCCGATGGCGCGCCGATCCAGTTCCACGACCGGTGTCAGGTGCGCCGCCGTGCCGCTGAGGAACATCTCATCGGCCAGGTAGAGCTCGCTGCGGTCGATGCTACGCTCGACAACTTCGATGCCCAGTTCGGCCGCGGCCAACTGCATGATGCTCTCACGGGTGATGCCGGGCAGAGCGTTGTCCTCCGACCGGGGCGTGATCAGCTTGCCGCCGGCCACCATGAAGACGTTCTCGCCTGAGCCCTCGGAAACATGTCCGTCCTGACCCAAGATGATGGCCTCGTCGAACCCGGCCAGGGTGGCTTCGGTCTTGGCCAGCATGCTGTTGACGTAGATGCCCGCGCTCTTGATCTGGGTCGGTATCATGTTGTCGTCGACCCGCCGCCAAGAAGACGTACAGCACTTCAAGATGTCAGTGCCCAGGTAGTTGCCGAAAGGCACGGTTACCAGCGTGAAATCACTGGCCAGTTCCTGCAGCTTCAGGTTGGCCACGACCTCGGCGCTCTTGTAGGCCAGAGGGCGGATATAGATGTCTGACTGATGGCCGTTGCGCTCCACCAGGTCCACGGTGATGTCGCAGAGTTGGTCGGCGGTGTAGGGGATGTCCAGCAGTAATATCTTGCAGCCGCGGATCAAGCGCTCGTAATGCTCCCGCATCCGGAAGATGAACATCTTGCCCTGTTCTTCGTTCCAGTTGCCTCGGATGCCCTCGAAAACGGCCGTTCCGTAATGCAGCGCGTGGGTTGTCACACTCACCTTCGCCTCATCCATCGGTACCACAGCGCCCTTGAAAAAGGCGTGCAGTTTCTGATTGCCGTTGACGGATGTTGCCTTGTTTCTGCCCACGGTATAACACCTTTTAATTAGAATGTGCGCTAAATTATAATCTGACAGCCTCAGCTAGTACAACCTGAGCGTAGCTATCACACCTCGCCCACCGGATACCAAGCCCGATTCGGGGACAATTTATGCCGGAGCCCACGGCCCGGAACATCGCTTTTGCGGCATTGGTGATTGCTACGGTGGCAGCGGTACTGGTCGCCGTGTTGCTGCTCGCCCGGCAGAACGACAACGCGCCGATCCTGATCATCCCGCACAGGAAGCCCCAGCCCAGGTTGCTCCCCTGAGTTCATCCCCGGCTCAAACCCAGACCTAGGGGTTGATCGACCTGAATACGGCTTCGGCCAATCTCCTAGACACCCTCCCCGGCATCGGCCCGGCGTTGGCCCAGGCCATCATCGACTTTCGAGAGAACGTCCATCCTTTCCAGTCCGTCGTGGAAGTCCAAGAAGTCCAAAAAATCGGTCCCGTGACCTACGAGAATATGCGGGAGTTGGTCACCGTGTCGAGGTCGCCGTGATCTCTGCCCGATCGTCATCCGCTGCGGGTTTCAGCCTGCCATGAAGCTAGCATTCTTGGTGGCGGCGTGGCTGATCGGCGTCCTCATTGGACTAGAAACCAGGACGCCGCTGCTGCCGTTGCTACTGCTATTAAGTGGATCTGTCACCTTTGGCCTGGCCCTGCGCCTGCGCGGGCTACCCGTGTTTCCGGCGGCGCTGGCGTTGTTGCTGGTCTTGGGCGTTTGGCGGGGAGAGTCCGTCTCCGACCCAATCCCAATCCTGGCAGCCTCGTCTTTTGCCGGCCAGTCCGAGGTTGAAGTAACGCTGAGGGGTCGAATCAGCAGCGATCCGGAGTTCTCCGGCGGCCGCGTTAGATTTGAGCCGGAGGTTCGGGCGGTCAAGTTCGAGCCGGAAGGAATGCCTTTGGACGGCCAGGAATTGTGGGTCAATACCGAGCGGTGACCCATGCCTGTTTCGAATTGTTAAGAAACCTTCATGATTGCTTCCCGTAGGCTTGGGGTATACTGGATTTCGATGCCTGCAACGAGTTCAAAAGAACCGTAATATTCAGGTCCACATCTTAATCATTGGGGGACCGATAGCAATTGCCTGAATTTTCCAGACCGGACGGACGAGCCTGGGACCAACACCGCCCCACTACGATCACGCCCGGTTATCAGAAATACGCCGAAGGTTCGGCCTTGATCGAGATGGGCACCACCAAGGTGCTTTGCGCCGCCTCTCTTGAGGAGCGGGTGCCGGGATTCATGCGGGGCCAGGGCAAGGGCTGGGTCACCGCCGAATATTCGATGCTGCCCCGGGCAACAAACACCCGGACGGCCAGGGAACGAGATTCGGGTCGGCCCAGCGGACGCTCTTCAGAGATTCAAAGGCTGATCGGCCGATCGCTACGGGCCGTCACCGACCTGGATGCGCTGGGCGAGCGGACCGTCCAGATCGACTGCGATGTGATCCAAGCAGATGGGGGCACCCGCACCGCCGCCATCACCGGGGCCTATGTGGCCCTGCATCAAGCCCTGCAGATGCTGGTTAAGAACAAGGTCTTGACCAAGCTGCCGCTGCTCTGTCCGGTGGCAGCCATCAGTGTGGGGCTCTTGAAGGGGGAACTACTTCTGGACCTTTGCTACGAAGAAGATTTCGCGGCCGACGTGGACTTTAACGTGGTCCTGACCGCCCAAGGAGGGCTGGTGGAACTGCAGGGCGCCACGGAGGCGCAACCCTTCCCGCGCCACCAGGTGGAAGAGGTTCTCTCATTGGCATCGCGAGGCTTGGAGCCTCTTTTCCGGATTCAACGCGAGGCCGCCAAGGGGTTCCAGTGATTGTCGGGAAGATGCGCCGTATAATCAATTTACGGTCTTCATCTGTTGTAATGATGCTGGTGTTGGTCGCCGCGATGTCCTGCTCCAGCGACTCGACGGCCATCCCTGAGCCGGCTCCAACAGCCACCCAATCGACTGTAGGAAACGAGGGCGGCGCCCTCAACATGCTGCAGCTACCCAACATCGCCGACACAGTGGAACGGGTCCGGCCGGCGGTGGTTTCAATAGTGGCCCGGATCGTCCGCCAGGACCGCTTCGGCCGGCAGTCCGTCGGTTTCGGCAGCGGCACCGGGGTCATCTTCGACGAATCGGGACTGGTATTAACCAATAACCATGTGATCGAGGGCGGAGTCGAGGTCACCGTGACCCAGGACGACGGAACGCAGGTCATGGCCGAAGTTATCGGCGCGGACCGGCTTTCAGACCTGGCTGTATTGCGGTTGCCGGGGGACTATTATCCGGCATTGCCGCTACGCGAGAACGGCGCTCTCCGCGCCGGCGACTGGGTGATAGCCATCGGGAATGCCCTGGCGCTGCCGGGAGGTCCCACGGTCACGGTCGGCGTAGTCTCAGCGCTGGGACGGTCCATCGACGCATCTCCGGGGATCACGCTATACGACCTGATCCAGACTGATACTTCCATCAACCCCGGCAATAGCGGCGGGCCATTGATCGATCTGAACGGAAACCTGGTGGGTATTAACACAGCCGTTCTGCGGGGGGCCGGCCAAGGCGGCGGGGTCGCCTTAGAGGGCATCGGCTTCGCCATCGACATCGAGACGGCGCAGCAAGTGGCAGAGCAACTGGTCGAATTGGGACACGTGCGCTGGGCCTGGATGGGGGTGTTCTTGGCTGACCTAGTGCCCGAGGTCGCGGCGCAGGTGGGCCTGCCCATACGCGAAGGCGTGATCATCCAGAACACGGTGGTCGACGGCCCATCCGACCAAGCGGGCATGGAGCCTGGTGACATCCTTGTGAACATCGGAGGTCAAGACATCCCCACCGTTTCAGACCTGACCCGCCTGCTGAAACAGGAATTCAACCCAGGGCAAGAATTGGAAGTTGAGGTGTTCCGAGTGGTGGACGGAGATGGCTCCCGCGAGATGTTGACTTTGACGTTGGGGGAGCGGCCTCAGCAGTGATCCCCGCGTGAACAACGGCTGACGTCGAACCGATGTAGGGGCGGGTTCGAAACCCGCCTTTTTACTTTGCCAGCGTGTTAGACAAGGCGAGGTTGCCCATGAGAAGAATGTCGGACGGCGGCAGGGGGCCTAGTTTGTGACCAGCAGGGCCGGTTGAAAACCCGCCCCTACGGATATATTTTTTGTGAACAGAACGAAATACACGAGGGGGCGAGGGGTTCGGTAAGCAGGATTTTGGTATACCAGGGGCAGGGCGGGTTGGAACCCGCCCTCACATTGTGTCGATGCGGATGTTGGCTTAGGTGGTCTCGACGCCGTCCACGTCCAAGATCACTGTTGGGATGTCCAGTTCCCGGAGGCCTTTTTCGATCTGCTGACGGTCGCCCACCACCAGTATCTTCAGTTGGTCGGGGCGGACCAGTTCCTGAGTGACGCGGTGGACTTCATCTAGGGTTACGGCCTCGACGTTGGACCTGACGGTCTGGAGATAGTCGTCGGGCAAGCCGAACTGGACCATCTGAAGGACCTGTCCCATAATGGCGCCGGGCCGCTCGAAGTTGGCCGGGAAGCTCCGCAGGACACTCTGCTTTGAGTTGTCCAGCTCTTCCGCGCTGATGGGCCGGGAACCCCGGACTTCGTTGAATTCTTTGAGCGTCTCGAACACCGATTCCTTGGTGACCTCGGTCTGCACCGAGCCGCCGGCCAGCATGAGAGACGGGCCGCGGAACCACTGGACATGGGACTGATAGCCGTAGCTGTAGCCCTTCTCCTGTCGTAGGTTCTGGTTCAGCCGGGCAGAGAACTGGCCGCCAAAGGCGTAGTTCATCAACGTCAGCCCCAGGTAGTCGGGGTGCAGCCGGGGGATGGTGGTGTGCATGGCCCGGATGACCGATTGGGGCGCTCCAGGCCGGTCCACCAGGTAGATGGTGGCCGTGCCGTTGGAGGGAGCGATGGTAGCCACTCCGTTGGCTGACGAGTCGCCGCCCTTCCATGAACCAAAGATCTCTTCTGCTCTCTTCGCTACTTCGTCGATGCTGACGTCGCCGACCACGATCAGGTTGGCGTTGGCTGGGCTGTAGTCCTGGCTGAATTGGCGAACCATGTCGTCACGCGTCAGGGCCCCGATGGAATTTTCGGTACCCGACAGCGGGTGCCCATAACCTGAGTCACGTTGGAACACTAAGCCGGCCATCAGTTGTTCGGCCACTGCATTGGGTTCGTCCTTGCCGCGGCGAAGCTCGGTGAGATGCTCTCTCCGTACCCGCTCGACTTCATGGTCGGGGAAGCTGGGGTTCAGCACGAGGTCAGCGGTGAGTTCCAGTGCAGTGGGCCAGTGCTTGGTGAGGGTCTCAGCTGAGAGCAGGGTGTATTCGCGGCGTCCTTCAGCGGAGATACGCGACCCGATGAACTCGAAGGCTTGGGCGATCTCCTGGCTGTTCTTGGAGGTGGTCCCTTCCGGCAGCATCTGGGCGGTGAACCCGGCCAGGCCCGGCAGTTGTTCGGGGTCGCGGGAAGCTCCGGCGTCCATCAGCATGCCAAAGGCAACTATGGGCAGGCCGCGCTGTTCAATGACCGAGATCCCCATGCCGTTCGATAACGTGGTGCGTGTTGGGGAGGGCGGGTTGAAGACCGGCTCGGCCTTGGGCTCCGGCATGATCGTCCGGTCGATGGTTACAGTAGCCGGCGATAAAGAAGGCTCCGGCAGTACCCGCAGCCGGACCTGGTTTCCACCCAAGACCGTCTCGGCCACCCGTATGATGTCCTCGCGGGTTACCTTCATGTACTTGTCCAAGCTGGTGTTGATCAACTCGGGGTTAGCTGAGAAGACACTGAAGTGGTTCAACTGGTCGGCCCGGCCGCCGAACCCGCCGATGCGGGCCAAACTACGGAAATGGCTGGCTTCGATACGGTTCTTGACTCGGGTGATCTCTTCATCGGTAGGCGGTTCCCGCAGCAGACGGGCCATCTCGGCATCAGCGGCGGCTTCGACCTCGGCAAGTTCATGCCCTTCGGCAGCGGTCACCGACATGACGCACTGGCCGGAAATCTCGGACGAGTGGTAGCGCATGTTGGCGTTTTGGGCGATCTGTTTCTCATAGACCAACGACTTATGCAGACGGGAGGTCAGCCCGTCAGACATGATGGCCTGGTAGATCTCCAACGGCGCATCATCAACGTCGCCTTCCGGCGAGGTCGGCCAGGCGATGTAGGTCCTGGGTAGGGTAACCTTGTCCCGCATCTCCAATTCGATGCGGCCCTTGAGGCCCGAGTCATGGCGTCCTTTCCGGGGGACGGCCTCGCCCGGCGCCAGGTTGCTGAAGTACTTGTTGGCCATCTCCAAAGCCTCCCCCATGTCGATGTCCCCGGCGATGGCAAGGCTGGCGTTAGTCGGGGTATAGAACCGCGTGAAGAAGGCTTTGATGTCGTCCAAAGTGGCGGCGTCCAGGTCTTCCTGGGAGCCGATAGTCATCCAATTATAAGGGTGTGGCAGAGGGTAGAGCGCCTCCTGCAAGTGCCAATGGGCCATGCCGTAGGGGCGGTTTTCGTAGGACTGACGGCGTTCATTCTTGACCACGTCGCGTTGGATGTCCAAACGCTGTTGGTCTAGGGCGTCTAGCAAGAATCCCATGCGGTCGGCTTCCAACCAAAGGGCCAGGTCCAGGTAGTTGGTGGGGACGTCTTCCCAGTAATTCGTGCGGTCGGGAGTGGTGGAACCGTTGAGGTTGGCGCCCGCTTTTTGGAGGGGTTCGAAGTGGCTGCTGTTGTGGTGTTTGGAGCCTTCGAACATCACATGTTCGAACAGGTGAGCGAACCCGGTCCGTCCCATCTCTTCGTCTTTTGAACCCACGTGGTACCAGACATTTACGGCAACTACGGGGATGGTGTGGTCCTCGTGAAGTATCACGTCCAGGCCGTTGGAGAGGGTATGTTTTTCGAAGGCAATGGTTACCATTGGGAGAAGACCTCGGGTGCTTTGGGTAGTGTTATACAACCCATCTTACGGTGACCCATCGCAGTTGTAAACCAAAACCGGTCCACAGAATCTCCGCCGATTCTAGGAAATAAAAACAGGCCCCGGACGATGTCCGGGGCCTGTTTTTAACTGCGTTGGCTGATCGCTGACGGCTGAGAGCTCACAGGTTTACTGGCCTGCTTCGTGGTTAAAATAGTTCTCGTCTGTCCGGACGGGAAGAGGGGATGTTTCTTTGTTCTTGGCGATCTCTCCGGCATCCCATAGGTGGGAGAAATTGAGAGCGCGGGGGCAGTGGGTGTAGGCCTCTTCAACTTCGATCAGCATCCCCTGCAAGTGCTTGGACCGGTCGTCGGTCTCATAGAGAGAGACCTCAACATTTCGAGCTTCCAAGTCTTCCTTACTGACTATGGTGACCTTGCCGTTGACCCGGACGGTCTCATTGATGCCGGGTATCAAAAAGATCAGACCGATGTAGGGATTGTCGTCGATGTTTTGGTAGGACTGGAACAATCTGTTGCCGGCCACGTCAGGGAACAACAGGTGCTTCTCGTCGATCACTTTGACGAAGCCGGGCTTGCCGCCCTTGGGGGACGCGTCGCATCGACCTTCACCGTCGGTGGTTGCCATAATAGCGAACGGAGCGGCTTGGATAAATTCTTGAACAAATGGAGGCATGTGGGTCTTCAGCTTGACAACGGCGCGTTCGGATGGCGGGCCAAAAGTTTCGTTGAACCGGCTATCGCCGATGATCTTTCCAGTGCTTGTAGTAGCCATGCAGGGTGACTCCTATCGACATATCGGACTAGTTGATTTGTTGGTCTTGATTCTAATGGCCGGGCCGTCAATCAGCAAGGGCGGTCTGGGCAACTTCAGCCATGGCCGCCGCCAGGCGTTGGCAGTCGGCCATAGTCCTGATCCCCAACCGGATGTACTGGGGCAGGCCGAACGAAGTGCAGTCCCGGACCACCATGCCCTTGGCCAAGAGCATCGACCGCCACTTGGCGGCGTCCCCGATCTTTACCAAGATGAAGTTGGCCTCGGAATGGGGGATCTCCAGTCCCAGCGCTATCAGTTCTTTGGCCAGGTAATCTTTGGCTTCGAACACCGCTTTTCTAGCCCTGGTGAGATAACCGGCGTCTTCCAGAGCGGATACGCCGGCTTTCTGGGCCAGGCTGTTGACGCTCCAGTCGGGCTGGTACTCCCGCAGCCGGGAGACCACCTCCTCGGATGCCAGAGCGTAACCCAGCCGGAGGGCGGTCTGGGCGTAGTCCTTGGTCATGGAACGTACCAACATTACCTCTGGCCGGTCCAACAGCGCCAGTGAGTCCCACGGCTCCTCGACAAAGGATAGGTAGGCTTCATCCACCACCAGCAAGCTGCCCGTATCTTTGGCGGCGTCGGCCAGGGTCTCCACTTCGGCGCGGCTTAGGTAGACCCCGGTGGGGTTGTTAGGATTGCAAACGATGATCAGTTCCGGTTTCTTGATGCCGATTAGGTTGGCGGCAGCAGTGATGTTCCACCGGAAATCTCCGGAGAGATCGGCCTCGAGGTTCAGTATCTGGGCCCCGGCCAAGCGGCAGGCGCCGTCGTACTCGCCGTAGGTCGGCGTCATTAATAGTGCGGTGCCGTTCTTGGAAAGGTAGACGCGAGTGAGCAGATGGAATACCTCTGTGGAGCCGTTGCCCACCAACACCCGGTCCATGGTCAGCTCCCGGGAAGGTGTTGAGAGGTGCCGGCAAATGGCCTCGCGCAATTCCAGGCAATCGGGGTCTGGGTAGGCGCTCAGGTCGATGCTCCGCATGGCCTCCCAAACCCCTTGGGGCGGACCGATGGGACTGATACTGGCGCTGAAATCCAGCAGGTCTTCCGGCTTCAGCCCAAGAGCCCGGACCTCACGAAGATTGATACTCCCATGCACTGGCCGGTGGCTCGCCTTGTTTTCTTGTGGTGGGTTTGACATCAAAGACGGTTGCCTTTAGAGAATGCTGCCTCGGATGTAAATGATGGCCAACGCTATTATCAGGCCAAAGAACCCCACCATGTACATGGATTGGGCGGCACGGTTTATATCTGACGGCTCGATGGGTCTGTCTGGTTCTCCCAGAGTGTAGCCGACGTCTGGGTCTACTTTCTGAAGTTGAATCCCCAGTGCCCCGGCCATACCGCTCATTGTCCAGCCAGCGTTGGGGCTCTGGGTGCGGCCATGGTGCCGCCACATGATGCTCCAGGCCCGAGACATACGCTGGCCCGGCAGGAATCCGCTGGCGGCTACCAACAATAAGCCTGCCAGCCGGGCCGGAATCAGGTTCACCAGGTCATCCAATTTGGCGGATGCCTTGCCCAGGCGCTCGTAGACTCCCCGGTAGCCTATCATACTGTCCAGCGTGTTAATCATGCGGTAGGCGAAGGCTCCCGGCAGTCCGAATAACGCGAAGAATATCCAGGGGGCCAGGAAGCTGTCGTTGATGTTTTCGGAGACCGACTCCACCGTCGCCGCAGTGGCCTGCTCGGCGGTAAGGCTGGACGGGTCGCGGCTGACCAGCGACGGCATCCGGTCCCGCACCTGCTCCATGTCTCCCCGCTCCAAGTGGCCTCGGACCAAGACCGCTTCTTTGTGCAGCAGCCGCACCGAGAATGTCGACTTCAGCAGGGCAGCCCCCGCCAGGACATAGATGATGGGGTGGAAGTCTTGCAACCAGAACGATAGGAAATAAGCCCCAGTTCCCCAGATCGCCGGTAGGGTAATGGCGATGGACAGGCCCGCCATCAAGCCGATGAAACCCTTCTTCGGCGCCCATTTTGTAACGAACGATATATGGCGGCCCATCCAGACCGTTGGATGAAACCGGATGGGCGGTTCGCCCAGGGCCAGGTCCAGCAGCACAGCCAGCGCTAGGACGGTCAAATCGTCAGTCCCGGAAAATATCAAAACCGGTCCAGCAGGTCTGGCAGCGGCTCCAGCCATTCCTGGGCAGCCAGGGCTGTTGCGGCGACTATCACTGCCATCTCAATTATCTCATTGGTTGCGCCGTAGGTGTCGCCGGTGAGTCCACCGAGGGACTTGGCCATGGCCCATCCCATCAACCAAGCAAAAGCTATCGCTCCAAAGAAGATACCCAGTCCGGCGAATCCCCCCAGTAGAAAGGACGCCGCCAGCGCAAACAAACCGGCGATGGTTGTTGCGGTCTTGGCGCAGCCGCTGTGAAAGGGCGATCCCAGACCCTGGCTACGGACGTAGGGGAAGGCACCCAGCAGCACCACCATGGTCCAGCGGGAGATGGCCGGGAAGAGCAGCAACGCCCATTCTTTGCCCGGCTCAGACAGGGTCAGCAGGGAGAGTAGCGCCCCGTATTTCAGCAGTAGCACCGCCACGCCGCCGACCACGCCGAATGCTCCCACCCGGGAGTCACGCATAATTTCGAGGCGTCTTTCCGGGGTGAACCCACCGAACACGCCGTCGCAGACGTCCATGAGCCCGTCCAGGTGGAGGGCCCTGGTGATGATTACCATGGTGGCCACCAGGAACGCGGCGGTCATGGGCTCGGAGAAAATCTCGCTGGAGCCAGCTTCAATCCCGACCAAGAGCAGACCCATCACAAGGCCGACGGCCGGGTAAAAGGCCCTGGAATTGCTTAGGTCCATGGGCCTAAGGTCCAGACCGCGCGATACAGGGAAGATGGTGAGGAAACTCACGGCCAGCCGGAGGGGATTGAGCCAGAAGGTGATCAGGAGGCGGCCTCTTGGCCGTCGTCTTCTATCTTCTCGGATACCCCCGCTTCGGCGAAGGTGGTCATGTCGGAGAGGCACCTGGCGGCTGCTTCGATGATATGCATCGACAGGGCTGCGCCTGAGCCCTCGCCCAGCCGCATGCCCATGTCCAGAAGGGGCTCCAGGCCCATGTGGCTGAGGGCGAGGCGGTGTCCGGGTTCCACTGACTGGTGGGAAGCGATGAAACGCTGCCCGGCCTCGGGTGCTATGGCATGGGCGATGAGCGCCGCCGCCCCGGATATGAAGCCATCGACCACCACTGGCCGCTTTCCGGCCGCTGCCCCCAAGAACACTCCGGCCAGCACGCCAATCTCGAACCCGCCGACTTTCATCAGGATGTCCAAGCCGTCCTTGGAGTCCGGCTTATTCACGTCGATCGCACGCTGGACCACCGATGTTTTGTGGGCCAACCCGGCGTCGTCCAAGCCGGTGCCTCGCCCGGTCGTGATGCCCGTGTCAGCGCCGGTAACGACTGATGTGATGGCGCTGGACGGGGTGGTGTTGCCGATGCCCATGTCGCCGCAGGCAAGGAGGTCAAAGCCTGCCGCAATCTGCTCCCGCGCGGTCTCGATGCCAGTCTCCAAGCACCGGATAGCCTGCTCGCGGGTCATAGCCGGTCCGACGGCGATGTTGTCGGTGCCCCGGCCGACCTTCACCGAACGTAGAGACGGGTGAGGCGGCAAGTCCGCTGCAACCCCGGCGTCCAGGACGATGATGTCGGCCCCGGCGTGGGTAGAGAGCACGTTGATGGCCGCGCCACCGCCCAGAAAATTCATCACCATGGCCGGTGTGACGTCCTGTGGGTAGGCGCTGACGCCCTCGGCCACCACGCCGTGGTCACCGGCAGCCAGGATGACCGTCTTTTTACGGATGGCCGGCGTGGCCTCACCGAAGATCCCAGCAAGCTGTATAGAAAGCTCTTCCAAACGGCCCAGACTGCCCAACGGTTTGGTCAGTTGGTCCTGCCTGGCCCTGGCGGCGGCCATCGCCGTCTCGTCCAGGGGCGCGATCTCCTTGATTGTGCGGTCGATCAGGTCTGATATTGACATTTAGCCTCTCTCGGTCCCGATTGAGATCGGGATGACTAAAATTCTATGCCTGGTTGGGCCTTGATCCCCTGTTGGTAGGGGTGCTTGGTGACGTTCATCTCGGTGACGAGGTCGGCGTATTCTACTAAGTCATCCGGCGCGTTTCTTCCGGTGATTATGA
>Ga0207990_1001420_pt1 | contig 12277 bp, 9 predicted proteins | sample ETNtaG_8_FD_185780 | JGI IMG/M metagenome (GOLD analysis project Ga0207990, IMG submission 185780) | Marine microbial and viral communities from oxygen minimum zone, Eastern Pacific Ocean - ETNP201406SV75 (SPAdes) (version 2) | ecosystem: Environmental > Aquatic > Marine > Oceanic ...
CTGGATCGCCGCCGCTGCAGCACCGCGTGTGGCTCCGGCCACGACCGAGCCGCCGGCCGAGGCGGCGCCCATTCGGATTGCGTTGGTGGCGCCGAGTGCGAGCAACGACCTGGCCTTCACGCAGAGCATGGTTGACGCGATCGCGACTGTCGGAGAGAACCGTTCGATCGAGGTCCACGTCACCGATGGGACGTTCATCGTCGAGGATGCTGCCGCTGCAGTACGCGGGTATGCGGAGGACGGCTACGACCTGGTGATCGCCCATGGCTCCCAGTACGGGGGACCACTCCAGGAGATCGCACCCGAGTATCCGGGCGTGTCGTTCGCCTGGGGGACGACGATAGACACCTTCGGGCTCGACAACGTGTTCGCGTACATGACGCAAGCCGACGAGGGTGGATTCGTAAATGGCACGACCGCTGCGCAATTGACCGAGTCCGGCGTGATCGGCGTGATCGGACCGATCCCGGTCGGCGACGCGAAGCTCTACGTCGACGGATTCGTCGCCGGTGTGGCACACCAGGATCCGGGCGTCGAGGTGAACGTCAACTACATCGAGTCGTTCAGCGACGTGGCGTTGGCCGCCGAGGCAGCGCAGGCGCACATCAGCAACGGCGCAGACGTGCTCACCGGCACGGCACAGATGGTGGTTGGCGCAACCGGTGTGGCCCGCGACGCTGGTGTCAGCTGGTTCGGCACACAGGCCAACCAGACCACTCTGGGCGAAGAGATCGTGGTCGCCTCTCAGGTGTACCACTGGGAGATCGCACTCAACCAGATCCTCGACAGCATCGCGGATGGAACTCTCGGTGGTGAGGTCTTCGCTCTGAACCTCGCCAATGGCGGCCTCGTGATGGAGTACAACGACGCCTACGGGCTGCCTGCCGACGTACGTAGCGCAGCAGACGAGATCGTGGCCATGCTCTCCTCGGGTGAGTTGACAACCGCGGGACCGTCATCGGAACCGTGGCCCGAGTCGATCACGTTCGGCTTCGTCCCGAGTCAGGAACAGGAGCAACTCCAGGACGACATCCAGCCGTTCATGGACGTTCTCGAGGAGGCGCTCGGCATCGAGGTCGAAGGGTTCGTCACGACCGACTACACCGGCCTCGTCACCGCCATGGGTACCGGACAGGCCGACCTCGGCGCCTTCGGACCGTTCGGCTACACGCTGGCCAAGGACCAGTTCGGCGGCATCGAACCGCTGATCATGTCCGTCCGTTACGGCGCCGCCACCTACCACGGCCAGTGGTTCACCAACGACGCCAGCATCTGCGACTCGGCCCCCGAGTCGGGCACCGCACTTGAGAACTCGCCCGACGGCGTGGTCCAGGTCGGCGCTCTCGACGCCGTGGCCCTCCAGGTCGGCGTCTACTTCGGTGACGACGGCAAGGCCCTCGGTGAGACCGTAGAGGACGTCGGAGACGTGTCTGCCGGCATGTCCTGTCAGGCTGACCTGAGTGCCGTGGCCGGCAAGACCGTGGCCTTCACGTCCGAGAGTTCCACGTCTGGTTCGCTGTTCCCCAAGCTCCAGCTCATCGACGCCGGCATCGACCCCGATGCTGACATTGACGTCGTCTACACCGGTAGCCATGATGCTGCGGTCATAGCCGTCTACAACGGCGATGCCGATATCGGCCTCTCCTACGACGATGCCCGCCGCTCGATCCGTAAGACGAACTTGGACGTGGGCGACAAGGTGATCGTGTTCAACATCACCGGCGAGATCCCCAACGACATCGTGGCGGTTCGCTCGGAAATCCCGGGCGACCTCAAGACCGCCATCTACGACTCCATCGACGCCTATCTCGCAACCGAAGAGGGCGAGGCGATGTTCGACGAGATCTACGGCTGGACGAGCATCCGTGGGGCCGAGGATTCGGAGTTCGACATCGTTCGGGCGGCCGCACAGGCGCTCGGCATCACAGAGCCCCCGGGCTGACCAGACCTCGTTCCACGATGCCGGCGTCCCTCCGGGGGCGCCGGCATCGTGGCGTCTGCCCCACATAATCCCCGGCCCCGACAACTACCCTGCCCGGATGATCCGGTTCGAAGATGTCTCGGTCACCTACCGGGGCGGCGTGCAGGCCCTGCGCGGGCTGGACCTGACGATCGAGGACGGTGAGTTCATCGTCATCGTCGGGTTGTCCGGCGCCGGCAAGTCCACCCTGCTACGTGCCCTCAACGGTCTGGTTCCTGCCACCGGTGGTTCCATCACCGTCGACGACACCGAGGTCGTCGGCGCCTCGGCCGCTGAACTGCGTGCTCTCCGATCACAGATCGGGATGATCTTCCAGACCTTCAATCTGGTTAACCGCACCTCGGTGCTGAACAACGTCCTCATGGGCCGACTCGGCACCGTTCCCGTCTGGCGTTCCACCCTCGGGCTCTGGCCGGCTGACGACCGGGAGCGGGCTATGCAGGCCCTCGAACGGGTCGGCATCGTCGAGAAGGCCTACGTCAGGGCCTCGAACCTCTCGGGCGGTCAGCAGCAGCGGGTCGGCATCGCCCGGGCGCTGGTCCAGGAACCGTCTGTGATGCTGGCAGACGAACCGGTTGCCTCGCTCGACCCGGTCACCAGCCGACAGGTGATGGGCGACCTCCAGCGCATTAACCGGGACCTCGGGATCACCACGATCGTCAACCTGCACTACCTAGACCTGGCCCGCGAGTTCGGCAGCCGCCTGGTCGGGCTCCGCGACGGCGAGTTGGTCTTCGACGGCGATATCGCCGACGTCGACGACGACACCTTCATGGAGATCTACGGCCGGGCGATCAGCGACGACGACCTGGTGGGCACCGAGGGCGACCTGACGTGAGTGAAGGCGGAACGGCCCGGCCGGTTCGCCCCCGGCCCCGCCTGCGCACGTTCGGCATCACCGCCGGGCTCCTCGCGTTCACCGGCTTCGCCGCCAGAGAAGTCGAATTCGCCGTTTCGACCTTCTGGGAAGTTTGGAACAACCCGCTCTGGGAGAAGTTCTGGCCGGTTCCTTGGGACTGGGTCCTCGACCGTTCCAACGTGCTCGACCCACTCGTCGAGACATTCCAGATCGCCATCCTCGCGACCATCGTCGGTTGTGGCCTGGCCCTGCCGATCTCGTTCGCCATGTCGCGCCTTACCGCACCCAACCGGCCCACCTACCTGGTGAGCCGGTCCGTGATGAACGTGGTGCGGGCCGTCCCCGACCTGTTCTGGGCCAAGTTGCTCGTAACCGCTGTCGGAATCGGAGCCTTCGCCGGCACCTGGGCCCTGAGCGTCTTCTCGCTCGCCGTGATGGTGAAGCTGTTCAGCGAGACGGTCGACAACGCCGACCCGCGCCCGCTCGAGGCCGCCCGAGCCACGGGCTCCCGGCACCTTCCGGCGATCCGCACCGGCGTGCTCCCCACGGTGCTTCCCGAGTACGTGGCGTACGCCCTCTACGTGTTCGAACTCAACATCAGGGCATCGATCGTCCTGGGGCTCGTCGGCGCCGGAGGCATCGGCCGGGTGCTCGAGGCCCAGCGGCAGTTCTTCCGGTTCGACCGGGTTCTGGGCATGCTCATCATCGTCTTCGTGGTCGTGTTCGTCATCGAACAGGTCAGTGTGGCGATTCGGAAGCGGCTGGTGTGACATGACGGCGACCCACACTCCCTCAACAGTTTCCCGGCCCTCCCCTCCAAGCGGCGTCCGACGCCGACGGGCCCTCCTGGCCCTCGCCCTCGTCATCGGCGGCGTGTGGTCGGTGACCGGCATCGATGTCACGCTCGAACGTTTCCTCGGGGCGCCCGGCGACGCCTGGGACGTCTTCAAGCGACTCTGGCCACCGGCGATGGACGAGGCGCTCGACCGGGGAGTCGTCGGCAAGGTGTTCGAATCGGTCTACATCGCCTGGATCGGCACGATCATCGGAGCGGTCCTCTCGCTGCCGCTGGCGTTCCTCGCCGCCACCAACGTGGCTCCCCGCTGGATCAGGATTCCGGTGCGCCAGTTGTTCAACGCCATCCGGGCCGTACCCGAGCTCATCGTCGCAGTGATCTTCATCCCGATCACCGGCCTGGGCCCGTGGGCCGGCACCCTCGCGATCGGCCTGCACTCGGTGGGCACCCTCGGCAAGTGGGCCACCGAGGCGATCGAAGGCGTCGACACCGGCCCGCTCGAGGCGGTCGAGGCGACTGGTGGGCGCTGGATGTCCGGGATGCGGTGGGGCATCCTGCCCCAGATCATGCCGATCGTTGCCTCGTTCTGGCTGTTCCGCTTCGAGATCAACGTGCGCGCCTCGGCGGTTCTCGGCATGATCGGCGCTGGCGGAGTCGGTGCCGAGCTTGTGTCGCAGCTCATGTTCCGCAACTTCTCGGCCGTCGGGGCCGTACTCGGTATCACGGTTCTGGTGGTGCTCACGATCGACACGATGTCGGCGGCCGTGCGTCGACGGATCATCGCCGGCGTCGCACGCACCGGCGGACCCGACGACGGTGACCGCAACGCCGAGGCCCTGGCCGACCTGACCGGGTTCCGACGGTGATCGTCGGGGTCGACGTAGGGGGCACGAACGCCCGGGCGCTGCTGGTCGACCCCGCCACGGGAGGGGTGCTCGGGAGGCGTCGGTCGTCAAGTGCCGGTGACGGACCGGCTCTGGTCCATGGCATCGCCAGAATGGTCGAAGGGTTGTGGGTCGAGGGAACGGTCGAGGCCGTCGGGCTCGGCATCGCCGGGCTGGTCGACCGGGCCGGGACGCTGTGCTACTCCCCGAACCTGCCCGACCTGCTCGGGTTCCCGATCGGTCCCGAACTCGAGGAGGCCGTCGGCGTCCCGGTCACGGTCGGCAACGACGCCTCGGCAGCCACGCTGGCAGAGGCCCGGCTGGGCGCCGGCCGGGGCAGCGACCACTTCGGCCTCGTCACCCTCGGGACCGGCATCGGGGCCGGGTTCGTGGTCGACGGCCGCCTCCTCGAGGGGGCTCACGGCTTCGCCGGCGAGGTGGGCCACATGGTCGTCGACGCCCACGGCCCTGCACACATAACGGGACACCAGGGCCCGTGGGAGTACTTCGCCTCCGGTTCGGCTCTGGGCCGCATCGGCCGCGAGGCCGCCGCGACGGGTGGCTTCGACCGGGGCCTCGGTCTGGCGGGCTCGGCCGACGGCGTCACGAGCCACCATGTGGCCACGGCTCTCACCGAGGGCGACGCCGACGCCGCCTCCATCTTCGACGGCTTCTGCCGCGAGGTCGCACGCGGGGTCGCCAACCTGGTGGTCATCCTCGACCTCGAACGGGTCGTAGTCGGTGGCGGACTCACCGACATGGGCGAGCCTCTGCGATCGGGCATCGACCAACACCTGGGGGATCTGCTGCTGGGCGCCGAGCACCGTCCGGCCGTCGACGTGCGGCTGGCAGAATTGGGTGACGACGCCGGAGCGCTCGGCGCCGCCCTGATCGCCGCCGACCGCAACTGAACCAACTGGCGACGACCCCACCGTCGGACAACCACCATTGGAGACGCCGCTTCGGTCTATTCGGCCTTGAGCCCCATCATCAGGCGCCCCACCCGCATGGCCGTTGCTTCGCTCCGGGGGAGTTGGTCCATGATCTGTCCTCTGAAGATGACGGCGACTCGATCAGACATCTGCAGGACCTCGTCGAGGTCCTCACTGATGAGGAGGATGGCGGCGCCGGCGGCGCGCTGGCCAAGCAACTGCTCGTGGACGTACTCTGCGGCACCGACGTCGATGCCCCGCGTCGGCTGTGAGACGACGAGAATCTCGGCGCCACAACTGAACTCCCGCGCAATGACGACCTTCTGGATGTTGCCGCCCGAGAGGCTCCGGGTCAGCGTCTCGAGCATCGGAGTCTTCACGGAGTAGCGCTGGACCAACTTGGTGCATTGCTTCCTGATTGCACCGAACCTGAGGAACCCCCATCGGGTATACGGAGGGGATCCATGGTCCACCAACACCAGATTCTCGGCGACGGTGAACTCGCCGATCACACCGTCTCTCATGCGCTCCTCGGGGACATAGGCCATGCCCTTCGAACGGACCGCCTTCGGGGCGAGCGAATCGGCCGGAACCCCATCGATATCAATTCCTCCGGACTCCACGGGTCGAAGGCCGAAGATGGCCTCGGCGAGCTCGCGTTGTCCGTTGCCGGATACGCCGGCGACTCCCAGGATCTCGCCTGCCCGCACGCTGAGGGACACCTTGTCGACGGCAAGGTTGCCCCGATCGCCTTGCACGGCGAGGTCACGGACCACGAGTCGATCCTCACCGGGATCGTGGTGTTGGACGGTACGAGTGAACAGGACCGGTCGACCGACCATCATCTGGGCCAGAGATTCCCGACTCGATGACTCCGGCACCGTGTTCCCGACGATCCGACCGTCTCGGAGAACCGTGATCTCATTCGAGATCTCCATTACCTCGTGCAACTTGTGGGAGATGAAGACCAGCCCGCGACCGTCGTCCCTGAGTTGGCGAAGTGTCGTGAAGAGGTCGGTGACCTCTGGGGGGGTGAGTACGGCGGTCGGCTCGTCGAGCACGAGAATCCGAGCATTGCGGAACAGCGCCTTGAGAATCTCGACACGTTGGCGTTCCCCGACCGCCAGTTGCCAGATGAAGGCATCAGGATCGACCTCAAGGCCATATCGCTCGGAAACCTCCACCAGACGCTGTCGGATCGGTCGCAGGTCGGAAAAACCCCACGCGCCACCGAGGCCCAGGGCGACGTTTTCTGCGACGGTGAGCGTGGGGACCAACATGAAGTGCTGGTGGATCATGCCGATGCCCCGCGAGATTGCGTCCGCCGGCGAACGGATCTCCACCTCCGTGCCTTCGAGGTGCACCGACCCCTCATCTGGCCGGTAGAGCCCGAAGAGGATCTTCATCAGCGTGCTCTTGCCGGCACCGTTCTCACCGAGAAGAGTGTGAACCCGACCTGAACGAACCGTGAAATCGACGCCCTCATTGGCGACGACCCCGGGGAATCGCTTGGTGATGCCCCGCATCTCGAGCATCGGAACATCCAGGTCAGGAGACATGGGGCTAATCGGCCTCGGGGTCGAAGAATCCACCCCGAGCACTACGGGCCGGTTGCCACGCGACCGAGGGTGGTCCATTGCTGCTTCCGTCCCGGATCGGGTGGTCCTTCAGAAACATCATCCTGCGTCAGTCGGATCGGTCGAATGGCTTGGTGAGTGCCGACGGCTGGCCGATGCGACGGCTGACAACCACGAGAACGAGGATCGTGAGGACCGCCGGCGCCATGGCGGTGAAGCTGGACGCGGAACCTGAGACGATGCCCAACGTCTTCCACTGCAGGACGGTCGACGAGACGATTCCGAACAGGAGCGCACCGGCCATGATCCCGCTGGGTCGCCAGGCACCGAAGTACACCAGGGCGATCGCGATGAATCCCTGTCCCGCGGTCAGGTTGTACTGGAAGATCCCGATCTCCAGGGCAAGCGCCGCTCCGGCGAGTGCAGCCAGCCCGTTCCCGATGAGAATTGCCGAGACCCGGGTCCAGGTGACGCTCACGCCGAGCGTGTCCGCCGCCTCCGGCGTCTCGCCAACAGCTCGGATGTTGAGTCCGAAGGTGGTCCGATTGACGACGAACCACACGACGGGGATCAGCAGGTAGGCGACATAGACGAGCGCGTTGTGGCGGAAGAAGATCTCACCCACGGTCGGGATGTCGCCGAGGAGGGGAACCGATGTCGATCGAAGGCCGTCGATCGGCTTCGGCGTCCCCACCTGCTTCTGGAAGAGCAGGTCCGTGATCCCGAGTCCGAACAGGTAGATGCCGATCCCGCTGATCCCCTGTTGGGCATGCATCACCACGGTGATGAATGCGTAGATGGCACCCATCAGAACGCCCACGAGGATGGCCACGAACACGGCTGCAAGGACGTTCCCCGTCTCGAGAGCCGTGTTGTAGGCCGCATACGCACCGATCAGCATGACGCCCTCGACACCGAGGTTGAGCACGCCTGCCCGCTGACCCACCGATTCACCCAGTGCCGCGATCAGGAAGGGCGCAGAGAGGCGGATACCAGAAGCAAGTGTTGCGACGATGGCCGTGGTTGTGAAGAATTCGCTCACTTACGACCCCTTCGGAGCACAGCGTCCTCAGACCACCGCTGCAATTTCGTCCTGAGTCTGAGGCTGCTGACGACGAATACGACGACGACACCGTTCAGGGCGACGATCAGGGCTGCCGGGACCTGCAACTCCCTCTGGAGTTCGATTCCCCCGATCAACATCCCCCCGAAGAGGAAAGATGCCGGCACGGTGTACAGGGGATGCAGCCCACCGAACAGGGCGACGACGATACCGTTGAAGCCGGCGCCCTGGGTGAACGCAGTAGCGCCGCCCTCTCCGATCAGTCGGTGCGAGATGCTTCCGAACACCATGACCGCTCCGGCAACTCCGGCACAGGCGCCGCTCAACGCGAGGGCCTGCACCACGCTCCGCTTCACCTGCATGCCGGCGTAGCGGGAGGCATCGGGGTTGTGGCCGACGGCGCGGAGTCGAAATCCCAGTGACGTCTTGTAGATGAGCAGGAAGGCGATCACCGCGACCAGGAGCGCAACGAGGAAGCCCAGATGCAGCCGGGTACCACCGGGCAACAAGGGGAGGTCGGCGTTGTGGCTGAGCCTCCTGGTCTGTTGAATCTTGATCGCTCCCTCCTCGATGAGCAGGTCCTGGAGCAGGAAACTGAGAATCTGGGCGGCAACGATGTTCATCATGATCGTGCTGAGGATCTCGCTGACACCTGCATAGGCCTTCAGGGCACCCGGAATCGCCCCCCAGATCGCCCCACCCACGGCTCCGGCCAGAAGCACGAGTGGAATGAGGAACACCGAGGGCAGGTCAGGGACGGCCAGAGCCACGAGCGTGGCGAAAATCGCACCGAGGATGATCTGACCCTCACCACCGATGTTGATGACCCCGGTACGAAAGGCGATGCAGATGCCGACGCCGACAAGCAGCATCGGCATGGACTTGATCGCCGTGTCGGCCACCGCGTTCCAGTCACCCACTGCGCCGTCGATCAGGGCGGCGTATCCGGTCAGCGGACTGGCGCCCAGCGCCAGCAACAGGACGGCACCGATCGCCAGCGCTGCGACGACCGCGAGGACCGGCACCACAAGACCCACAAGCGGTCCGTACCAGAGACCCGTCGACGACCGGACACTGCTCGTGTCGGGATTCTCCGTCGTCACCATGCCGAATCTAAGTCAGCAACCTCAGAAACCATGCACTGGAACCTTCACGCGTCCGGCCTGGCTGTGTCGAGAACGTCGAGGATGGCGGCCGCCCTCGTCCTGGCATCCGCGGAGACCACGATGCGGACGGCATCGAATCCGGGACCCCGGGTTGCGTCCTGAGGTCGCTGGCATCGGCTCGGTCCACCGTGTGCCACGATTCGCACCCGGACTCCGCTGCCCGATGAAGGAGGAACACATCGTGACCGAAGAACTCAAGGCCCGCATCGCCGACGACGGCGTCGAGTTCATCTACGCCATGTTCGTGGAGATGCACGGCAAGCCGTGCGCCAAACTCGTGCCGGTGACGGCGATAGACGACCTGCTCGAGGTCGGGGCCGGGTTCGCCGGGTTCGCCGCCGGGCCCATGAGCCAGACGCCCGCCGACCCGGACATCCTGGCGCTGCCCGACCCGTCCTCGTACACGGTGCTGCCGTGGCAGCCCAACGTCGCCGCGATGCAGTGCGACGCCACGGTCGAGGGCGAGGAGTGGCCCTATGCGCCCAGGGTGATCCTCAAGCGGGCGGTCGCCCGGGCGGCCGAACAGAACCTGGTGCTCAAGTCGGGCGTCGAGGCCGAGTACTCGATGCTGCACCGCAACGACGACGGCTCGTTCCGCCCGGCCGACGAGCGGGACACCTCCATGCTGCCCTGCTACGACGCCCGTGGGCTCACGACCATGCTCGACCACCTCACGACCGTGTCGCGCCACATGGACGCCATGGGCTGGGGGAACTACGCCAACGACCACGAGGACGCCAACGGCCAGTTCGAGCAGAACTTCGGGTACAGCGATGCACTCACCACCTCCGACCGGCTCGTCGTGCTGCGCCTGATGATGCACACGCTGGCCCGTCGGCAGGGGCTGTACGCCACGTTCATGCCCAAACCGTTCACCGACAAGACCGGCAACGGGCTCCACATGCACCTCAGCCTCTGGTCGGCCGACGGCGACGAGCCGCTGTTCGGGTCAGACCACGACGCCCGCGGGCTCGGCCTGAGTGAGCTCGCCTACCGGTTCCTCGGCGGGGTGCTCGACCACGCCCAGGGGCTCACGGCGATCCTCTGCCCGACCGTGAACTCGTACAAGCGCATCGGCGTCGGCCCGCCGGACTCCGGCGCCACCTGGGCACCCGCCTACGTCGCCTACGGCGGCAACAACCGGACCCAGATGGTACGGGTACCCGAGGGTGGCCGCTTCGAGTTGCGCGTCCCCGACGGTGCGGCGAACCCGTACCTGTCGTTCGCCGCCCTGCTGGGGGCCGGCCTCGACGGCGTGTCACGTAGCCTCGACCCGGGTGACCCCAACACGGACAACCTCTACACGCTGCCGCTCGACGAGATCGCCACGCGGGGCATCGAGGCCCTGCCGCCGACGCTCCTGCACGCCGCCGACGAGTTGGTGGCCGACGACGTGCTGCGTGCCACCCTCGGCACCGGCCGGGACGGCGACTACGTCGACTACTTCGCCCGGACCAAGCGCGACGAGTTCCGCACCATCACCGACCAGGTGACCTCAGCGGAACTCGACACCTACCTGTCGCTGTTCTAGGGCCGGTACGCCCCTAGGGGCCGTCGGACTCGAACCGGCTCGGGACCGCTGCTCCGATCGCGGCAAGTACGTCTTCGCCGAGTGAGTCGGCGACGTCGGCGATGCCGAAGTGGTGCACGAGGAAGGCGACGGTCGCGTGCTCCACCAGGTCCTGCACCGCCGAGGGGTCGACGAACTCCTTCGTGCAGCCGTCGGCGGCCCGGGTGGTCTGTTCGGCGCCTATCAGGTCCACGAGTTCTGCCGCCTCACCGGATTCGTAGAGGAGCGGACAGACGTCGGTGAAGCTGTTGTGGCCGGCCGCTGCGATCTCGAGGTAGATCCGCGGCCCGGTGAGCACCTCGTAGAGCCCGTAGCTACCTGCAGGTGAGACGACGCTGTCGCGTTCGCCGGCCAACACCAGGTATGGCGTGTCGGTCGCCTCGAGGCCTCCGGCACCCGATGCGATGCTCACGGCGGCATCCATCCACGGTTCGGAAGCGGCCTGGTTGGCGGCACCGCCGCCGGCGGAATGTCCGATTACGGCGACAAGCGTGGTGTCGACCACTCCGGCGAGGAGGTCTCCTGCGTCGGAGGTCCGGGCCTCGAGGATGTCGATCGTCCGGTTGAAGTCGATGACCTCCTGTCCCGGAGCGGCCACGAGTTGGCCGCTGACCTGGGCGACGAGGCCCCGCTCGAGGTGGTCGACGGCTGCCACGACGAACCCGTGGGAGGCCAGGTGGGTGGCGTAGGTCGTGGCGACCAGCCGGTAGCCGCCGAAGCCGTGGCTGTAGAAGACCACCGGGAACGGGCCTTCGGCGGCCCCTGCGTCCCGATAGGCGCCCGTGTCGAACGGTTCGGTCAGCGACGCCGGGAGGAGTTCGAGGAGGAACTCGGGCAGCACCTCGGCCGGTTCGACGAGCGCCGTCGGGCCTTCGGCGGTTCCCGCCCCGATCGGGTACCAGACCTCGACGAGCCGGTCGCCGAGGTCGATCGTCGTGACCCCGGCGTCGTGGTCCCCGGGCTCTGCGAACACCTCGGGCTCCGGAGGAAGTGTGGTCGTGGTCGTGGTGGTCGTCGTGGTCGTCGTGGTCGTGGTCGTCGTCGTCGTCGTCGTCGTCGTGGTCGTGGTCGTGGGCGCCACCGTCGTCGTCGTCGTGGTCGTGGTCGTGGGCGCCACCGTGGTCGTCGTCGTGGTCGTGGGCGCCATCGTGGTCGTGGGCGCCATCGTGGTCGTCGTGGCCGGGGCGACATCGGCTTCGCCGCCACAGGCCGCCACCAACACGAGGAACCCGAGGACCAGGAGGCGTCCGGTGAGCCGGCCCCTGTCCGTTCGTCGCATGGGTCCCCCCTTCGTCGTGTCCGTGCGGACGCTACCCGCGACTGGCGGTCACCGGCCCGTCGGCCGAGGCCGGGACCGTGCCGGAGGCGGACCGGGGACGTAGCCTGCCCTCGAGCACGTCCTGCCCCTGTAGCTCAGCGGATAGAGCATCGGCCTCCGGAGCCGTGTGC
>Ga0207990_1001423_pt1 | contig 12261 bp, 15 predicted proteins | sample ETNtaG_8_FD_185780 | JGI IMG/M metagenome (GOLD analysis project Ga0207990, IMG submission 185780) | Marine microbial and viral communities from oxygen minimum zone, Eastern Pacific Ocean - ETNP201406SV75 (SPAdes) (version 2) | ecosystem: Environmental > Aquatic > Marine > Oceanic ...
CAAAATCAATTTTCTATTAAATCAAAAACTTTACTTAAATTATTAAATAAATGTAAATTTTCTGTATCAAACGATGAAACAAGACATTATTTAAGTGGAATTTTTTTTCATCAAACACAAATTGAAGATAAAAATTTTCTTACAGCAGCTTCTACTGATAGTCATAGAATGTCAATTTCAAAAGTAAGATTAAATGAAAAAATTGATTTTGAGCCAATAATTTTACCTAAAAAAACAATTTTTCAATTATGTTCTTTGTTAGAAGATTTTGCAGGTGATGTAAAAATTTCAAATGCTAAATCGAAAATAAAATTTGAATTAAATAATAGTATTTTAATTTCAAAATTAATTGATGGAAAATTTCCAAATTATATTCAAGTTATTCCAAAAAATAATCAAAAAAAGTTAGAAATTGATCTTAATTTATTTTTAAATTCAGTAGATAGAGTTGCTTCAGTTTCACTTGATAAAAAAGATGGTGTAAAATTTAATTTAACTAAAGATAAACTAAATTTGTCTGTAAATAATGCCAATAGTGGGGATGGTAAAGAAACTTTAAATGTAAAATTTGATCATGAATTAGATATAAGTTTTAATTCAAGGTATTTAATTGATGTTGCTTCTCAACTTGACGGAGACAAAATAGAAATGTTTCTTAACGACACAGGTTCACCAGCGCTAATAAAAGATCCTGCTGATTTTGATAGTATATTTGTAGTTATGCCAATGAAGGGTTAATTCATTTTATCCAATTCAGAATAGATATTATTTTCTAATATATTTAAAAATTCCTCTTTAGCCAAACCTGGTTCAATAGATTTAAGAATTGAAATTGTTATAATTTTATTACTTTTTAGTGGTTTGTTTTTTGGCCAAACGTATCCAGAATTAATTGCAACAGGTTGGCATTTAATTTTCAGCGCTTCATAAATTCTACCAGTTCCTTTTTTAAATTTTGGTTTATCTTCTGGTAAGACCCTTGTTCCTTGTGGAAATATAAGTAATGGTCTTTCTGAACTACTGACAGTTTTTAAAATTTCATCAAAAAAACCTAAATTTTCTTTGGTAGTTTTATTTCTCTTTATTGATATTGAACCAATTTTTTTTAAATAAAGTCCAAAAATTGGAATTTTCAAAAGTTCTTTTTTTAATATAAATACAGGCGCATTAAATATTGTTTGTAAAACAAATGTTTCAAACATTGATTGATGAGAACAAGCTATGAAAAATTTTTCATTTGTTATTATATTTTCTTTTCCAACAATATTTATTTTAACAGACAAAAAAATTCTTAAACAATATTTTGCCCAACGTCCCATAACTTTACCTCCAACCAGTGTAGTTGATGGAGGCATAATTAAAGTAGGAAGAAATACTAATGATATTAAAATAATTCCTAAGAAAAAAAAAATTGTAAATAAAATATTTCTAATCATTTAAATCAAAAGCTAAATTATCTCGCTGAGCTTTTGTCTATTTTTAATAGTTAGTATTTTGGAATTTTTAATAAGAATTTCTGCGGGTAGTGGTCTTACATTATAATTTGAACCTAGAGATAATCCATATGCTCCAACATCACGAATTAACAATACATCTCCTTCTTTAAGATTTTGAAATTTGTTTGTAGTCAAAAATCTATCAGTACTTTCACAAATAGGTCCAACAAATTCAAATATTTTATTTATAGTTTTTTTATTTTTAATTGATGGAATTATTCGATGCTTTGTTCCATATAAAGCTGGTCTCATTAAATCATTCATTGCAGCATCTAATATAACAAAATTTTTATTTTTGTTTTTTTTTATGTAAATAATTTTTGAAATTAAAATTCCTGCATTGCCAATAATAGATCTTCCTGGTTCAAAAATGATTTTACAATTATTTTTTTTTAAAAATTTATTTATTAAAGAATTATAAATTTTAAAGTTTAGTTTTTTATTGTTTTTTTCATAGGAGATGCCCATTCCTCCACCAAGATCAATAAATTCAAATAAATGATTTGATTTTTTTATTAATTTATCGATAACTTTAAGCATTTTTTCATAAGGTTTATGACTAAGTATTTGACTGCCTATGTGGACACTTAGGCATTTAAGTTGAAGAAATTTTGATAATTTTGAGTACTGAACTAGTTTAAGAAATTCTTTTTCAGCAACTCCGAATTTATCACCTTCTCTTCCAGTTGAAATTTGTTTTAGTGTTTTTGCATTTGTATTAGGATTTAATCTTATTCCTATATTAACTTTCTTTTTTTTCATTTTTCCTATTTTTTCAATAACTAAAAGTTCACTTTTAGATTCAACATTAATTAACAAAACATTTTTATTTATTGCATATTCTAGCTCAGAATATGTTTTGCCAACGCCAGAGAAAACTATTTTTTTTGGATTAACTCCAGCTTTTAAAGCTTTCATCATTTCACCTTTAGACACTACATCAGCACCACAATCTAAGTTTTTAATTTCTTTTATTATTTTTACATTTGAATTAGATTTAACTGAAAAGCAAATTAAGGGATTAATATTACTAAAATGATTTTTAAAATTAATAATATTATTTTTTAATTTTAAATAAGAATAGCAATATATTGGAGTATTAAATTTTTTTACTAGTTTTTCAGTTGAAATATTTTCAACATAAAAATTTTTATTTTTATATTGCATTAAATAATTTTATATAAAGAGTTTTTAAGATTATAGGCTTTGTATTCTGGATCACCTTTTCTTCCACAGGATATTACAAGAATTGACAAAAATATTATTAATATAGTTTTTTTAATCATTTATAAATTTTTTTATATTTTATTATCATTTTTCTTATATTACTAAATGAGGTTCCACCAAAAGATTTTTTTGAATTGACTGAGTTTTTTAAGTCAAAAATATTTAAAACATTACTTTTTAAGCTAGGTTCAATTTTTTGTAGCTCTTTTAAGCTTAATTGGTTTAATTTAATTTTATTTTTTTCTGCATAATTAACTATAGTTGCTGTTGTTTGATATGCTTTTCTAAAAGATCTGCCATGATATTTTACCAAATAATCTGCTAAATCAGTAGCTGTAACAAACCCTTTATTTGCTAATTCTAACATTTTTGATTTATTAGGTTTTAAATTATTTAACACTTCATTAAGAATAGAGATACAGTTGTTTAACGTATCAAATGATCTAAATACTATTTCTTTATCATCTTGAAGGTCTTTAAAATATGATAATGGCAAACCTTTTAAGATTGTTAACATTGAAAATAAGTTTCCGAATATTCCGCCAGTTTTTCCTCTTAGATATTCCAATGGATCAGGATTTTTTTTTTGAGGCATAATTGATGACCCAGTAACAACTTTATCAGACAATGTAATCAAATTGAAACCGTCCGAATTCCATATTATTAATTCTTCTGCTATCCTTGAAATATGCAAAGAGCAAACCGAAGCAGAATATAGAAAATCTAATACAAAATCTCTATCAGCTACAGTATCAATAGAATTACTAGTTGGTTTTTTAAATCCAAGTTTTTTTGTTGTAAAAAATCTATCTATATTAAAGGAAGTACCACTTAGAGCTGCAACTCCTAAAGGATTTTCATTTAAATTTTCTAAGTTATTAAATAGTTTTTTCTTATCTCTTTGAAGCATTTCAATATATGCTAATAAATAATGTGCGAATGAAACAGGTTGGGCATTTTTTAAATGAGTAAAGCCTGGCATTATTGTTTGAATGTTATTATTTGCTATTTTTAAAATAGTTTTAATTAATTTAGTTAAATTTTTGTCTAATTTGTCTGTTGAAGATTTAATCCATAATTTAAAATCTGTTATAACTTGATCATTTCTTGATCTTGCAGTGTGAATAAATCCAGCATCATCACCAATTAATTGAAAAAGTTTTTTTTCTATATTCATGTGAATATCTTCATATTTTTTATTAAAAATAAATTTTTTTTGTAAGATTTGTTTTTCAATTTTTTTAAGGCCTTTAATAATTTTATTTTTTACTTTTGAGGAAATGATTTTTTGTTTATGCAGCATTTCTACATGCACTAATGAAGCTTGAATATCTTCTTTAAAAAGTCTTTTGTCTACATTTATAGAACTTCCAATTTCCTGAAATAATTCAGAAGTATTTTTTTTTATTCTTTTATTCCAAATTGCTTGATTGTTTTTATTTCTGATCATGATAATTAATTATACTAATTAAATACAAAAATATAATAAAAAAATAATGATGTTTAGTTTAAACACAACAGTAATAAAACCAGATGAAGAAAATAAAATTAATAGTGTAGTAATATTGCTCCATGGTTATGGGGGAGATGGAAAGGATATAAGCGCTCTTACATATAATTGGAAAAGATTTTTACCTAACACTGTTTTTTTATGTCCTGATGCTCATGAAAAATGTTCAATAAATTCTAGTGGATTTCAATGGTTTGATTTAGATAAAGATGACTCAAAATATATTTTAGATCAATCGTTAAAAGCAGAAAAGGTAATTCATCAATTTATAAAAGAAGTAAAGGAGTTGTATAAAATAAATAATTCAAAAATTTGTTTATTAGGATTTAGTCAGGGTTGTATGATGTCAATAAATATTGGTTTAACAAGTGATGAAAATTTTAATTGTGTTATTGGATTTTCTGGAAAGATAATTGATAAAGAAAATCTCTCAAAAAGAATTTCTTCAAAAACAAAAATGCTTTTATTACATGGCGAGTTAGATACAATTGTTCCACCCAGCAATTTGTTGGATGCAAAAGATTTTTTACTAAGAAATAAAATAGAAGTTGAAACAAATATGATTAGTGATTGTGACCATCATATTCCAATAAAATCATCAAGTATTGCTTTAAATTATTTAAAAAAAAATTTTTCTATTTAATAAATATTTTGTAATTATTGATTAATTATTTTTTTTAAGCTAGTCTTAATTATATTAAATGACTTTTATTGATCAAAATATATCTTTAGAAAAGTGTCCTGCGCTGGTCTTAAATGCTGACTATAGACCTTTGAGTTATTACCCATTATCACTTTGGTGTTGGCAAGATTCTGTTAAATCAGTTTTTTTGGATAGAGTTACAATTGTAAGTAATTATGACCGTGTAATAAGAAGTCCTTCATTTGATATGAAGCTTCCTAGTGTAATTGCTTTAAAACACTTTGTTAGTCCTCAATCGAATCCAAATTTTACTAGGTTTAATGTATTTTTACGAGATAAGTTTTCTTGCCAATACTGTGGAAGTGGTGATGAACTTACTTTTGATCATTTATTACCTAGATCACGTGGAGGAAAAACTAATTGGGACAATGTAGTCACTGCTTGTTCAAATTGTAATGTTCAAAAAGGAGGACGTCTTCTTGTTGGCTCTGGCATGTTGCTTCAAAAAAAACCTTTTCAACCATCAACTGAAGATCTTCATAAAAATGGTAAAAATTTTCCACCAAACTTTTTACATGAAAGTTGGATGGATTATTTGTATTGGGATGTTGAGCTTGAGCCTTAATTAAATTTTTTCTGATATATTTATTGCAACTTTAGAGCCTGTTTTAATTATTTTATCTAAGATTGAATAAAGTCCTTTTTTACTTGCACCTTGTTCGTAGGCAATATCTCTATGATGTAACTCATCATCTCTAAATTTTTTTATCTTCTCTTTTAAAACTTTTTCATCAGAATCTAATTCATTTATTTGATTTTGATAATGTTCGTCAATTACTTCCTCAACAGAAGCTGTACATAACATTGTAGCTTTTTTTCCTATTATTGCAGATCCAAATCCAAGGCCAACACCTAGTAAATCCCATAAGGGTAGTAATTTTGTTGGTTTTATATTTCTTTTTTTTATTTCTTTATTAAAAAAATCCAGATGTTCTTTTTCATGACTCTTCATTTTTTCAATAGTTTTTTTTAAATTTTCATCTTTTACGAAGGTATTTAATGCTAATAATTGACCTTCATATATTTTAATAGCTCCACGCTCCCCAGCATGATTTACTCGAATAAATCCTTCAATTTTGTTTTTATTTGTTTTTTTCATAATTAAAAAAAATTTTAAAAGTTATAACACTTAATATAAAGGATATAATTGTATTTATTGTAGCAAGAGACAAACCAAAAAATCTAAAATCAACATCTTTACAACTAATTGTTCTTTTTTGTAATTCTTTAAGAAGATTTTCTTTATTTAAGTTATTAATTTCATTATTTGAATTACAAACCAAGGATTCTTGAAAAAAACTCTGTTCTATACCAAAGTGATAAAAAGATATAATGGTTGCACTTATAAAAATTAAGGCTAGTAGAATAAAAATAATTTTTTCAAATTTTTTTAAGATTAAACTTAATAAAGTAAGTATTATCGAGGAAATATAGGGCAATCTTTCAATCAAACAAAGATTGCAGGGTTTATGCCCTAGAATATATTGAATAAAGTAAGCTGCAATTAAAGCAAAAACACTAAAAATTAGAATTAAACTTAGTGTTGTTTTATTTTTTAGTTGGCTCATTTTATTTAAAAATCAAATATATAATTGATGCAATTATTACAATTACAACACCTATAATTGAAAACCACATTGCTCCTTTTCTTTCTAAAATTATAGAAAATGCTTTTCCAAATTTTAAAGAAAAATATGCTACAATAAAAAATCTTAAACCACGAGCAAACAAACAAATAAAAAAGAAAACAAATATATTAAAATTTATAATTCCACTAGTTATTGTAAAAAGTTTGAATGGCAATGGAGTAAAGCCAGCAAGAAACAATGTTCCTAACCATACGGAGGAGGCACCACCTTTGTTGGAAGACAATTGATTTTTAAGTTCTAATACTTGCTCTTCATATCCATATAGTTCTATAAGTATAATTGCTTTATCTGTAAATAATGAGCCAATAAAGTATCCAAATAATCCACCTAGTGCGGAGAAAAATGTAGCAGTCAAAAATATTTTTAGGTAGTCATTTTTTTTTGCTATAACCATTGGGACAATCATAATGTCTGGTGGTATTGGGAAGAAAGAACTTTCAGCAAACGAAATAATTGCTAAAAAAAACTTTGAATTTTTATGCCCTGCCAATTTTAAAGATTTTTTGTATAGAACTTTTAGCATTTAAAGGTTTTATTATAAATTATCTTCTTATACTATTTATTTAATAATTTATAATGAATAAAAAAAATATAAATATACAAGAAAATTTTAACTTAGGCTGTCAAAACTTTAAAAAGAACAATCTTAAAGATGCAGAAAATTTTTTTAAAGAAGTTTTAAATAATAATTCTGAGCATCTAGAATCAATTTTTTTTTTAGGAATATTGCAAGCTAAAAAAAAAAATTTTAACAAAGCAAAAGATTTTTTTATAAAAGTAATACAAATCGATTCTAGCTATATAGATGCACACTATAATCTTGGACTAGTATTTAATGAATTAAAAGAATTTCAAAATTCTATAAATTGCTATGAAAAGGTAATACAAATCGATTCTAACCACACAGATGCACATAACAATCTTGGAATGGTATTTTATAAATTAAAAGATTTTCAAAATTCTATAAATTATTATGAAAAGGCAATACAAATCGATTCTAACAATGTGCATGCATATAATAATCTTGGAAACTCATTAATAGGATTGGAAAGAACTAAAGAAGCAGTAGATTATTACAAAAAAGCAATAGAAATAGATTCTAATTATATCAAAGCCCATGAAAATCTTGGAATAGTATTTTATAAATTGAGAGAATTTCAAAAAGCAATAAGTTGCCATAAAAAAGCAATTCAACTTGATCCTAATAATTTAAATTCACATAATAATCTTGGAATAATATTTCATCAACTAAGACAATTTCAAAATGCAAAAAGTTATTTTAAAAAGGCAATACAAATTGATCCTAATCATCCAGATGTGAATTTTAGCTTTGGAATGTTGTTGCTTTCGATGTCAGATTTTAAAAATGGTTTAATTAAATATGAATGGAGAAAAAAACTACCAATAAACATAAATAAACTAAAAAATATAAAAGGTTTAGAGTGGCAGGGTGAAAATTTAAATAATAAAACAATTTTAATTCTTTCTGAACAAGGTATTGGAGATATCATTCAATTTTCAAGATATATTTATTTAATAGAAAAAGAATATTCTGCTAACATTATTATTAAAATTGATAAAAAAATAGCTCATTTATTTTCTAAAAGTAATTTCAAACTAATTTTTAATGAAGACAATATTCCTAAATATGACTTTTATAAACATCTGATGAGTCTTCCAAAAATATATTATGAAAAAACAAAAACTTTTCCTTCACAAATAAATTTCATACCAAAAGATAAAAAAATTACCTTGAAATGGAAAGAAAGATTAAATGAAATTAAAGGATTTAAGGTAGGGATTAATTGGCAAGGAAGAAAAACATATGGGGTTGACCATTTAAGATCAATTCCACTTAACTATTTTAATGATTTATTTAATATTGAAAAAATTAATTTTATTAGTCTACAAAAAGGATTTGGATTAGAGCAGATTAAAAATTTTAAATATAAAGATAAACTTTATAACTTTTCCAAAGAAGTTGATAATGGAGAAAATATTTTTGAAGATACCATTGGAATTTTGCAAAATATTGATTTAGTAATTTCAATAGATAGTTCTCTTGTTCATTTATCTTCTACTTTAGGTATAAAAACTTTTGCATTACTTCATTTTTGCCCAGATTGGAGATGGAATTTAATAACAAAAAAATTTTTTTGGTACGATAAATTAAAAATGTATAGACAAGAAGAGGTTAATAAGTGGGATTCAATTTTTAGTTTATTAAAAAAAGATTTAATTGCCTCTTTAGGAAATTCAAAACATAATATAAATTAACAAATTAATTAATAAGATGAAAGATCGAATGGTGGAACTGGTAGACGCGTTGGACTCAAAATCCCAAGGATTCACAAACTCTTAACTCTCTGGTACTCTACAGGACATTCTGAAAGAACAAATACTTACTTTTTATTTTTACCCTTCAATTAGCAAGAGTAATAAGGACAAATTAATTTGTGTAAACTGGAACCATACTGGAATCTAGAGAGATAGATAAAACGATTATGTATGTTAGAATTTATAAAATGAAAAAGCTTTTAGGGATCTTGATTCTGGGTTTGTTGTGATGAAAAAAAATAATAAATTTAGAGAAAAATTATTTAAAAAAACTGATTTTCCAAAAATAAAAACTATACCAAAAAATTTGAATAAATCCTGGGGTAAGGGAAAGTTTGTTATGCCTTCACCGTTAGAAGTGAACACCTTAATGAAAAAAGTACCAAAAGGAAAATTAACGACTATTAATGAAATAAGAAAAAAGCTTGCCAAAAAATACAAAACTACAACTGCATGCCCCATAGTTACGGGCGTTTTTTCATGGATAGTGGCAGGTGCAGCTAAAGAAGATATTCAAGATGGAAAAAAAAATATCACCCCATATTGGAGAACATTAAAATCGGACGGTAAGATAAACTTAAAATATCCAGGCGGAATTCCTTTTCAAAAAAAGAAGCTAATCAATGAAAAACATAAAATTACAAAAAGAGGAAAAAATCATTTTGTAGAGAATTTTGAAAATAAATTGGTTAAATTATAATGAAAAAACTTTTAGGGATCTTGGTTATAGGGTTTTGTTAATGACATTAAAAAAACCAATAGAAATAACTGAACATCCAATAGAAATACATGGAAACATATGTTCGATCGCAATTACTACTGATGGTAAGTATAGAACCGTAGAATGGGTAAGAGCAAAAGATGAAAAAGATGGTTATTGGATAGAGAGCGAAATAACTATTGGCAAAATTTACGATTTTAAAATTGATCATAAACTTTTATCAGATGCAGAAAGAATACATGAAGGAATTACAGAATATAAATGGATTGCTGAAGAAATTAGAAAAGATAAAATCCCCTCTCATATCAATCTGATTGAAAGTACACATAAAAAAATGGAAGAAGATAAAAAGACCGAGCTCAACTCGGAGATTTGGAAGAGGCACCAAGAAAAAGAAGCTAAAGGTTTAAAAAAAATATTTATATTTATTTTTTTAGTAGTTGTATTGACTTACATAGTGAAAGTAGCCTAGTTGCAATTATTTAACACTGCCACCCTTTTTTAACAAACCAGAGTTCTGTAAAAAGTTTATAGCTTCCATGATGCCATTAACCAAGCACTCCGAAACTTGAGGCAGGATACAGGAAAAATGGTACCATACGGAAGAAAGGAGAGTTATGAAAAAATTATCATTAAAAAAGAAGATACGACAAATCAAAATGTTAAATAAAAACCTACAAAAATTGAAGATCAGAAAAAGTAAAAGAGTGAAGGACGAAAAAAAAGCAGCCGAGCGAGAACGTATGTTGCCAAGAAATCGCTAGATATAGAATTATTATATGAAAAAACTTTTAGGGATCGTGGTTCTGGGGTTATGGAGATTGGGGTCCGATAATGAGTAGGTTTCATTAATAAGGTGAATTTTGAATTTTTTAAATTTTTAAAAATTTATATATAGCTAGTTATTAATGTAATTATTATAAGTCAACTACAAGTTGAGGTAAATATTTTTAATTGCCCTTTATATTTATACTGTATTTAATACCGCATAATAAAATAATAATTAAGGAAAATTATGAAAAATATAAAAAAAATAATTTCAGTATTATTTTCAGCGATCCTTTTATTCTCAACAACAACAACTAGTTCATTTGCAATTGACAAATTGCACTTTGTAATTGGCGGTGGTGCTGGCGGTGGTTGGGATGGAACTGCAAGAGGTACTGGAGAAGCTTTAATAAAAGCTGGAATGTTAAAGAGCGCTTCATTCGAAAATATGTCAGGTGGTGGTGGTGGAAAAGCACTAGCTTTTATGATTAACACAAAACCAGCTGATACAATTTTAGTTCAGTCAACACCTTTAGTTTTAAGATCAATTACAAGACACAAAGGTTATGTAGCTGGCGATGGTGTTCTTTCTTATAAAGACGTTGTTCCAATAGCTGGAGTAATTGGTGATTATGGTGCGATTGCTGTTGCAAAAAACTCACCTTACAAAACATTTGCAGATGTTGTTGCTGCTTACAAAAAAGATCCAAACTCTATTAAAATGGCAGGCGGATCTGTAAGAGGTAGCATGGACCATTTAATAGGTGCATTAGCTTTTAAAGTAGCTGGAGCTGATCCAAATAAAGTTGTTTATGTACCTTATGATGCTGGAGGAAAAGCTTTAGCAGGACTTCTTTCTGGAGAAACTCAAATACTTTCAACAGGATTAGGTGAAGTTATGGGTGCAAGAGACCAAGTAAATATTATTGGTATTACAGCACCATCAAGAGTAGCAGATGCACCTGATGTTCCAACATTAAAAGAGCAAGGATTTGATGTGCAGTTCGTTAACTGGAGAGGATTTTTTGGACCTCCAGGGATGAGCGACAGCATGAAAAATGAAATTGCTAAAATGTTAGGCGATGTTCAAAAAACACCTGAATGGGAAGTTGTTAGAAAAAGAAATGCTTGGGTAAATATTTATAATCCAGGTGATAAGTTTGTTTCGTTTTTAGAAAAACAAACAGTAGAAATGACAGCTCTTATGAAAAGTTTAGGAGTTATTTAATCTTGAAAGATTATTAATTTAGGAAGAGCAGTGAGAATAAGCACAGTAAAAATAATCTCGCTGCTCTTTTTTATTTTATCAGCTTTTTATCTTTATAGCGCTCATCAGATTCGAGTATTTTCATTTGATGAGGGCGCTCCTTTTAATGCAAAAACATTTCCAATTTATTTGGGTTATTTAGGAATGTTTCTTTCTATTTTATGTATAATTTTACCAGAAAAAACTTCATTAGAAGTTAATCATAAAGTATTAGACTATAAGAGTTCTTTATTTTTAGTGCTTATTACTATTGTTTATGGGTTTATAATTTTAAAAGCAGGTTTCTTTCTTTCGACATCATTATTTTTATTTTTGTCATATTATTTTTTAGGAGAACGAAGATGGATATGGATGTTTATTTTATCATTTCCATTTGTTGCACTTTTTATGTTTTTATTACATGGAATATTGGACATTTATCTAAGAGATCCATTTCTTAAAATGTTAGGAATTATCGGATGATCGAAGGAATACTAATAGGTTTAGAAACAGCTTTAAGCTTAAAAAATCTTTTAATGGTGATGATGGGTTGTTTTTTTGGAACCATTATTGGAATGCTCCCTGGTCTTGGACCAATGACAGC
>Ga0207990_1001424_pt1 | contig 12256 bp, 16 predicted proteins | sample ETNtaG_8_FD_185780 | JGI IMG/M metagenome (GOLD analysis project Ga0207990, IMG submission 185780) | Marine microbial and viral communities from oxygen minimum zone, Eastern Pacific Ocean - ETNP201406SV75 (SPAdes) (version 2) | ecosystem: Environmental > Aquatic > Marine > Oceanic ...
TATGAATTCCCAAGCAAAAAAATTACAAAATATCATTGCAACGTCTGTTTTTTTTATTTCAGGTAATAGATTAGTTAGCTTTTTAAAAATTTTGCTGGATGCAAAAATTAACAGAAAAGTTGCTGTATGCAAAGAATTGACGAAAAAAAATGAATGGGTATTTAGGGGTTATATAAAAAAAATAATTGATGAAATTAATATAGATAAATCCAATTTAAAAGGTGAATTTACACTATTGATTCAGGGCAAAGAAAAAAAAACAAAAATAACGATACAAACAACAACTGAGGCGCAAATTAAAAAACTCTTGAAAAAATTTTCTTTGACTGAAGTCGTCGAAATAGTACATACATTAACAGATATTTCAAAAAAAGAGATTTATAAAAAGGCCTTACAACTTAAAAAATGATTAAATTAACTTTATTATTTGTATCTTTAATTCTCTTGATGATTAATATCGGATGTTCTCCTGTTGGGGTTCTGGCAAGCGGAGGTGGCGCAACAATGGTTATTGCAGAGGGTGACCGATCTTTAGGAACTGTAGTTGATGACGCAACAATAAAGCTTAATCTTTCAGCAAAATTTTTGCAATCTGAAAATAAATTATTTTTAGATGTAAATAGTAATGTCACAGAAGGAAGGGTGTTGCTTACTGGTTTGGTTGACACCCAAGAAATTAGAATTGAAGCAGTAAGAAAAGTTTGGGAAATAAATGGTGTAAGGGAAGTTATAAATGAAATAGAGGTTGGCAATAAAACGACACTTAAGGAATATATGAATGATCTATGGATTAATACTCAAGTAAAATCACTTGCGGCTAAAACAATTGGCTTAAGAAGTTTTAGTTATAACTTTGAAACAATCAAAGGTAAGGTTTATATCGCAGGTATCACAAGTAGGCCTGAACAACTTCAAGCTATTGTCGAAAGCACTAAAACAATCAAGGGTGTAAACGAAATCGTTAATTACGTAGTTATAAAAGAATAATTTATCTGATTCCTTTTAAGTTCTCTCCAGCCAAGATATGAATGTGAAAATGGGGGACTTCTTGATTTGCATCTCTACCATTGTTGATAATAAGCCTGTATCCTTTTTGATCCAATCCCAAACCATTAATTACATCTATAATTTTAGTGAAAAAATATTGGACAGTTGATTGATCTGATATGAGGATAAAATCTCTAAAATCCACGACTTTTTTTTTAGGTATTCCTAAAATATGAACTTTGGCTTGAGGGTTAATATCATAAAAAAATAATACCTGATCATCTTCGTACACAACCTCACAGGGAATTTCCTTTCTTAAAATTTTGGCAAATATATTATTTTTATCGTACATGATGTCTATTTGTTAACTCTTTTTTTATATCATTTAAACTGATTTTTTTTGAGTATAGTAATACAAACAAATGATAAATCAAATCGGAAGCCTCTTCTATAGTTCTTTTTTTAGTGCCGTTTAAATAATCTATTAATAGCTCTACACTTTCTTCACCAACTTTTTTTGCTATTTTCTTTTTTCCACTCTTTAATAAAAATTTTGTATAAGACTTATTATCTTTTCCTTTTGCTTTATTTTGAATAATATTAAACAATTCTTGCAAAAAATCAGTTTCTTTTTTTTTGTTCATTTAGAATCTTACTTGTATGTTTTGTTTTTGTAAATATCGTTTAACATCCAATATACTAAATTCAGCAAAATGAAAAACAGAAGCCGCTAAAAGAGCGCTGGCGCCTCCTATGGTCACACCTTCCTCAAAATGTTTTAAACTTCCTACCCCTCCACTAGCTATGACAGGTATATTCAAAATATCATTAGCTCTCTTAAGAAGACCTAGGTCAAAACCATCTTTAGTGCCATCTTTGTCCATTGAGGTTAATAATATTTCACCGGCGCCTAATTGTTGCAATTTTTCTAACCATGACATTGCATTAATTCCTGTATTTTTAGTTCCGCCATGTGAATACACAATCCAATCCTCATAATATTTTTTTACATCTACTGCAGCCACTATGCACTGACTGCCAAATCTACTAGAAGATTCAGCGATTAAATTTTCGTTTAAAATTGCAGCTGTATTAATAGAAATTTTATCTGCGCCAGCTTTCAGCAAACCCCTAATATCTTGAATAGAATTTATTCCACCTCCAACTGTTAGGGGTATAAAAACTCTTTCAGATGTTTTTGCAACAACATCAATCATTGTTTTTCTTTTTTCCAGTGAAGCTCCTATATCTAAAAAACATATCTCATCTGCGCCATTATCTGAATAAAATCTAGCTTGCTCGACAGGATCTCCCGCATCAATTAAATTAACAAAGTTAATTCCTTTAACGACTCTTCCATGCTTAACATCCAAACAAGGAATAATTCTTATTTTAAGCATTGGACTTTAAAATTTTTAAAGCCTTATCTATCTTGATAGCTCCCGAATAATATGATTTTCCAGCAATAACGCCCTCTAAATTAGTGTAAGCAATTATATTTAAATTTCTAAGATCTTTATAGTTCGAGAGACCCCCACCAACTATTAGATTTTTTTTAGTAATTGCAGCATATTTCTTTATTAAATTCATATCTAAACCTTGTAGCATACCGTCTCTTGAAATGTCTGTTAAAATATATCCGTTTATATGACTTGTATCATAAACTTCAAAAATATCATTTATTGTAAATTCTGAACTTTCAACCCAACCTTTGATCATTATATTGCCCTTCAACACATCGAGTGCAACGTATATTTGATTTTCAAATTGACTGGCTAAATCTAAAATTAAATTACTTTTTTTTACTGCAAGTGAACCAACAATTAAAAAATCAATGCCTTTGTTTAACCAAAAATAAGCATCTTCTTTATTTTTTATGCCTCCTCCGAGTTCAATAGGAATGTTTGTTTTTTGTCTAATTTTAAGAATTGTTTCTTTGTTTATATTGGGCTTACCAAAAGCCCCATCAAGATCAACAACATGTAATCTTTCACAACCACTCTCTTCAAAAAACATTGCTTGTTTGACTGGATTTTCATTAAATATTGTTTGTTCTTCTTCTTTTCCTCTGATTAGTCTGACACACTTGTTGTTCTTAAGATCTATTGCTGGTATGAGTATCACTAAATATTTTTGTAAAAATATAAACCTTTAATTAACTTTCCTTCAACTTGAGCATAACTAGGATTCGTTCCCCATTGCTCATACCCTTTTGATTTAAATAACTGAATAGCGGCTTCCTGAGTTTCTCGAATGTCAAGCTGAATACAAAAAATACTGCTTTCTCTCGCTACAGTTTCAGCATGATCAATCATATTTTTTGCCAAACCATATCCTCTTGCCCAAGGAGCAACAAAATGAGATGTTATTGTAGCTATATTTTTTTGTGCTTCGTTGTTTGGTGATTGCAAGCCCAACTGTAATGCTCCTGTAATAGCATTATTTAATCTGCCCACTACAAGTATCCTATTTTGAACAACAACTAAGCCGTTCCAATATTTTTTAAGAACATCTCTTGTTGGAACTTTAAGCCAGCCAAAACCACCCCCAGCCCTAATAGCATGCTCTGTAATATTACAAAGGTCTGCAAGATCCACGTCTGAAACTGATTGAAGGGTTTCAACTTTTATGTTAATTTTTTCTTTTGCGTTTATATTCATATAGATAAAAAATTTTTTATTAATTGCAATCCTTGTACTGAGCTTTTTTCAGGATGAAACTGAACACCATATATATTTTCTTTGCCAATTATAGAAGCAAAATTTAGTCCATATTTGGTTGATCCAATTATATTTTTTTTATTTAAACATTCAAAATAGTAACTATGGACAAAATAAAAATCCTTATTTTCTTTTGAAAAAATCATTTTTGGAAAACTTTCTCGTATCTTGACATTGTTCCAACCCATATGTGGAAGTTTTAGGTTTGGTCCAAAAAGTTTTTTTATTGAACCCCCAATCCAACCCAAACCTTTGTGTTTGCCGTTTTCATAACTTTCATTAGCCAGCAATTGCATTCCAACGCAAATACCTAAAAAAGGTACCTTATTTTTTAAAACACACTGCTCTAATATATCAACCATTCCATCAATATTGTTTAAGCCATCCATACAAGACTGAAACGCTCCTTGTCCAGGAAGCACAATATACGATGATGATTTTATTTTTTCGGGATCATGAGAGATTATAACATCAATATCCAAAGAATTATCTTGAACAACTTTTAAAAAAGATTGTTGGGCAGAAACAATATTTCCAAGACCATAATCTACAATAGTTGCAAGTTTTTTCATTCAAACTAAAGCACTCCTTTTGAAGATGGTATAATATTTTTTGCTTTATCATCAATCTCAAATGACAATCTTAAACTTTTGGCAAAGGCTTTGTAACAAGATTCAATGATATGATGGTTATTTTTCCCATATAAATTTTCAATATGTAAATTGCACTTTGCTTCATTAGCAAAAGCTTTAAAAAATTCTTGAAAAAGTTCAGTATCCATTTCACCAATTTTTTTTAATCCTAGTTTAACATTCCATACAAGTTCAGGCCTTCCAGAAAAATCTAAAACACAACGTGATAAGCACTCGTCCATTGGAATATAAAAAAAACCATATCTTCTTATTCCCTCTTTATTTCCTAGGGCTATAATTATAGATTGTGCCAAAGCATATCCAGCATCTTCCACAGTATGGTGCAAATCAACATGCGTATCGCCTTTAACAACCATATCAATATCAATTAAGCTATGGTGACATAATAATTCAAGCATATGATCAAAAAAACCTACACCTGTTGAGATATTGGAAATTCCAATTCCGTCCAGATTAACACTACAGACTATTTCTGTTTCTTTCGTATTGCGCGTAACTGTACCTTTTCTCATTTTAAAATGCTCTTTACCAGCGAAGGGTGCTATATTCTAGTGCAATCACTTGATTAAACAATTTAAATAGCCATTTAAACATAAAACAAAAACAATGACAAAAAATATCATAAAATCCACCACTATTATTGGCATAAGAAAAGAGAAACTTGTTGTAATTGCTGGAGATGGTCAAGCAAGTTTTGGCAATACTATTATGAAAGCAAACGTTAAAAAAGTAAGACGACTTGGATCGGATAATTTAGTTATAGCTGGGTTTGCTGGATCTACTGCAGATGCATTTGCTCTTTTTGAGAGATTGGAATCAAAGCTAGAGCAATATAAAAATCAATTAAAGAGATCTTGCGTTGAACTAGCTAAAGATTGGAGAACTGATCGCTATTTAAGAAGGTTAGAGGCTATGATGATTGTAGCAGATAGGGATATTAGTTTGTTACTATCGGGAACTGGAGATGTAATTGAATCTGATGATGGTGTATTGGCTATCGGATCAGGTGGTCCATACGCAAATAGTGCAGCCAAAGCCCTTATAAAAAATACAAATATGAATGCTAAAGAAATTGCAGTTGAATCACTTAATATTGCAGCAGATATATGTGTTTATACTAATCATAATTTAGTAACAGAAGAAATAAAAATATAATTATGGAATCTAGTTTTAGTCCAAGAGAGATAGTTTCTGAATTAGATAAATTTATCATTGGTCAACAAAAAGCTAAACGAGCTGTAGCAGTAGCATTGCGCAACAGATGGAGAAGAAAACAGCTGCCAGAAAGTTTAAGAGAAGAAATACTTCCAAAAAATATTTTAATGGTCGGGCCCACGGGATGTGGAAAAACAGAAATCTCACGTCGTTTAGCAAAACTTGCACATGCTCCCTTTATTAAAGTTGAGGCAACAAAGTTCACAGAAATAGGTTATGTGGGGCGAGATGTTGAACAAATCATCAGAGACCTTGTTGAAATAAGCATAAGTCAAGCAAAGATCAAAATGGGTAAAGAAGTTCAAGCCCATGCTGAAAAAAATGCTGAGGAAAGAATACTAGATGTGTTGGTTTCCAAAACATCTAGTCCAGCTACTAGAGAGGCCTTTAGACAAAAACTACGCAATGGCGAACTAAATAATAATGAAGTTGAAATTCCTGTTGCAACCAATTCTTCTTTCAACCTTCCTACAATGGATATACCAGGAATGCCAGGGTCTCAAATGGGAATGATCAACTTAGGTGATGTTTTAGGAAAATCATTTTCTGCACCAAAAAAAAATAAGAAAATGACAATTGAGGAATCTCACGCTTACTTGCTTCAAGAAGAAACTGATAGGCTTTTAGATAATGATAAGATAATAAAAAAAGCTATAGAAGAAGTAGAGCAAAATGGAATAGTATTTATTGATGAAATAGATAAAATTACATCAAGACATGATAAGGCTAGTGGAGACGTGTCGAGAGAAGGGGTTCAGCGCGATCTTTTGCCATTAATTGAAGGTACAACTGTTAGCACCAAACACGGGGCAGTAAAAACTGATTACATTTTGTTTATTGCTTCGGGTGCATTTCATCTATCTAAGCCATCAGATATGTTGCCTGAACTGCAGGGACGGTTACCTATCCGAGTTGAGCTTGATAGCTTAACTAAAGAAGATTTTAAATTAATCCTTACAGAGCCCCAGAATAGTTTGATCAAACAATATATTGGTTTGTTAGGAACTGAAAAAGTTAAATTAGTTTTTGATGATAAAGGAATAGACAAAATTGCTGAACTCGCTACAGAAATAAATCAGAATGTTGAAAATATTGGGGCACGGCGTCTTCATACTATACTGGAAAAATTATTAGAAGATATTAGTTTTTCTGCCTCAGACATGGGCTCTGCGACAATTAATATTAATACAAAATATGTAGAAAAAAACCTTGGAGAATTAATTAAAAGCCAAGATCTATCAAAATTTATTCTTTAATCGTTGATTTTTAAATCAACCTTGCCTAACCATCAAGCGTGATAAAAAATTTAAAAATTGAATTTTCAATATTTGGAATATTGCTTTTAAGTATATTGTTATCTGATAACATTGATATCAGCTTGTATAAGATATTTAATGATTTTTGCAATTCACCTAATAATAGATATTTTAAAGAATTTTTTATAAATATAACTGAGTTAGGAAATTCACTTTGGTATTTTTTAATTGCATTAATTTTTTTTGTTTTTTCTTTTTTTATAAAAAAGAAAACAAATAAAAAATATGAAATTTTTTATAAAAAATTAAAAATTGACTCTATATTTTTTTTTCTAGCAATAGTTGTTACTGGTGTTTTAACACAGATAATAAAACATGCTTTAGGAAGGCCGAGGCCAAACTACTCCATAATAGAAAACAATTTAGAGTTTGATTTTTTCAGTCTTAACTCATCTTTTCATTCATTTCCTTCAGGACATACTTCAACAATTTTTGTGGTTGCTTTGTGTTTTTCTTTACTCCTTCCAAAAATCAGATATTTTTTTATTTTCTTTGCTAGCATAATTGCGTTTAGCAGGGTTGTGGTGGGAGCACATTTTTTTACAGATATTATTGGGGGAATTGTTGTTGCATATATTGGATTTAAAATAACAATTTTTTTGTTTAATAAATTAAATATAGAGTCCCCTTTATCAAACTTAAAGAAATTAAATTCTAATCATGTCTTCTTAGCATTGTTAATTTTTTTTATCATTGTTTTGTTTTTAGCCATTGGAAGCTCGATAGATATTTATATTAGCAGCCTTTTCTATCTTGGAAAACAAAAATTTGTTTTGCAAAGTTATTTTATATTAACGGTTATTTTTAGAAAAATATTTATACCTTTAATTGTTTTATATCTAATGGTGCTTCCAATAATTTCAATTTTTTTACCTATAGAAAAATTTTATTTTAATTCTAAACTTAAATCAAAAGAAGTGTGGTTTATTTTTGGTTCAGTTTTTTTTAATCTCCTTATTTTTATTAATCTCATATTAAAAAATATGTGGGGTAGAGCGCGGCCTAACGACATTTTACAATTGGGTGGTAAAGAAAATTTTAGTCCATGGTTTGAATTATCCAGCGCCTGTAACACAAATTGTTCATTTGTTTCTGGTGATGCTGCGGTGGGTTTTTCTTTGATAATTTTATTTTTTATTACCAAAAATAAAATTTTCTTTTGGGGGTCTTTGGTTGCCGGCCTTTCTATTGGATTAATAAGAATCTTAGAGGGTGGTCATTTTTTTAGCGATGTAATTATGTCAGGTTTGATTGTTTACTTATTAACTTCTGTTCAATTTTATTTTTTTAAAAAAAAATATGCAAATTAAAACATCATTTTTTTTGTGTGGCATTGTTTTATTAATAAAAATTTTTGCGGTATATAATACTAACTTTGATTTATTTGGTGATGAAGCGCAATATTGGATATGGTCAAAAAGTCCTGATTTAGGCTATTATTCCAAACCTCCCTTATTGGCATGGTTAATAACTTTTATTACTCTTATATTTGGAGATAGTTTTGAAACACTAAAATTAATTTCTGTGAGCATGTATGTTTTTACTTCCATTGCGGTGTACTTAATTTTTAAACAGCTCTACCAAGACAAAAAAGAGGCAATTCTGGCGGGATTAACCTTTTATCTTGTTCCTGCAGCAACAGTTTCTTCTTTTTTAATTTCAACAGATATTCTGCTTATCTTTTTTTGGTCAATATCTCTTTATTTTCTACTGAAAATAAGGAAAGAGCCATCAATAATAAACTTTGTTCTTCTAGGTATATTTGTTGGTTTGTCTTTTTTATCAAAGTACGCAGCAGTATATTTTATTTTATCAATTATTTTTATTTTGTTTGTTGACCTTAAGTTAAAAAAAATTTTTTTAGAAAAATTTATTTCTGTAATTATTTTTTTATTTTCGCTTGGTGTTGTTTTATTGCCTAATATAATTTGGAACATACAAAGCGGTTGGGTGACTCTCGTTCACACCTCAGACAATATTTCACTAAACAGTATTAATGTTAATCTAATTCGGGGGTTGGAGTTTATTCTTATTCAAGCACTGATGTTGGGACCTATTTTATTTGTTTATTTTTTTTTAACTTATAAAAAAATAAAGCTAACATTTGAAACAAAATTTTTATTAACTTTTTGTGTTCCTGTTTTAATAATAATTTTGATTGAAAGTATTTTAGTAAGGGCTAATGCTAATTGGGCGGCTGTTGCTTTAATTTCTCTTTTTATATTCTTTTTTCATCACACTTATATGCTTTCAAAAAATATTATAAAAATAAATATGTTTGTAAACTTCGTATTTGGTGTTTTATTTTTTGGCTTGATAGCAAATACATCTTCGTTAAATATTTTTAATAGAATTAATGGAATTTCTTCATTTTCTTCTTATTTGGAAAAAACACACATGACAAATAAAAATATTTTAGTTGTGAGTGATCGACTGCTATTTTCTAATTTAAAATACATATTTAAATACACTGATATAGAAATGTTCTCTCCACATGCTCCCCATACAAAAATTACAAGTCAGCCTCACCTTTCTTCGCCTCTTTTGCCAACAATTAACAAAAATTTTATATTAATAGGGCACCCTGGACAATTAAAATATCTAGAAAACAAATTTAATGTTCTAAAGGTTGATTCAAAAAAGGTAGTTTTTAAAAATACTCCAATTGAAATATATGAAGTTGTTTTTTAAATTATTTATCATAGTTGCTATTTTTTCATCAACCTCATTAGCTACAGAATACAATATTGAGTATAACATTAAGGTAAGGGGGTTAGAAATTGGCTCACTTTTGTGGCATTTAGAGTTGGATTTAGACAAATACACAACAACAATACAATTGAATGATAGTGGAATTTTTTCTGGTTTGTACAAGTTTCGAGGAGAATATAAAGCTAGGGGCAAAATAAAAAATGCGTCATTGTTCCCTCAAGAATATAGCCAAATATGGAAAACAAAAAGAAAAAAAAGGGAAGTTAATATTTTTTTTGAAAAAAACAAAATTACTAAATTAATTTTACATCCAGAAGAAAAAGAGGAGGCCAGAATTAATTATTTTAAATTAGTAAATTATATGGACCCGCTATCCTCCTTTTTAAATATTTTAATAAACAACTCCCCCTCAAAGACTATTGATGGGAGAAGAACTTACACGCTAAATCCTAGCAACGATCTAAAAAAAAATAAAATTTTAATAATTAATTATAACAATATATGGGCTGATCACAAAAGAAATGATTTGGAGTATATTGAAATGTATACAAACAAAGAAGTTTCCCTACTTCCCCCCAAGGTTAAAATTAAATTTAAAGATATTCTTTTTGAGCTTACAAAAAATTAATATTTTTGTCTTCTCAAATACACAAAAAACGCACCGTCAGCGCCATATTTTATACTTGCCTGCTCTACATTTAAAATGAACTTGCTTAATTCTTTTTTTTTGGTCCAAATCAAAAAATTACTTCGTATTTTCCCATAGTAAAGTTTTGATTTGTCCCAATCATTTGTGGTTTTTTTTAAAATCCCCTTGCCTGTAATAAAAAGGATGCAGCGTAAATTTTTTTTATAACAAATGTTTATGGTGTGAATAAAAAGGCTTTCGGCATCAAAAAGAGACAGTCCATGAAAATCAATTTTTTTATCAATTGGAATTTTTCCTTTTTTAAGTTTTTTGTTTGTTTTATTTATTTCTATTTCAAAATTACTAATATTAGGGAGGGTGGATTTTTTTTTAAATTCAGAAAATGATAATTTGTTTTTTGTACGTTCTTGAAAAGATATAGTTTTACTAATTACCGGTATATTCCTTTCAAGCTTATTATTTTTTTTAATTGGGGTAACGTCCCCTATTAAATTAATAAAAATGTCATTTTTCTTTTTTTTCATCATGCCGTTTTAACAAAATATTTATTAAATAGTCTACTCTTTTTGGAGTTTGGCTATACCAAAGGCTGTTTATCATTTCTAAAGATGCCATAAAAACTTGTTTTTTTTTCATATATTCATTCATTTTTAAAAATTTTTTTTGTCCATTAATTCCAAGCTGAAATATCATTTCAATTAAAACATCCCTGATATTGTTTGAAAAATTATATTTATGATAATTTTTTTCATATTGCATTACGGTTTCATTAAAATCTAAATTAAATATATTTAATAAAAATTTTTTAGAAAACTTTTGTTTAAAAAATATTTTTTCGTTGGATTTTATTAAATGGCCATACCCAATAGTTGGAAACCCTAATTGATCAAAGTAAGCAAAATTTTTATAGCCTTCGTTTTTTTTAATTCTATTTTTGAGAAGTTTGTATTTTGTCAAGTTAAGTAGAGGATAAAAACCAATTTGGAGATCTGCTATTTATTTTTTTTTGGAAGGTCCAGATATCTTGTTTTTTTATAATAGTACTTTCATCATTGTCTCTAAATTGTTCACTTGTAAATTTGAGAGTTATATTAATTGTCTCTTTTTCAGCAATAACATCTTCAACAGCATCTACCACCAAAGAATAAAATTGGAAATTGGGATTGTTATCTTGGCTGTCAATGGCTTGCTCAAAAGACAAAAAAGCCTCCTTGGTTAAAAGGTTTTTAAGTGTTTTTTTGTCTCCTTTGTTAAAAGCATTAATAATGGTTTCAAATGCAAATTTAGCACTTTCAAGAAATTTTTTATGGTCAAAGTCACTCAAGGCCTCATAAGCAACAGAAAGTTTAGTTTCGTTATCTTTTAGTTCTGGAGCAAATTTTTTAGTATCTTCGGTTTTTGTATTTTTTGTTTCTGTCGTGTTTTTTGGCCCTTCAAACCCCGTTCTTTTCCCAAGCACATTTCGTAAACGATAAATTAAAAAAACAGCGATGCCTAAAAAAATTATTATGTCAAATATCTGTAAGTCTCCGTATACCATTATTACTATATAGTGAACTTTACTAACATTTAGTAGTCAAATTTTTTCCACAAAGAATCTTTAATTCCCTTAACCAAGCTCTTGTGAAGCAATGTATCTTTATCATTCAACACAACCCGTGAAAACAAATAATTTTTTTTTATATTGTTTTTTGAAGGTAAATTTTTATTTTCTTTTGTAATATTTAAATTCAAAGAAATTTGCTTTCCGCCCATAAGCTCTAAATATACCTCGGCTAACAATTGAGAGTCAAGCAAGGCTCCGTGCAAATCTCTTTCACTTAAATCTATTTGAAATCGACGGCATAAATAATCCAAATTAGCAATTCTGGTATTTAGTTTTTTTCTGGCAAAAGAAACCGTGTCAATAATTTTGTTTTTAAGGGGCTCAATTCCCAAAAGCATTAGTTCGTTATTTATAAAACCTAAATCAAATTCTGCATTATGAATTATCAGGGGGTCGTT
>Ga0207990_1001428_pt1 | contig 12228 bp, 7 predicted proteins | sample ETNtaG_8_FD_185780 | JGI IMG/M metagenome (GOLD analysis project Ga0207990, IMG submission 185780) | Marine microbial and viral communities from oxygen minimum zone, Eastern Pacific Ocean - ETNP201406SV75 (SPAdes) (version 2) | ecosystem: Environmental > Aquatic > Marine > Oceanic ...
CCGCCCAGTATGTGGGGTTTGTTTTCTACCCGCCCTCGCCGCGCGCGGTAAGCGCGGAAACCGCCGCTACGCTGGCCGTCCATCTGCCCGATACCGTGACCCGCACCGGTTTGTTCGTGGACGCTGAGGATGCGGCCATCGCCGCCGTGCTGGCCCGGACTCCACTTGACCTATTGCAGTTACACGGCGAGGAAAGCCCGGAACGGATAGCAGAAGTACGTGAAAAATTCGGACTACCCGTGATGAAGGCGATCAAGGTGGCCACCAAGACGGATGTGGATGCAGCGGCGGCCTATTTCTCCTGCGCCGACCACCTTCTCTTCGACGCCCGCCCCCCGGCCACCATGGAAGACGCGCTTCCCGGCGGCAATGCGCTGGCCTTCGACTGGGGTCTGCTGGCCGGGCGTGACTGGCCGCTGCCGTGGATGCTCTCGGGCGGACTTCGCGTCGAAAACCTGGCCCAGGCGGTGCGTATCAGCGGTGCTCCGGTGGTGGATGTGTCCTCGGGTGTGGAATTCGCTTCGGGCCATAAGAATCCCGCTTTCATCCGGGCGTTCATCGACGAGGCTGCAAAACTTTGACATTTCTCAATTCTTTGACGTTTTGAGGGGTCTGTGGTTCATTCTGGGGGCTGGACCCTGAACCGCTCTAACCGGCCGACAATGACGCCCAACACATGACGCAAGCCAACACATACCGCACCGGACCGGACGAGGACGGCCATTTCGGCATTTTCGGCGGGCGCTACGTGGCCGAAACCCTGATGCCGCTAGTCCTCGCCGTGGAACGGGCCTATGACGAAGCCAGGGCCGATCCCGCCTTCGACGAGGAGTTCCGCTATTACCTGGAACACTACGTGGGCCGTCCCAGCCCGTTGTTTTACGCCAAGCGCCTGAGTGAGCATTTAGCCAAGGGGGACAAGGGCGCGAAAATCTATCTCAAGCGCGAGGACCTCAACCATACCGGGGCCCACAAGATCAACAACTGCCTGGGCCAGATCCTTCTCGCCCGGCGCATGGGCAAGACCCGCATCATCGCCGAAACCGGTGCCGGCCAGCACGGGGTAGCCACCGCTACCGTCTGCGCCCTGTTCGACCTTCCCTGCACCGTCTACATGGGCGATGTGGATATAGAGCGCCAGGCCCCCAACGTCTTCCGCATGAAGCTTCTGGGCGCCGAGGTGGTGCCGGTGAAATCTGGAACGCGGACGCTCAAGGATGCCCTCAACGAAGCCCTGCGTGACTGGGTCGCCAATGTGGACGATACCTTCTACATCATCGGCACGGTGGCGGGCCCTCACCCTTATCCGGCCATGGTGCGCGACTTCCAGTTGGTGATCGGCGACGAGACCCGCGAACAGATCATGGCCGCCGAGGGCCGCCTGCCGGATACGCTGGTGGCCTGTATCGGCGGCGGCTCCAACGCCATGGGGCTGTTCTATCCCTTCCTCGACGACGCCGAGGTGCGTATGATTGGGGTCGAGGCCGCCGGCCACGGGATCGACAGCGGCGAGCACGCGGCCTCGCTCACGGGCGGGCGTCCCGGCGTGCTCCACGGCAACCGCAGCTATCTGTTGCAGGACGATGACGGCCAGATCAAGGAAGCCCATTCCATCTCCGCCGGCCTCGATTATCCCGGCGTCGGACCGGAACATTCTTGGCTCTATGAAAGCGGCCGCGTCGATTATGTATCCATCACCGATGAACAGGCACTGGAGACGTTCCAACTTTTAACACAATTGGAAGGCATCATCCCGGCGCTGGAATCGAGCCATGCGCTGGCCCATGTGGGCGACATCGCCGGCTCCCTGCCCGATGATCACATCATAGTGGTTAATTTGAGCGGCCGCGGGGACAAGGACATTTTCACTGTGGCTAAGGTCCTAGACGTGGAACTGTGATTACTTCCACCCATAACACTGCCTCCGCGGCGGCCGCAAAGACCCCAGAAACCGCAGGGACCGCCAAGGGTGGCCGTATCGCTGCCTGCTTCGAACGCCTGCGCGGGGAAAACCGCGCTGGCCTTGTGGCCTTTATTACCGGCGGCGATCCCGATGCGGCCACCTCTCAGGCTCTTCTCGAAGGCTTGGCCGGAGCGGGCGCTGATGTGATTGAGCTCGGCATGCCCTTCTCTGATCCCATGGCCGATGGTCCTTCGATCCAGGCCAGCAGCCTGCGGGCGCTGAGGGCCGGGGCCACGCTGCGGGCGATCCTGCAACAGGTGCGCGACTTCCGCAAATCCAACAACCGCACCCCGCTGGTTCTCATGGGCTATTACAACCCCATCTACGTCTACGGCGTCGAAGATTTCGCGCGTGATGCCCGCGACGCCGGGGTGGATGGCCTTATCGTGGTGGACCTGCCGCCCGAAGAGGACACGGAACTGCGTGTGCCGGCGACCCAGGCCGGACTCCATTGCATCCGCCTCGCCACCCCCACCACCGACGATGCGCGGCTGCCGGTGGTTCTCGCCAATACCGGGGGCTTCGTCTACTACGTCTCCATCGCTGGCATCACCGGCACCAAATCGGCGGCTAGCGGGGAGGTTACCGAGGCGGTGTCGCGCCTGCGCCGCCACACCGACTTGCCGGTGGCCGTGGGCTTCGGCATCAGGACCCCGCAACAGGCTGGCGGAGTAGCCGCGGTGGCCGATGCCGCTGTGGTGGGCTCGGCCCTGGTAGATACCATCGCCGCCGGTCTTGACGGCCAGGGTAAGGCATCTCCCGGGCTGGTGGAGGACGTTCTGGCGTTCGTTTCCAAGATGTCCAAAGGCGTTCGTGGAGGGCGCTCATGAACTGGCTCAGCAATTTCGTCCGCCCCAAGATCAGCGCCATTGTCGGCAAGAAGGAAGTGCCCGACAACATGTGGCAAAAATGCCTCGAATGCGGACAGATGATCTTTCACCGCGAACTGGAAGAAAACCTGTATGTATGCCCCCATTGCGACCATCATCTCCGCCTTGACGTGGGCCAGCGGCTGGACCTTCTCTTCGACGGCGATGGCTATCAGAAGATAGAGCTTCCCGATACGGCTTCCGATCCGCTGAAGTTTCGTGACCGCAAGAAATACACCGATCGCCTGAAAGAAGCCCGCAGCACCAGCGGCGACAACGACGCTATCATCGTCGCCCACGGCAAGATGGGCGGTGTTCCCGTGGTTGCCGCCATCCTTAATTTCGATTTCATGGGAGGTTCCATGGGTCTGGCCGTGGGCGAGGCCATCCTTTCCGCGGCGCGTTTAGCGGTGCTTCAGGAGGCCCCCCTGATCATGATCACGGCTTCGGGCGGGGCCCGCATGCAGGAAGGCGTCCTCTCCCTGATGCAGATGCCGCGCACCATCCTTGCGGTGAACAAGGTCAAAGAGGCGGGCCTTCCCTATATCACCATTCTCACCGACCCCACTTCGGGCGGCGTGTCGGCTTCCTTTGCCATGCGCGGCGATATCGCCATGGCGGAGCCGGGCGCGTTGATATGCTTCGCTGGCGCCCGTGTGATCGAGGAAACCATCCACGAGAAACTGCCCGAAGGCTTCCAGAGGGCGGATTACCTTCTTGAGCACGGAATGGTGGATATGGTGGTTCATCGCCGGGATATGCGCGATACCCTGATCCGCATTCTCACCCTGCTGTGCAATCCGGGTCCGCCTGCCGATGTGGTGGCTATTCCTCCTTCCCCGCTCCCCGCCAAGGACGAGGCCGCCAAGACGAAGAACGACAAGAACAGGAAAAACGGCACGCCGGGCCGCCGCGCCACCGATAAGAAAGATGCTCGAAAAGACTGAATCCGTTCTCCAGCGCCTGGTCGGCCTGCATCCCAAAAAAATCGATCTCTCTCTGGGGCGGGTAGGGGAATTGCTGGCCAAGCTGGGCCGGCCACAGGAAAAACTACCCCCCGTAGTTCATGTGGCGGGGACCAATGGTAAGGGGTCCACCATTGCCTTCCTGCACGCCTTTCTCGAGGCGGCGGGATACCGCGCCCATGTCTACACCTCGCCCCATCTCGTGCGTTTCAGCGAAAGAATTAGCCTTGCCGGGAGGTTCGTTGACGACGGTGAACTGGTGGAATTGCTCGAGGAATGCGAAGCCGTCAATGATGGGCAACCCATTACCTTTTTCGAAATCACCACCGCCGCGGCGTTCCTGGCCTTTTCCCGTACGCCAGCCGATATCCTGCTTCTGGAAACCGGGCTGGGGGGCCGGCTCGATGCCACCAATATGGTGCCAAAACCGGCGCTTACTGCCATTACCCCCATTTCCATCGACCACATGCAGTTTCTGGGCTCCACCCTTGCCGCCATCGCCGGGGAAAAGTCGGGAATCCTCAAACCCGGCGTCACCGGAGTCATTGCCCCCCAGGAGCCGGAGGTCAAGGCCGTGATTGGGGCCCAGGCCGAAAAGGTAGGGGCGCCGCTCTACAATTTCGACGATGACTGGAATGTACAGCCTCTGGATACGCAATCCCCGGACGTCTCCGCAGATGTCTCGGCGGTGACCGTGGCCATGCATTTCGAGGGCAGCAGGCTTTCGGCTAATTTGCCCGCGCCGGGGCTTGCCGGCCGTCACCAGATGTTCAACGCCGCCACCGCCCTGGGCTGTCTCGAGCATCTCGACGAATTCCCGGTGGATGAGGCCGCCCTGGCGCGCGGCATGGAAAACGTGGAATGGCCGGGACGGCTTCAACGGATCACCCGTGGGCCGCTTGTGGACGGGCTGGATGAGGGGTGGGAATTGTGGATTGACGGTGGCCACAATCCAGCGGCGGGCAAAATCCTTGCTGCCACCGCCAAAAGTTGGAGCCCGGCGCCGCTCCATGTCATCTACGGCATGCTCAACAGCAAGGACCCTGGGGGATTTCTCGCCCCCCTGGCGCCCCATGTGCGCCGCGCTAGGGCCGTAGCCATTCCCGGAGAAGGTGCCTCCTTTACGGCCAGGGAAGCAGCCGCGGCGGGGTATGTAGACGGGCTCGAGCCGCTGGCCGAGGAAAGCCTCGCAACCGCCCTTCATGGCCTTTTGGCCGAAGCTAGGAAGGCAGGTGAGGAACCCGGACGTATCCTCGTCTGCGGCTCTCTCTACCTTGCCGGCGCAGTGTTGCGCGAGAACGGCTGATCTGCTGAACGAAAAACCCCGCCATGCAAGGCGGGGTTTGATTGTGAAAATGGGGCCGGAAAAATTCAGAGCACCGATTCCACCCATTCATGGAGCTTGCTCTTTTCCATACTGCCTACCTTGGTGGCGGCCACCTGGCCGTCCTTGAACAGGATCAGAGTGGGAATGCCGCGCACGCCGTATTTCTGGGGTGTGCCGGGGTTGCCGTCGATATCCACCTTGGCCACCCTGATCTTGCCTTTCATCTCCTTGGCAAGCTCTTCGAGAAGAGGTGCGATCTGCTTGCAGGGGCCGCACCATTCGGCCCAGAAATCGACAATAACGGGATCGGGAGACTTGAGAACTTCCTCTTCAAAGGTCGCGTCGGTTACCTGGTTCGGCATGGGGGTGTGTTCCTCTGTGTTTCACTCAATTTGAGTGTCACTAAATGTGGGCCGGTCGACGTGGTCGCTATCCACTAGCTATCAATCTAGGAAGCACTATCCCACCCGTCAAGGTGCGTGGCGGTCAAGCTCCGCCCCTTCTAGAAGCGCAAACGCAGGGCCCTCGGTCCATAACAGGGCACAGCATATATCCTTGTCCGGATAAATCTCCCGGCACAAAGCACGATAGGCGGCCATCTGTTTGAGGTAAGCCTCCGGCACCGCCTCACCTTCCTTCGGCGGCGCGCGGTTGCTCTTGTAATCCACCACCAGAACTTCCTTTTCGCCCACCGCCATCCGGTCCACCTGGCCGCTGATGACACGCCCATTCACTACGCCGCAAAGGGGCGCTTCGGCGAGGCTACCCGGGGCGAACAGGGGCGCGAATCCGGGTGCCTCAAGAACCTCCAGGGACTCCTTCGCAATGGCGCGCCTTTTTTTCTCGTTGAGAGTGGGCGCGGCCAGGGCGAGATAGTCCAGCGCCGCCTTTTCCCGCGCGCTTGCGGCAAGATCTGGCAGGTTTTGCAACAGGCGGTGGACGAGCCGTCCGCGGGCAAAGGCGGACAGCGCCTTGTCTTTCCCGCCGCCGGTTTCCAGCGGCGAAAGCACGGCAGGCTCTTCCGTTTGCGGACGGGAAGGGGCCAGCGGTGCCGGGGGCAGGGGGTCTTGCGGCGGCAAGGACCGCGCCCAGCCGGGAAGGTGCGGGGCTTTTCCAGCATCCGCCGCCTCTTTCCGTTCGCCGTCCGGCTGCGCCGTCTGGGGTGTAGCGAGACACCAGCCAGTTTCCCCGAATTCCAGTTCCACCGGTTCTGCGGCACCTTCAAGAGCATCACTCACAAGATCGTACCAACAGCCAGCGGTGCGTCCGTTCTTAGTCTCCCAGCCGCACACATAAAGCCGGTCGCGGGCGCGGGTCATGGCCACATAGAGCAAGCGCCGGTGTTCGTCGCCGCGGCGCGCCCGCCCGTGTTCGCGCAGGACAGTACACAGCCTGTCCTCGTTGTCGCGTTTCACCGGCCACAGTACCCTCTTAAGATCGTCCCCTTCGCCGCCCCCTTCCGTGGTCCAGAGCAGGGCCTCGTCATGGTGGGCGCCGAGCGCGCCACAGGTGTCGGGCAGAAAGACGATATTAGCCTCCAGCCCCTTGGCACCGTGGACCGTCATCACCCGCACCTCATCTCGGTCTTGTTCCAGGTCGCGCTTGATCTCCGCGCTTCCCGCCGCCAGCCAGTGCAGAAACCCCTGCAGCGAGGGCGTATGGGTGCGCTCGAAATCCAGGGCGAGGTTGAGAAACTCGTCTATGGGATCGTTGGCGTCCCGCCCCAGCCGTGCGGTGAGCCGTCTGCGCCCGTCACCCGGCCCCAGAAGTTCCGCGTAAAAGGCAAAAGGTGAGGTGAAATCAGCGCGTTTCAGGAGCGCCCGCAGCTCGTCACAGGCGGTGGTAAAATGCGAAGTTTCCTTCCGGCGCGCCTGCAGTTCCGCCCACAGGGTTCCCTTGCGGCCACGGGCCAGTGCCAACAGGTCGTCGTCGTTGAATCCCAACAGCGGCCCTTTAAGCACCACCGCCAGGGTAAGGTCATCCTCTGGCAAGAGCAGGAACGCACCCAGGGCCATCAGGTCCATCACCGCCATCTGTTTGGTGAGTACCATGCGGTCGGTACCGGCCACGGGCACCTCGTGATTTTTGAGGCAACGCACCAATTCGTCCACGAAGGGAGTACGGCGATGCACCAGAACCAGAATATCCCCGGGACGGATGGGCCGCCCCTGGGATTCCAAAATTTCCCTGTTTTCGATCCAGCCGGAAATACGCGCAGCGATGCGCGTGGCGAGAACGGCTTCGGGGCTGGTGCTGGCGATTCTGTCCAGCGGCGCGTCCCAGGGCTCACTTTCCTCGGCCTGTTGCGGCGTAACCGTCGGCCACAACTCCACGCATCCGGCCTGGCCCCCGCGGAAGGCAAGGTGGCGCGTCTCCCCGCCCGTGGCCGTCAGTCCGGTGTTTGCTTCCGGCCTAGCGAAGACCCGGTCCACGGCGGTCAATAACTGCGGTGCCGTGCGGTAACAGAGGAACAGGTCAACCGGCCGCCAGTCTGCCCCCGCCGCCGTGACCCTTTCGGTAAAGGTGTTGCGCATTCTCTCGAAGGCTTCGGGCTCGGCTCCCTGAAAGGAATAGATGGACTGTTTCTCGTCGCCCACGGCGAAGATGGTGCGTCCCGTCTCGTGAGCGTCCTCATGACGGCCTTCCCCGGCGAAGAACTCCCCGCTTAAGGCCTCGATGACCTCCCATTGGGCGGGGCTGGTGTCCTGGGCTTCGTCCACCAGAATGTGGTCGATGCCTCCGTCGAGCTTGTAGAGCACCCAGTTGACACCACCGTTACAGTGCAGCAGGTCGCGGGCCTTGTGGATCAGGTCCTCGTAATCGAGCAGGGCGCGGGCGTCCTTTTCCGTCTCGTAACGGGCAATCAGCGCTTGGGAAAAGACAAGTAGGGCGGCGCTGGACTCAGCCACGGTGAGGGCCTTGAGCGTGTCCATGAGAGCCAGCAGCCGGGCCTGCTCGGCTTCCAGAATTTCCCCGGCTCCCCCGTCGGCTGCTAGGGCGTCTTTGGTAATAAGGGTTTTCTGCAGCCCGCCCTTTTGCGTCAGGAAGACGCGGGCATAGTCGTCGAGAAGGGCAGCTCTGGTTTTTTTTTGTCCCAGCCAGCGGGAGATCAATTGCGCGCGGGACTTGTCCTTGTCCGATCCCTTTTCCAGCACCGTACAGGCCCGCTTCAGACCCTTGCCGTCAAAGGCCGTATCACGGCAGGCCGCCTTGATAACGCTGTCCCGGCTGTCTTTTTTCCCTAAACCCAGAAGGCCGCGTAGATCGGCTATGAGAGCGGACAGCCCGCCCTTCGCCGCGAATAGGCATTTGAGGCGGTGGCGGTGGACGGCGACTTCCTTAAGCACCTTGGCCATGACGGTTTCATCCACCCTCTCCACAATGGCGTCCAGCGCTGCCGCTAGTTGATGATGGCCGCCGTCATGGGCCTGGGCCATTACGTGGTTGCACGCCTGGTCCAGGGTTTCGGCGGCGCTGCGTTCGTCCATCACCGTGCAATGGGGCGAAACCCCGGCCTCCAGGGGGAAGCGTGCCAACAGGGATTTACAGAAGGAATGGATGTTCTGGATTTTCAGCCCGCCAGGCGCATCCAGCGTAGCGGCGAACAGCCGCCGCGCTTCTTGTGTTTCTTCTACCGTGGCTTCGCGGCCCAACAGGGTAAGAAGCTTATCGGCCAGCTTTCCGTCGGAATAAGTGGTCCATGCGCCTAGCTGCTCAAACAGGCGCTTGGACATTTCCGCCGCCGCGGCCTTGGTGAAGGTCAGGCACAGGATACGTCCCGGCGCTGTGCCGCCAAGAAGCAGCCGCGTCACACGGTCCACTAGGACCCGCGTCTTGCCGGCTCCGGCATTGGCGGCTACCCATACCGAGGCCTTCGGGTCCGCCGCCAGCCTCTGGCTGGCGTATCCGGGATCGGCGCCTTTGCTCATGTGTCTCCCTCCACGTCGGCCGACCATTCCCTGACCCTGGCCAGATGGTCGTAGTCTCCCTCATGGGAAAGAAGCATGGGCCGCAGCCGCGAGAGATAAGGTGTATTCTCGTCGTCGAAGGCGGCAATAAGGGCTTCCAGCCCTTCGCGGGCGGCTCCGGCCAGTTCCATGGCCCCGGCATCACCCTTGACTGGCTTCATCTCTCCAGGCGGCGTACGGCCGGTGAGCCGGATATAGATAAGCGCTTCGGTAGTTTCCTCGCCCATGTCCTCAAAACCGCCATCAGCGGCGATGGCCGCCTCTAGGGGAAGCTGCGGGCTCAGCCCTGTTTTCACCTGTTTGGGGCTGGGTACGCCGCCGGTCTTGTAATCGATGACCGCGATGTCACCGCTTTCCAGGCGGTCAATACGGTCGGTGCGGGCGGTCAGCACGAAGTCACCCCACGGTCCGGACAGGGTGATCTCCCCTTTAGCTTCCGTGACTAGGGGGAAAATGCCGCCGGCGCGCCGTTCCCGTTCGGCGGCTACGAACCAGCGGGCGATGCGTACGAAACGCGGCCACCACAAGGCGCGCACACCGGGCCTCTCCAGCGCCTTACCGAAGGCTTTTTCCCCTATAACCAGTAATTCCTCCCCGGTTTTGGCGGGAAGCTCCCTGGGGAATCTCTTTACAAAGGTTTCCAGCGCCTTGTGAATGAACAGGCCACGCTCCGGCGCGCCGGGATCGGCGTCCAGCGGGTCCAGCGGATCCAGCTCCAGAATATGACGGGCATAGATGGCATAGGGATCGCGCAGCCAGGTTTCGATCGCGGTCACCGAAAGGCGGCGCGGTCGGGTTTCCACGGGAGGGCGGGGCTTTGGCGTCGCCACTGGGCGCACTGCCTGCGGCGCGTCCAGCTCCCCGTACCAGTGCAAGTATTCATGGGCTCCGGCGGCTCCGGCGATCTGTTTGTCCCCGGGCAACAGGGCCTCGATCCGCAACAGCCAGCGTGACGGCACCGTGGGTGTGCCCGCCACCCGTGTGGACCGGGTCATGACCACTTCAGGGGCGGCGAAAGCCTGGGCAAAATCATGGGCGGAAAGACCTATATGGACCTCCGCCGGGGGCAGGCCGAAGGCTTGGCGCATGGGCCGGCTCATCCATGAATCGGCGCGCGTCTCCTGGGGCCAGACGCCTTCGTTGAGGCCGCCCAGAACCACCAGATCGGCCTGTTGAAGACGGGCCTCCAACAGGCCCCACACATGTAGCCTTGGATGGCGGCCAAAGCGTGGTCGCACCACCACACCGTCCATCAGGGTGTACAGCAGAGGGGCATAGCCGGCCGGCTGCATTGGCGGGAAATCCCCGGCGGCCTCGAGAAGCTGAGCGAAGAAAGCCGCCGCCGCCTCGCCCGCCTCCCCTCGCCACAGCCGCGCCGCCCCCGGCTGCGTGTCGTCCGTCGCCAGGGCCTCGGCGAAGGCCAGATGGGCCTCGGTTAGCTCTGCCAGAGAAGCACTTGGCCGCGCCATGAGGCAGGCGAAAGGTTTGGCCATGGCGGCCAGTTTCTTAAACCAGCTCGTCAGGTCCTTCTCCGCCTTTGCCGCTGTGCACGCCTTGGCCAATCCACTAAATCCCGCCGCCGGGCGGGGGCCGCGCAGTACCGCCTTTTCGAATCGCCGCACCAGGGCGCGGAAGTCCCCTGCCTTTCTACCGCCCACCGCCAGGGGATGCTTGAGCGCCGCCAACAGAGGCAGGGGTTCCACCTCGCCCGTCATCATCTCGGCGCTGAGCCTCAGGAACACGCCGGGTGCCGTGGCGGCCAGCGGCTGCCCCGCGGAATCGTCGATTTCCACATTCCAGCGTTCCAGCTCCGCCGCCACGCGCCGCGCCAGGTCGCGGTCGGGGGTAATCAGCGCCGCCCGCTTGCTCGGTGTTTCCAGGGCCTCGCGTAAAAAAAGTGCGATCACACCTGCCTCTTCGCGGGGGCTGGGGCAATCCACCCGGCGCATGCCGCGCAGGGCTTCGGGCGCGGGTGATGCGTCTTGCCAGGCGGGGGTGGTTTGCGCCGGGCGCATCACCTCCCGTAACAGTTTCCCCCGTTGCGCCGCTGCCTTTTGCTCCGCGCTGCCGCGTTCTCCGCATGTCCATTCCTTCACATCGCTGCGCGCCACGCCCAGCCGGTCGAGCAGGTGCGCCATGCCGTGTTGGGGGTGGCTGGGAGCCAGCGCCTTCCAGCTTTCCTTGTCCATCTCCCCATCAAGCCCCGGCAGCACCACCGCGCCAAGGGGAAACCCCGCCACCACTTCCAGAAGATCGGCGGTAGCCGGCAGGCTGCCCGTGGAGCCGGCGGCGATGACCGGGGTTTCCGGCGGCGCGGCACGCCAGATTTCGGCCTGGCGTTCCAGCACCAGATTGCGCCGCGCCACCGGGTCAAGACGGCCCTCTTCGGCCAATATGCGTGGCCAGTGTTCGCTGATAATCTTCAGGAAATCTAGGGTGACGCGCCAATGGGCGGCGTATTGCTCCGGAACCAGGGACGCCAGGGTGTCGAAGGACAGGCGTTCCCGCTGCACCTGGTCGAGAAGGCGAGCCAATTCCCCGGCCAGCAACGCGGCCTGATCGACGCTGCGCGACGCGCCGTCCCGCCGCTCCTCAAAGTCCCGCACCAGCCGCGTCAGCAACAACCGGCGGCGGGTCTTGGAAATGGCGGGCGGCAGTTCATTTATGGCGTTCCCGGCAGGCCCGCCGTCGGTCAGGTCTTCGGTTTCGGCGAAGGCCATGTCCTCTTCGTCGAGGTCGCCTAGTGGCGCCATGCGCGGCAGCAGCACAGGTGCGCCGTCGCCACGCCTTAGGAACGATTCCTGCAGGGCGCGGCAGGCGCGCCGCGTGGGCAAAAGTAGGGTAAGACGGGAAAGGCGGGCGGGGTCCGTTTCGGCTCCCTGCGGCTCAAGGATGCCGGGAATTCCGTCCCCTATCAGCCCCGCGGCCAGGGTATCGGCAAAGGGCAGGTGGCCGGGGATGGTGAAGAGCGTGGGTGACCAGGCCCCAGAAGTGGTTTTTTCAGAGGGTTTGGTTTTTTTTGAGGTTCGGGGTTTCCTGGTGGTCATGGCCGGTAGAAATTGTTGCGCCCGTTTTCCAAAAGTTTCCGCGTCTCCTCAAGGGTCTCCGGGGTGCCGATGTGAAACCATGCGCCGCC
>Ga0207990_1001438_pt1 | contig 12189 bp, 20 predicted proteins | sample ETNtaG_8_FD_185780 | JGI IMG/M metagenome (GOLD analysis project Ga0207990, IMG submission 185780) | Marine microbial and viral communities from oxygen minimum zone, Eastern Pacific Ocean - ETNP201406SV75 (SPAdes) (version 2) | ecosystem: Environmental > Aquatic > Marine > Oceanic ...
AATTACTAATTTAAGACAAATTTCAATAAAATGAAATATGTTGCAAATCCTGTAAGGAATAAAATTCCAAGAATGCTTAAAATTTTTAATAAAAATGAAGGTTGATGTGATTTTTGCAAGTACTTTCCAGTTACTAACCTATAATTAAAAATTGCAATTACTGGAGCAATTACAAATGAAAGTACAGTCGCAAAATCAACTAATTCTTTAAGATTATTTTGAAATTGAAAAACAATTATCAAAGATCCAAATGCAAGAATAATTAGAAAAATAGTGTATAATTTTTGGGAATTTTTAAATTGATTTGTAGGGTTATGGACGAATAGTAATTCAACAGTTCTACGAAGTGATCTGGAATATCCATCAAATACAGCCAGTATAGTTCCAAACATTACTGTAAATGCTGATGCAGAAATTATGACATAACTCCAATTACCAATCACATTACTATACATGGTAATAATCACATGAGCAAATTTGGAATTATTGTTAGGAAGTTCTTGGCCTGAGCCATAAAAGAGAAACGTGCCCAATACAACAAACATGATTGCCAAAATTCCTGTAATCAAATAAGCAAGTCTGAATTCTAAGAGAGTTTCTTGTAATTTTGGTTTATACTTAGATTGTTTGATTTTTTCCAGCGTCCAAAGACTATTCCAACTAGATAAATCAATTGCAGTAGGCATCCAACCCATTAATGCAAGTAAGAAGAAAATTCCTGTTGTTGTCCAAAGTTCTTTAGGTATAAAATTCTCAACAGGTTCTATAGGACCATTCAATAAAGTAAGTAAAAATGCAAGTACTGTAGACGCCACCAGTACAATTACAATAATTTTGATTAGATGATCTAAAAGATTGAATTTTCCAATGGCTAAAATTAAAACACAAGTTGCAAATAAAATTACAATTGACCATTCATTGAAAAAATCCAAATTAAATAAATTTTCAAAAAATCCTGCAGTTACAAATCCTACAGCACCAGTTACAAAAAACATTGAGCAAATGGTAATTATTAAATAAAAAAATAAAATTGGAGTTCCTAGTTTTTTATAACCATCAATAATACTTGTTTGAGTTGAATTTGCATATCTAGAACCATATTCAAAAAATGGATATTTTAAAACACTAACTAAAACAACGAATCCAATAATCAATAAGCCAAAATCAGCTCCTGCTCTAGTAGATTGGATTAGATGGGATACCCCTATAGCAGTACTTGCAAATAATAATCCAGGTCCCATTATTTTAGAAATTTTAGAAAATGTTTCATTCATTATTATGAATCAAAGATCATACAATAGAATAAAAAATTACGTAATTGTGTCGAATTAATCAATTAACATCCACATGACTAGGATATTTTATGATAAATCACATCTAAGTAGTTATTTTACAAAATTTAGAATTTAGTTAATTTACATTCTTTTCCTTCTGCTCTACATTCAGAACAGTATAGTAAAGGAATTCTAGTTTCACCAATTTTTTTGAAATTTAAATGAGAATCCATTACGTGTCCACATTCAGAATTTTTACATTTTGTATCTTTATTATCATATAATGTCTGTATTGAGGATTCTTCCATAATGTTTTGATTTGCAGGGTAGTTAAATTATTATCTAATTTTTCAGTATTCGATATTATTACAAATAAGTGCAAATGATACGTGTTTGCTAAATACTATTTTTTTAATCAAAATGGTATGAATAAACAAATAAAAAAATCTCAGTTAACATGGTTTGGTAAAAATGAAGAAGATAAAAGAATTCAAGAAATTTTAGATGAAGAATTTGACGCACTATCTTTTTAAATAAAAAATCAATATAGTTTGAATTTAGTAAAAGATCAATTTTTTCTTTCTTTGTTATTTTTCATATTATTGAGAGATAGTATGAATATGGATTCAATAAACATGAACAAAATAGAGATAAGAGTCATAGAACATCAAATCAAACAATTAAAGTTTGAAATCTCAAATTTTGAGGAATAGTCATTTCCTCCAGTTCTTTTTATTAATCAAAAAATAATTTAGTCATAAATTACTGTATTTCAAAAAAATCATGGTCCCAAAGATTTTGATTTTCTTTTTAAAATCCAAAGTTTATTGAATAGTTATCAAGGGGTAAAAAGAGACACCATTATGTCAATGCTGAAACCCCAAAGTAATTTGTATTATTTACTTCCAGCATTTCTTTCAATAATTGGTGGGCTAATTGCCATGATTATTTTAAGAAAAGCAGGGCGTCAACATGATAAAAAAGGTAGAAATTGTGTTATTCTTGGAATCATAAGTTCAGGTTTTGCAATTGGTATGGATTATGCCAGTGATGCCTGGGACATTCCAATGATTGAAGATTTTATCAATACAAATGGTATGTTGGATATTCTAGGATGGTTTGGAGGGTCAAGCATCTATGTTTTTCCACCCATTGTGATAGTATATTGTATAATTGCTAAAATAATCAACCGTTAATTTAAACAAAAATTTTAATTTATTTCTCAAAATCTTTCATTAGTAAATTCCAATGATCTTGGATTTTGGATATATTTTCTTCAACAAATTTTACTCCATCTTTTTTTAATATAATTGAAGGATTGGTATTTCGTATAAACCAACTTTCATCTGAATCAATAGTAATCAAATCCATATTTTCTAATTTGTTAACATGTTCTCGAAATTTTACAGCATTAGTTTTTTTACAATTTTTAAAAATACTAGTGTACTTTTTTACTCCATTTTTTATGGAAGCAAGAATAACATAATCAATAATATCTAATTTATCAGAATTCAATATATGAAAAAATAGTAAGTAAGATTAGATAAAACTGTCGATTTAACTATTTGATTTTTAATCTAAAATATTTATATTTGTATATAATTATGATAATATTCAAATAAATATTAAGAATTACCACAATATACTTTATTTTTGATTATGAACATTATAAGATATGAGTTACTGCGTAGAATGTTTTGAACCTGCTGATGTGTGTTTCTGTAATATAGAAAAAGTAATTCTTAGTGAATATATTGATGGAATGAAAGAATGTGCTGAATTAAAATGCTATTGTAAGAAACACATTCCAGATATGTGATTTTTTATATTAAATCTAAAATTAATCATATGCTAATTTCATAACAGGGATTTTAAGAATAGCTGTACATCAATATAAAAAAATCTACAAATACAGATTATTAGATTAGCATTAAACACTGTTAAATGAAATCTTCTAATTTGATCAAAAAATAGAACAAATATTGATTATTTTTTAAAAACCAATATCAGGATTTGTACAAAGAGGACATTTTTCAAAAAGACCAAATTCATTCATGAATTTACCTTTTCCATCACATTGTAAACAATTCAAGTTAATCTAAATTGTTTAAGAAGGCAATAAGGTTTATGTAAAAAAATGTATTATGTCATAAAATCATTATAGATAGAAGAAATGTTGTAAAAACTTGTAATATTTTAAAAATATTCATAGATGGGGATTTCAACTATTTAGACTGTGGAAAATCTAAAATTCCAATACGCTTAAGTTCATAATTCATACAGAACGTTCATGGTAAATATGAAATATGATTGAGTCTTCACTTTCAAAACTAGATGATAAAGGAATTTTCACTATTGTGAAAGTTGAGAATTTGGAAAAAAAAGTAGGAAAAGAAATCATTAATGAAGTGAATATTGAAACTGAAGAAGAATTTGATGGAGTAAAGAACTTCTATACTTCAAGAAAGATGATTGTTGCAAAATTTTATGAGAATGGTAAATCAACAACATTATTTCAAGATATTCAAAGAGGGAAAAAATATAGAGTAAAAATCATCACACAAAAATTCGGTAATGGGAAAGAAGATTATGATATTGCAAAATCATGATTTTGTTCAAAATTCATAAAAAACTCCCTTTATGATATAATTTGTAATGGACTAGGCATATGCCTTTTAAATCAGAATAGCACATAAATTCATCAGGATCAATAAGTAAATACAAAATTTGTATAATGTACTGACAAAATACTACGTAATTTGTCTACTAACAGGCAGATTAGATTTATTAATTGTTAAAGTGACTTTTTTTGTATGGCTTTAACTGCAGCATTAATCCTTACTGGAATTGCAATTGTATTGTTAGTAGTTTATGGTATGGATGTAATTGTAGGATATAGCTCAGATACGGGGGAAGGATTCATTCCGTTTGATCATAAAATAAGAGGAATGGGATTAGGAATACCAGCATTAGTTTTACCAATTATTGCATTTATCATATCTAGAAAAGATTCATCAAAAGGATTAGGAGGTATGCTCATCGTTGCAGGTGTCTTAATTATTCTAGGCGGAGTAGTAGTTATTGGAAATTCAGACCCAGTTCATGCAAGTGAAACGGGTAGAGATATAATTTCAGAAACATTACCATTACTAATAGTTGGATTAATCCAAATTGGATTAGGTATAATTAAAATAAAAAAATCAGGATAATAAAATGCCAATTTGTGCTAAATGTAGTAACGATGTAAAAAAAGTATATGACTGTGATCATACTAATTTGGAAGAATATTGCGTAGAATGTTATACCGAACTACATTATTACCTGACAGAGAAGAATACAGAAGATGTTAACTGCTAGAGAAGTTGCAATTTATGCACTAGGTAAAACTGAAGGAGTGAATTCTCTTGCAGAAACACTAGGAAAAGGCCTTGATGATGAAAAATACATTGAATCTTGGAATAAAACAATGAAACTTTTAGAAGTTGAGATGCCATTAAAGGAATTAGAAACAATCTACAATGAATTTGCAAAAAAAATGGAGGAGATTGTAAGTAATAGTGAAATAAAAGAAAAAGCAAATATTTTAAAAAAAACTAAAGAATGAAAAATTTAAAAATTTTCATATAGTCTAAAAATATTAAATTAGCAATTGAAAGCAATAATTTTAGCCGGTGGTAGAGGTAAACGATTAAGACCAATAACAGATTATGTCCCAAAACCACTAATTCCAATAAAAAATATTCCAATTATTGAATGGCAAATAAAATATTTAAAAAAATTTGGAATTTCAGAAGTAATTATTTGTTCAGGGTATAAGACAGAAATGATAGAAAATTATTTGAGTAATAAAAAATTAGGAATTAAAATAAAATTTTCAATTGAAACTACTCCATTGGGAACTGGTGGTGCAATTAAAAAAGCAGGTAAAAAAATAAATGAAAAATCATTCATTGTGATTAATGGCGATGTAATTACAAATATGGATTTAAAAAAACTTCTTAAAAAAGAAAATTCAATAGCATCAATTCAATTGAAAACAAAATTTGGAATTTTACAAACAAATGATGACAAAATAATAAAATTTGATGAAAAAAAAGAAATCGAAAATCTATGGATGAATGCAGGAATTTATCACCTTAAAAAAAATACATTAAAAGACTTACCAGATATAGGAGATATTGAAAAAACATTATTTCCAGATTATGCAAAAAAAGAAAAACTATTCACATTAAAATTTAGAAATACAAAATGGTATTCAATAGATTCTTTCAAAGATATGGAAGAATGTGCATTAGAAGTAGAAAAAATAATAAAATAAAAATTTGAACCTTAAGCGCCAGTTCTATGTAATGTAACCATCATGTATGCTACCTCTTCAACAAACAATTCATCATCACTGAAAGAAGCATATTTTGTTGCAGTATTCCAAAAGGTTCCATTACGAGTTATTTTTTGATCAATAAGTTGTTCGTTCAATACTATTAACTAACGATTTATTTGATAATAATCAGCCTCAATCAAAATTAACCTATTACTAAAACAGAACACTAGAATATCCAATAAATCTAATAAATTCATGCGTATTGCATGTAGTTTAGGATCATTGTTATCAGTAAATCAGGTATTAGAATGCTCAAAAATATTATCTAAAACAGATGTTGAGTCAGTTTGGATTCCTGAAACATGGGGAATGGAAAACTTTTCAATAATTGGAGCCGTAGCAAACAATACTACAACTCAAAAAATAGGTTCATCAATAATTAACATCTATTCAAGAAGTCCATCAACAATTGCAATGGGTGCAATCACTACAGATATTTTGTCAAATGGGAGATTGATTCTAGGTCTTGGTACAAGTAGTGTTCCCATAGTTGAAGATTTTCATGGAGTAAAATTTGATAATCCAGTTCAAAGGATGAAGGAATACGTAGAAATTATTAGATTATCATTAACAAAAAAACAAATTAACTATACAGGAAAAATTTTTAATTTAAAGAATTTCACGTTATTAATAGAACCAAAAAGACAATTAATTCCAATTTATTTAGCAGCAATTAACCAAAAAATGGTTGAACTAACATGGGAGATTGGAGATGGAGTAATTTTCTATCTAAGACCATTAGAAGAAATGAAAAAAACAATTTCCAAAATGCAATCAAAAAATAAAATTGATGTTGCATGTCAAATAATTACATGTGTGTCAAATGATTCAAATGATGCAATACAGCGTGCAAAAAAAACACTTGCATTTTATGTATCAGTAGGTAAAATATATCGTGAATTTTTAGCTAAAAATGGATTTAAAAATGAAACTAAAAATATTTTTGAAGAATTTAAAAAATCAGGATTTAAATCCAATCATGAACTTGTAACAGATGTTATGTTAAATTCATTATGCATTGCAGGTTCACCAGATGAAGCAAAATTACAACTGGACAAGTTTAGAAATTCAGGAGTAGATTTACCAATAATTCAATTTAATCCAATAGGCGATGTGGCCGAATCATTTTCATTGTTGAAAAAAACATTTTTGAATGAATAATTATGTCAAAAGTAGGAATAATTGCAGTTGGAACAACTTCATTTACAAGAGAAGATCATAAAATAGAATCAATATTACATAAATCAACAAATGATCTATTTCAAAACAATCTCAATATCGATAAAAAAGAAATTGATGCAGTATTAGTTTCAACAAATAATAATTCAAAATATTTGTCACCAATTTTATCAGAGATGAATGGAATTCAGCCAAAAATAGCACATTCGATAGAAAGTCTATGTAATTCAGGCACAAATTCCATTGTTTCAGCATTTTCTTACATTTCATCAGGTCTTGCAGACATGGTATTAGTTTCAGGAGCTGAAAGGTATGATAGTCCGGGACAAATATTAGAATGGGATAATTCCAGAGGTGAATTTAAACATCCAATATTTTGGGCATCACTTTTTTCAAAGTCATATAAACAAAAATATGGAATTTCAAATGAACAATTATCAATTGTTTCAGTTAAAAATCACAAACAAGCAAAAGAAAATCCAAATGCATTATCAAAAAAAACATACACAGTTCAAGATGTATTAAATTCTAAAAAATTAACTGAAGATCTAAGATTATTGGATTGTTCTAGACCATGTACTGGAAGTGCATCCATTCTTTTAGCATCTGAAAAAGTTGCTAAAAAAAATACAGATAGGCCAATTTGGATTACTGGAATAGGACAAAAAACAACTTCGGCAGGATTTACAAAAAATATGTCATTGTCATCTATGGAATCAACAAAGACAGCAGGACAATCTGCACTAAAAATGTCAAATCACAATATTTCAGACATAGACGTTGCAGAAATTCATGATGCGTTTTCTGTTTGTGAACCCATGGCATTAGAATCACTAGGATTTACAAATCCTGGAGAAGGGATGAATATGATTAATAATTTACATGAAACAAATAATTTTAAAATTAATCCTAGAGGAGGATTAATTGGGGCAGGACATCCATTGGGAGCAACTGGAATTTCTCAAACAATAGAGATTGTACAACAACTTCAAAATAATGCAAAAAAACGTCAAACAGATAATGCAAAAATTGGACTAATACACAACATGTCAGCTGCTTCCACATCATCAACGGTACTGGTATTAGAAAAATGAATTTTGAATCAGAGTTATCTAAAGGTCAATTTTGTATTCCAGAATGTATAAAATGTAAAAAAATAATTTGGCCACCATCAGAGTTTTGTGATAAGTGTACTGGAATCACATCACTAAGAAAAGGTAAATTTGAAGGTAAAATTATTGAATTTTCCAAACAAAATGAAGATTATTTTTGTCTAGTTGAATTTTACAATTCAATTAGAGTAATAGCCAAAATGGTGGAGGTTCCAAAAAAAGATCAAATAGTGAAAATTACAAAATGTGGTATTTCAGATGGAAATTATTTTTTTACTGTTGTTTAAATTTTGTAAAAATATAGGGTGTTTCAACTAATTGATCAAAAGTCCAGACAGTAGGTAATGAAACAGTATCAATCACATCTAGGCGATGTTCTTCAATTAAAGCACTCCATCCACCATCAGACAGATTTCCAGATAATTGTCTTTTAGTATTAGTTCCAGCAAATACTAACCCCGTATTTGTTTTTAAATTTACAATAGAATTAATTTTTTGGATGATACTTGTTGCCAAAATATCTCCACCCATTTGAGGTAGACCACCAATAAAAAATACGGGTCTTTGTAAATTTAGTTTAGAATAATCAAACTCTAATGCATCTTCACATTTTGGATTAAAGTTTTGATTTGTTTTATTACCTATTGTATTTTGTAATTCCACTAACACATCATCAATTTCAATACTGTAAGAGGTAAATTCTAAAATCTTTCCACAAAATGCAATACGACCATCACCAGAACCAATATCAACAAGTTCTAAAAAACCAAGTTTTTTTGCAATTGACGTCATCACATAAGCAGACATTATCCATGTGGGGTAAAATGGCTGACAACTAGAACCATGTTTGATACTATTTAGCCAATAATCATTAATGTCTCCCTCGTACACAATACAGGGAATTCCCAAAATGTTTTGTTCAAAAGAGTTCAAGTAAATGGGATTTTTTTCAGCAAATTCATGAAGTTGTTTTAAATGATTTTCATCCATTGAAAATTCTTTAGATACCTGAGAAGGGATAACTTCTTGGATATGAGCACTTCCTGAATAATTTTTTGCAAAATCTTGTTTTATTTTAATTAAATTTTGAATAAACTCATCTAACATAAAATTTCTAAAATATTTGGGTATGATAAACTCATTGTAAATTATGTTGATTTTTTAGATAAAATTTCTGAAATTTCTTGTTGAATTTTTTCTAATTGCTCAATAGTGTTATTTTCTACTTCTTTGATTCGTTTAATTTCTATATCTGTGGGTTCCATCATTAATTCAAAACTAAGATGTTTAAGGATATTTAGATAAGAATCTCGTTTTTCAAGTAATTTTTCAATAATAAGTTCAGACATTAAAAAATTTGAATTACTCAAGTATATAGAAATTAGCTCAACAAAAATTACTAATACAATTTAGGCACAATTTTTAGGCACAAAAATGCTCATCTAACAATTACAAAGATTTTGCAGAATCAAAAATCATTCAGTTTTCTATTTTTTAATTTCTTCTTGTTATGTTCAATGATTATGTGGTATCGAATTATTTCCTTCAGTTTTTCTTCTACTGTCAGATTTTCATTAATTGAAATCCCCAAGAAATCAAAGTACTCCATATCCCTAAGAGAGATTATGATTTTTCTCAACTCAATGCGACTACCTTAATTGAAGAGTCATCATCTGTGATCAGTCTTGCATGGTTTTCACAAATTCTCATTATTTCTTTGGCAAATGGTTTTTTTGAATTTAGATAGTGATAGTATAGCAGTTTAAAATTAGATTCTGTATTACATCCTAGTATATTGCACAACATAAGAAAATAAACTAGTCAGTTTGAGCCTAAAAACAACAAGTATTTTGTAATAACCCATATTTCTTAAGATAAAATCCAAATCAGAATAATTTTCTTCACTAAATATGATAATACGCCAGTATATACCAGTAAGAATCATGTATTGGTATGTTCAAAAAAATAATTTCAAAATTAAGTTTTGGTTCTTGTAAAACTAAGAACGTCAAAGATGTAGATGCATGTAAAGAATATCTAACAACACATGAAGATAAAAATGAATGTTGTTCAACTGAAACAAAACATGAAGGTAAAAGTGAATAAAATGAATTACAAATGTAGTAATTGTAGTTTCAAATGGAGTGGAAATTCAGATACTTTTGAGAAAGTGATTATTCATGAAAGAACCCATGCAAAAAAAGTTTCAGACTAATGGTAATATGCACTAAATGTTCAGATACATACCATGATCAATGTATGGGTAAAGCTGGAATGTTTGACTGTACTTGTAAAATTTGTAAAAAATCCTAAAATCCTTTTCTAATTTCTAGTAAAATATTTTCATCAAACCATTTAACTTGATTCAAATCCTCAAAGTTATTTTTGATATTTTGCTTGAATGTTTCTAAGGATTTTTGGAATAACTCTTTGTCATAAAGAGCAAATGTTGAATAATGCTTATTTTGAGCTTGATGTACTAGTCTATCTAAACTAGATACTCTGGAATATCCAAATACTCTACTGGCATAAATTTTCATATCTGCATTCTTGATATGTGATTCTAATTCATTTAATTCATACAAACGATTTTCCATATCTGCAAATAATGGAAAATATTTACCCCACACACTTCGAGCATTTTGATTTCGCAATCTTGTGTATATGAATAAACGTCCATTATTTTTGAGTGAACGTAATGATTCTGATAAAAATTTTGGAACATCAAAATGATGTATTGCATTAAAGGTGACAATGCAATCCATAGAATTGTTATCAAGGGGTAAACGATTTGCATCACCTTGTCGTACACAAAAATTTGTAATGTTTTGTTCTATCAGATTGGTTTCTAATGATTTTAACATGTTTTCATTGTAATCCACACAATGAATGTAAAATGAATTATCAAATAATTTTAAAAATTCTAAAGAATATCTACCATCACCACATCCAATATCAGCCATACTGATTTTTTCTTTTTGTGCTAGTTTGTTTTTTATGTGTGAGATTGGATTTGTGTCAAGTGTTCTTACACTTTGATATTTTGATGCAATAGTTGAAAAGTGACTATGCATTTTTTGTGAATTTAATTTAATTTCAATTTTATTTTTTAGCAAGGGCATAGTGCATGTATTCTAGTTATTAAAACCCGCATACTTGTGAATTAATGCAGTGTGTCTGATGTAATGTTTCTAAGTGAATTAAAACCCTTTATCCCTGTTTGTACTAATATGATACAATGGTTCTGGTACTAATTGGAATTGCAATAGGTATTCTAGTAGTTGCAATTTTAATAATAAAGGCAGTTAAAACACCATCTCAGGAGATAATGGGAATCAATATTTGTTGTAACAAGTGTGGTATTGAAACTCATGGAGTAGTATGTCCAAAATGTGAAAATAAATCTGAATCATTTGGAGTTTGAATATTTTATTCATTATAGAAAAAAACATAAAATCAAATCTATGTTTATAATTAAATTATAAAATATCCTGATTGAATATTTAGTGCGATAATACCACAATTTGAAAATTATCTATTCTAGGTCCTGAAAAGATATGATGTATCGACATTCTTTATCTTAACAAGACCTGATACTATTAGGCAAACATAGTATATCTAGATCGCTACTAATTTAGTCATAAATTCTACAATAACCCACGTCTCTTAAGGTAAAATCTAGTTAGAATGTGGTAGTCTATTGTTTATTCCCTGTACTTTATGCAAGAAGTTAATGCACTTTGATGAGAGAAGGATAAGAAATAATCATGATTATCACAAGACTTGTGTTTGGCATATTGCCTATTTGGTAAGATTAGATAATTTCTTTTAGATAATGCTTATCTGAATGGAATTCATGAGTTTGTAATATGGGGTTGTTTGATAAATTTAGTAAAACGTTTGACAAGTTTGGATATGACTTAGATGGGTATGACAAAAAGGGGTATGACAAAAAGGGATACAACAGCAAGGGGTATGACAAGGATGGGTACAATAAAGATGGTTATGACAAAAAGGGATACAACAGCAAGGGGTATGACAAAAAAGGGTATGACAACAAAGGATATGACAAAAATGAATACAACAAAGAGGGGTTTAACAAAGATGAGTATGACAACAAAGGATACAACATAGAGGGTTACAATAAAAATGGGTACAACAAAAAGGGGTATGACCTAGATGGGTATGATAATCGTGGTTTTTCTCTTGATGGGATTCACATTGATACAAAAATAAATTTTGA
>Ga0207990_1001442_pt1 | contig 12151 bp, 10 predicted proteins | sample ETNtaG_8_FD_185780 | JGI IMG/M metagenome (GOLD analysis project Ga0207990, IMG submission 185780) | Marine microbial and viral communities from oxygen minimum zone, Eastern Pacific Ocean - ETNP201406SV75 (SPAdes) (version 2) | ecosystem: Environmental > Aquatic > Marine > Oceanic ...
GTTTTGGCATACTCCAGCTTCAAATCTTCATCTTCAGGATTAATGAATTCAATGCCATGAGTTGTGTCAGTTTTTGCATCAAGTAAAACAACTTGGGCAATTTTTTGACTTGAAAGAAGTGTAGCCGCCTCTAGAACACGCGCATCGTTAGATTCGGGCAATAAAATACGTGGATAAGTGGCTTTTGCTCTATTCGTTAAATCTTCTAATAACGCCATTATTATGTCTCAAATAAACAAGATGATAGTTTACCCGAAAAAAGCATTAATTCGACATGCCCTGCTTCCCCCGATAGATAAGGTATAGCTATGCTCGATTGTATAAACTTGCAATCTTGAGTCTCTGAATTTTCCCTGAAGGTCCTTTCGGTAAAGGTTCATCAACAAAGATAATTTGACTTGGAGTTTTGTATTCTCCTAAGTCAGCTGTACAAAGGTCTTTTAATTCTTTTTCATTAGTGTCAAGGTTTTCTTTAAGGAAAACACAGGCCGATATTTCTTCACCGTAGTTATCATCAACAATACCGAATGCGCAAGCCTCCAAGACTGCATTATGCTTATATAGCGTGTCATCAATTTCTCGAGGTGATATGTTTTCACCACCCTTAATGATAAGCTCTTTTTTTCTGCCAGTAATAAAAAAGAATCCTTCCTCATCTTCGACCCCTAAATCCCCAGTCAAAAAGTAGCCATCTTCGTTAAAGGCTGATTTTGTGGCTTCCTCATTCTTGTAGTATTCAAGTAACACATTATCACCCTTAATCACTAATTCACCAGATTCTCCTTGATTAACGTAGTTTCCTTCTGCATCAATAATTCTGATCTCATTGCCATATGCAATCCCCGCAGAACCATGCTTACATTTGTAAACAGGATTTGATAGGATTTGCGCAGAAGTCTCTGTAAGACCCATAGTCTCAATAATTTTAATGTTAAATATTTTTTCAAACTTTTTATGAACCTCTGGTGAGAGTGGTGCAGAAGCAGATCGTCCAAATCGAAGATTCTTTAAATCAAGACTAGTAATATCAAAGTTTTCATTTAAAAGGTAATTTATGATTGTAGGCACAACACTAAACCATGTGCATTGGTATTTATCAATTATTTGCCAAAAATTAGAAACGCTGAATTTACTCACTATAACAACACAACTATTACTTACTAGGGCACTAGAGATAGAGACCATTTCAGCATTAATGTGGTAAAGCGGTAAAACGCAAAAAGAAACATCGTCATTAGTGATTTCATGAGCAAGCGCGGTATTTTTACCCCCAGCAATAACATTTTTATGAGAGAGCAACGCTCCTTTAGGTACTCCAGTCGTTCCTGAAGTATAGATCAACACTGCCGGAGTTTCAGAATTCAAATCTACAACAACAGGATTGAAATTTTTTTCAATTGAGATTTTTAAATCTTGAGTGTTCTCATAGGGCACGATAACGGCACCTGAATCACGCAAAATAGTTTCAAATTCATTTAAATATAATTTAGAAGAAAATAGTAACTTACATCCTGAGTGATTAATCGTGTACTTTATTTGTTTGTTTCCAGCAAGAACGTTAATTGGAACAATAGTTATTCCATGGTACATAGCACCAATAAACAACAACGTTGAAGCATAACTGTTATCAAGTAGAAAACCAACTTTGTCTTGAAATTGGACACCATTTTGGTAAAAGTAAACACCCAATACAGCGATGTCTTTTTTAAGCTGTCGATACGATACATTAAGATCTAAATCAGCGTCAATTAGAAAAGTTTTGTCTGGAGTGTTTTTGGCATGCTGGTCAATCAGTTCGGTGATGGTTGAAGGTGTTAAAGAGTACTTCTTCCAATAACTAGAAAAAATATCATCCTCAGAAGGTTCAATAGACTTGATTGTTTCGACAACTTTAGTAATATTTAAGTAGTGTTTATAGTTGAGATTCTCATCTGTTATATTGTTACCCCAAGTTCCACAGCCCATAGATAGCGAAAAAGGAAGAGCATTATCAAAGTTTCCTCCTGCTGCAAAGCAGTGGGCCTGGTTTACAATCACTCTGCATACAGGCAACTCCAACCCTAACCTTAATATGTTGTCTTTATTTTGTGTGTGAATACTACAGGAATGCCCTTTCCCCTGATTTTCAAGAATATTGTCTGCAATCTCTAGCGCATGACTAAAATCACTCGCCCTATAAACTGTTAAAACAGGTGAAAGCTTTTCCATAGAGAATGGGTATTGTTTACCAATACCCTCTTCCGTAACCATTAAGAAGGCTGAATTCGAGAATTTTTGAGCATCTAAACCTGAAAGTGAGGCAATCTCAGTTGCTTTTTTGGCGATAACATTTCGATTAATTACGCCTTTTTCGTCCCACATATGGCTAGCAAGCATCTCTTTCTCATTACTAGATAATAATGTACCACCCTCTTTCTGTAGGGACTCTATAAACTTTTTATAAATACTATCTACAATAACAATACTATTTTCAGATGAGCAGCTTGTAGCGTTATCAAAAGTCTTAGAAGTCATTACTTTATGAGCAGCATCGGATAAATCTGCACTCTCATCAATAATGACTGGAACATTACCCACACCTACACCTAAAGCTGGAGTGCCACTTTGGATTGCACGCTTAATATTATTTTGAGAGCCTGTAGCAACAATTAAATCGACAAGGTCTGATAATTCATTGGTGTCATCTTTACTGATCGGCTCAGGAAGCGACTGAACTATATTTTTTGGTGCACCAACCCGCTCAATAGCCAATTGCATTAATTTAACAATTTTAGTGCACACTAGCGCCCCTTTTGGAGAGGGAGCTAATATCACTGCATTTCTGCATTTTAGAGCATTGATGACTTTATTTAGAGGCGTAGCAATCGGATTTGTTGAAGGAACAATAGCACCAACTACGCCAACTGGTCGAGCTATTTCAGTAATTCCTCTTTCTTCATCTTGGTTAATTATTCCGACTGTTTTGGTATTCTTTAGATCTCTTAACAAACCAATAGTTTTGCGTTTGTTTTTTCTTTTTTTATCTTCGACATTGCCTAATCCAGTTTGCTGAACTGCCATCTCTGATAATTTTTGATTGTTTTCTGGTTTTATTACTTCCCAAGCAACTGCAAGAATTAATTCATCTACTTGCTCTTGAGAATATCCATTAATTATAGATTGAGATTCCCTTGCATCTGCAACGAGTCGACTAATGGGTGTTTTATTTTCAATAATCATTACATAATTAATTTAATTAAAAAGAACCCACTGGAAGACTTAATCAGCCTCCCAGTAGAAAAAGTTCTCAACAAATCTTACTTTATTGAAGACCTGCTAATAGACCAGTCAAATATGCCTGTCTTTCGTTCCACATTGAAATAACTTGATCTCTAGTCATTACTCTCGAAGGAGAGTTAGTAGACTTCATCTTGCCCTGAGTTTTTTTGTCGTTGAACATATCAGGAGTCTTACTAGCTAAGAAGTCAATTACGTCTTGAGGAGTACCGGCAGGCACCATCAATCCACGGAAATTGACACTTGAGTCATCAACATCGACACCACTTTCCATCAGTGTAGGAACATCTGGAAGGTATGCATGTCTTTCAAGGTCTGCAACTGCTAAGATCTTAAGGTCAGCAGCACTTCTCGCTGAGTCAGACAAGTTATTAAAACCAGCACTAACTTCACCAGCTTTAACCAATCTCAATGCATCAACACCACCCTTTGCAGGGATATAAGTCAAGTCTCTTCCAGATGCTTTTGCAAACTGCAAAAATGCAATATGGTGACCGACAAATTTACCAGCGCCACTAATAGTTACAGCGCCTGGATTAGCATCAGCATGAGCAAGCAAGTCAGCTACAGTGTTAAAAGGACTATCTTTACCAACAATCAACACTGCTGGATCAGCACCCCAGTTACCTAACGGCTCAAGGGTATTGATATTGTAAGCAGTATCAAACACAATTGACTGCGCTATAAAGTGAGGCACATTGTATGCTGCCAACATATAGCCGTCTTTTGGAGCTTCACTAGCAAACCAATTCCAACCAGTTCTTCCACCTGCACCAGGCTTATTTAGAATGTAAATTGGTTGACCAATTATTGCTTCTTTACCAGAAGACAGAGTTGCAATTCTTGCCTGAAAATCCGTCGCACCACCAGGTCCATAGGCAACCATTACACCAATAGGCTTGTCTGGATAGTCAGCCTGTGCAGGCAAAAACATCAAAGATGCAATCGTAAGCAAGGCTAATTTAGTTATATTTACTATTTTCATTATTTCTCCTTTTTGTTTAGTTTATTAAAAAAACAACCCTCTTGGCAAACGTACTTGTAACATTAATGTAAATAAGCCGTAAAGTATTAATACAAATACAACTGAGATACTCAACTTTATAAGTAACACTCGCCAAAAGTCCTTGGTTTCTTCGGGTTTTTTATAAATCATTATTACCGCGAAGAACATAATCATCGATGCCATATAAAAGCCGATAGTATTCATACTTATAAGATAAGCAAGAATAAGGCCTAATCCTGGCAACAAATCCATAAAATTAGTTGGTTTTCCTTTATTATCACGCTCGAACCACAAAAGTAATGCTAGCACTGCAATGCCACTAGCTATAAATCTTGGGAATAAGTAGTCCTCATTTTCACCCCAGGGGTTGGGATTAAAAACCTCATCAAAAGAGGTAAATAGCAACAATACTGCTAGTGCAGTTACAATTAACGTTGAAATTTTGAAATATTGCTTCATATTACGAACTTCTCTTTGATTTTCGATTTGAGTAAAGGCCATAAGTAATAGAGATTATGCAGATAGCAATGAGAGTTACATTGATTGTGCCCGTTGTAAAATAAATTACCCAATCATCGCCATATCGAGCACCTCCAATTAGCTTACCGAGAAGAAAATTGTTTTCAGCTATTGGGCCTAATATAATTCCCAAAACAACCGGTACAGCACTAAAACCAGCCTTACTGGCAAAAAACATTATAGTACCCAAGACCACCATAATGATGACGTCAGAGTAGGAGTTGCCAATACTGTAAGTACCAAATACCGCCAAAACTAAAATACTCACCGCCATATAGTTGTCTGGAACTTTCATAATCCAACCGCTATGTCTACTCAAAAACAAACCAATAATTAACATAAAGATTTGCGCAATTATTAGTGAGTCAATAAACGTCCAAACAACTGGTGCAGTATTTTCTGAGATAAAAATCTCATGGCCTGGGAAAATTCCATGAATCAATAAGCCTCCCAACAATACTGCTGCAGTTGGACTACCCGGAATACTTAAAGTTAATAACGGAATTAGAGAAGGTCCCACCATTGAATTATTTGCACTCTCTGCGGCAATAATCCCTTCAGGTTCACCCTTTCCATAATTTGATTGATTACTGCTTACTTTTTTGGTTTGATCGTAAGCCACTAATCCTGCTATTTGGCCTCCTGCTCCAGGAATGATTCCAATAAGAGAGCCTACAAATGAACCGATTGAAAGGGCTTTCAATTTGCCAAACACAAATCTAAACGATTGCATCAAACTGGAATGACCCTCTGATGAAAGAACTGCGTTTTTTTCACTGTAGTATTTCTCCATTAAGTTCAACACTTGGGGCATTGCAAACAAACCTATTAAGCCAACAACTATGTTCACTCCACCCTCTAAATGGTCAGTAAATACAAATCTCTCCACACCCAAAACAGGGTTATCTCCAATAGTAGCGAGCATTAAACCGAATAGACCTGAAAGTAGTCCTTTGACAACTGATTTGGAATCTATAGTGGCAATAATAGTAATACCCAAAATGGCAATCCAAAACAACTCTGTAGTACCAAATTCCAACGACAAGCGTGCTAGTGGAGGGGTAAAAAATATAAGAATAAAGACGCCAAAAATACCACCGACAAATGAACTTATAAAGCAATAATGTAGGGCCTCTCTAGCCATTCCTTTTTTAGCCATTTGATGACCATCCATCGCTGTTGCAATATTGGCCGGCGCACCAGGGACATTAACTAATATTGCACTTATAGCGCCACCAGCAACCGTTGCTGTATACATCGCACCCAGTAAAATGAGTCCACTTTCAGGCTTCATATGAAACGTAAAAGGAATCAGTAATGCTACAGACATCGTTGGGCTAAGGCCAGGAAGTGCCCCAAGAATAATACCTGCAAAGGTTCCACCTACAAGTAGCGCTATGTGATAAACGGTGAATACATTATCAAAATAATTTAAGAATTCCATTGCAAGCCTGAGCAGAAATTTTAATTGAAAAATTCATATATATGTCTAATGAAACTCATATATATGAGTTAAATATCCTACACGGCGAATATATAATTGTCAAATATATAATTTAATAGTTTAAAAAACTCATCTATATGAGTATACTTTAATACTTAATTGTCGAATTATTCCTAGAGCATAGTCCAAGAAAATGAATAAGAAGTTATACCAAACAGTGATTGATTATATTAATAATCAAATTAGTAGTGGAGATCTCATAATTGGTGATTTAGTCCCCTCTGAATCGCAACTTGCAAAGCTATTAAATGTCAGTATTGGAACTGTACGAAAGGCCATTGATATACTCGAAAATAGCAAGATTTTATATCGACATCATGGCAAAGGAACCTATATTTCAGATTACGGTTTTGACAACAGTATTTTTAACTTCTTTAGTTATGGCAACCAAACCGGCTCTTCAATACGAATCTACAAAACTACTCCTATAAGAAAAAAAATAGCGGCAACCTCAGATACTGCTTTCCAGTTAGGCATTAATCAAGGTGATGAGGTTGTTTATCTTGAAAGGCGTGGCTATATTGACAAAAAAAGTCCTATCATTATTGAAAAATCTTGGTGGGTTGGTGGTGTTGTTGAAGGACTTCAGCAGCCAAATTTACATATTCCTGACCTGCTATATGCACTAATTTATAAAAAGTTTGATACTCAAATAACATCCTCACAAGAAGTTTTAACTGCAGGAATAGCGGATAAAGAAACAGCTGAAATTCTGCATATCAAAAAAGGTGACCCAGTTGTTATTTTGAATCGCCATTCTTATGCCAAAGACAAAGGCTTGGTTGAGTTTCGAATAACTACAGGTAGAGCTGATATGTTTAGCTATACAACCACGATCGGCAATCCTGAAATATAAGTTATATTTTTTACCACCTTAATTAGTTAAGGTTAAACTTAACGATAATGAAAAATAACCTCCAAAAAGAACGATCTGACCTTGCTGCAGCATTTAGGTGGGCTGCAAGGTTAAATATGCATGAAGCTGTTGCTAATCACTTTAGCTTGGCAGTCTCAGATGATGGTTCACAATTCCTATTAAATCCAATCGGAATGCATTTTTCCGAGATTTGTGCAAGTGACCTTATTTTATTGGATTCTAATGACCCAACAACTATGTCACAACCTAACGCTCCAGACCCAACAGCTTGGGCTATACATGGGGCAATGCATAGAAACAATCCTCATGCTCGATGTATCCTTCATGTCCACCCAAAATATGCCACCATTCTCGCCTGTCTTGACGATAAAACCATGAAGCCTATCGATCAAAACACGATGCGCTTTTACGAAAGAGTTTCAATTGATTATGACTATAGTGGAATGGGTCTTGGTAAAGAAGCTGAAAGATTAAGCACCATTTTGGGCGAAAACTCTGTACTTTTAATGGGTAATCATGGCGTTCTAACTGCCGCTAGAACCGTCGCGCAAGCATTTGACGATCTCTATTACTTTGAACGTTCCTGTAGAACCCTAATTGGAGCTTATCAAACTGGCAAAAAGCTGCACTTAGTAAGTCACGAAATTGCCAAAAAAACAGCTCAACAGTGGCAAGACTATGACGCTTCAGATCTTCACTTTGATGCTTTAAAAAGAATCTTAGACAAGGAAGAGCCTGACTACAAAATTTAACTCATCAAATTATATAAATTTATCGGCAAGGAGTAGTAATGTCAAATAACAATGTTTCATTAGATTTAGACTATGTAAAGGCACAATTTCCAGCCTTTGAAGACCCTTTAAGTGCCAAATGGTCTTTCTTTGAAAATGCTGGTGGAAGCTATGTTCCTAATAACGTCATCGAGCGTTTAACCCATTTTATGACCTCCACAAAGGTTCAGCCTTATGCTGAGTTTGATACCTCTGCAATTGCGGGTGACAACATGGATCAAGCAACTAATTTATTTGCTGAAATGATTAATGCACAAAGTGATGAAATTATTATTGGCTCCTCAACAACGATGAATATGTATGTTTTGTCTAATGCAATGAAAAGCCTTTTAAATCCTGGTGATGAAGTCATAGTCACTAATCAAGATCATGAGGCTAATGTTGGTGCCTGGAGAAGACTTGTAGAGCATGGTATGGTTGTTAAGGAATGGAAAATCAATAAAAACACTGCTGAACTTGAGATTGATGATTTAAGGTCTCTATTGTCTGAAAAAACTAAAATTGTTGCAATCACTCATTGCTCTAACATTGTTGGTTCTATTAATGACCTTAAATCCATTGCAAAATTGGTTCATGAGTATGACGCTTATATTGTTGGAGATGGTGTTTCATACGCACCTCATGGCTTTCCTGATGTGAAGGACCTAGATGTCGATTTTTACGCATTTAGCCTTTACAAGACCTATGGCCCTCACTTAGGTCTTCTTTACGGGAAAAAAGCGATTCTGGACAAACTACCAAATCAAAATCATGAATTTCTAGAGGGAGATGTCCCCTACACTCTTAATCCAGGCGGACCTAACCATGAAGAGTTGTCTTGCTTAGTAGGGGTTTATGAGTACTTTAATAATTTGTTTCAGCACCACTTTCCTGGAGAGGACGGCTCTGTTCGCGAAAAAATTGAAAAAGTTAATGAATTGATTAATAAGCATGAACAGGAAATAGCAAACCCACTTCTTGAATATATAAAGTCTCGAGATGACATTAAACTTATCGGAAAAGACAAAATAGAGAATAAAAATAGAGCGCCAACGATTGCCTTTACTATTAACAATAAATCATCAAAAGATGTTAGTAGCGAGCTTGTAAGTAATGGGATAGCGACAAGAAATGATAACTTCTATGCCTGGCGATGTTTAAAGGCTTTAGGAATAGATGTTGATGATGGTGTTGTAAGAACAAGTATGGTTCACTACAATACTCATGAAGATGTAAATAATCTAATCGAAGCCCTAAAGAAGATTTGAGGAGGCTAATCAGAGGTTTTTCATTGTCAAAGTTTTTTATACAAAGTAGGAAACATTTTTCCAGATAAATCGTCACCATTTTGGTAGCCATTTGCCTCCATCATTGCCCTTTCTTCTTGGGCCCAATCACCTCTATACTCAACCCTAGAGCCTTCTTTTGCCATTCGCAGGGTATATCGATGAATATCGTTCTTTGGAGTAACTTCATTCATGCTTCCGTGTAAAGTTCGCATATCAAAAAAGACACAATCACCCAATTCAAGGTCCCACTCTAGGAATTCATAGTTGTCCTTATTATTAAGTATATCTGGCGTTATATCGTATGTCTTTCCATTCACTTCACCGGCCTCACCGTCAACTGGATGTCCTTCCTGAAATCGTGTTCTTATATAAAGCTTATTCCAGAGATGAGAGCCCTTAATCCAGGCTATCCCCTCTTCTTTTGAGACAGTCTCGAGAGGGAGCCAGAGAACACACATAGTTCCTTCAAAATCAAAGTATGAAATGTCATGATGAAAAGGAGCGCCTGACTTTGAGCCAGCCTCTCTATAAAACCAATTATCCATGACTAAATTAATTTTTTTAGCCTCTAAAAGCTCTGAGGCAATTTGAGCTGTAGGTGAATTAAAAACAAAGTCTTTAAAGTCTTTATAAAGATCCCATGTCCAAAAGTCTTCGAAGTAACCGGGTGCATTTTTATCCTTTGTATGTCTTACAAACCGTGGACTAGGGTTATTTATATCCTCATTAATGCCATTTTTAAGCTTTTCAATCCATTGCTTTTCAAACTTACCTTTTAATAAAACGGCACCATCCTTATTAAATTGATTAATTTCAGATTGAGATAGCATTTAAAGTTATTTGGAATAATAAAAAAATAAACGATTAACTAAGTCAACCGTTAAAACCTAATGGTTAGATTAAAAATTAATTAGATAGCGCAGCCCATATCTTGGCCACAACACATAGGTGATTTAATTTTTCCGTGACCATTTGGGCATTTTGAAATTTGGACTTCAGTGCCATCATCCAGTGTAAGTATGTCGTCTACTAGAGGCTCATCACATTTAGCGCATGCTGCATTAACAGCCATTCCACAATTATCACATTCATATGTTGCCATAATTTTCTCCGATTAAATTAAGCATTATATTAACAGAATTAAATTACCGAACGCCTTAAAAGTGAGTACAATTTTTGGATATATTACATTAATTGTATGATATAAATACATATATGAAAAAACTAATACTAATCTCACTTTTAACTCTTGGATTTATAAACTTCTCCTTTGCTGGAGGTGATGATAGAGATCAAGAATTGCCATTAAATTCGCTCAATACAGTGGCTGATGAAGACGCTTCATTATTACCAGAATCCAATCAAAATAAACAAGCTTCAGAGACTAATACTGCTGATTTAGAACAACTCCTTAAAGAAATTGAAAAAGACCTCAATGAGTCAGATGAGCTTGATCAGAAACTACAGGATAAGAGCTATATTGAAATTTTCAAAGAAAACTATATAGATTCATATTCAGGGCGCTTTATATTGCTTGGAGTTTTCGTCCTTTTACTGTTTTTTATACTTATCTTTAATATGTTTTTTTCAAGAAAGTGATTTATCAATTAACAATAGTACTAAATAATATATTTAGTTAAATTATTTCCCTATGAAAAACTAATAAACCACACTAATCTAGTGGTTGCTTGGAATCAAAAAATGGTATACAATCGAATTACTCAAGGGGTAAATATACCGATTAAACTTTCAGCTCTTAAACTAATGTTTTAGATGTTTTGCTAATTTTATAATCCGTTTGTTTTCATCCCGAGTGGTTTTTTATTTTGATATATTTATTTAAGGAGATTACTTATGATTAGAAATAAATTGATACTTATGATGGTAGCAACACTACTCGTTTTTAGTGGTTCGAGTTCAATTGCTGCAGATGAAAAAGTCATCAAGTGGAAACTGGCGATGACATGGCCTGCTGGCTTACCACCTTTCGCATGGACTGTTACACGTTTTGCTGACAATGTAGAGGCGATGAGTGGTGGTCGAATGACAATTCGTGTTGATGATAAAAATAAACACAAAGCTGCCTTGGGCATACTTGATATGGTCAAAGCTGGTCAGTATGAGATGGGTCATTCAGCCTCTTACTATTGGAAAGGTAAAGACATTAATACTATGCCATTTACAACTATGCCTTTCGGTATGACAACATCTGAGCAAGACGCTTGGTACTTCTATGGTGGTGGTGAAGCACTCGCAAAAGAAGTGTTTGACAAACATGGAGTTAACCAGTATCAAGGTGGTAGTACAGGTAATCAGATGGGTGGATGGTTCCGTAAAGAAATCAATTCTGTTGACGACCTTAAAGGTCTGAAGATGCGAATTCCTGGTTTTGCCGGAGAAGTTTTGGCTGAACTTGGTGTTGCGGTAACTAACCTACCTGCGGGTGAGTTATATACAGCACTAGAGCGTGGAACGATTGATGCGCTTGAGTGGGTTGGTCCAGGTATGGATATTAATATGGGCTTTCATAAGGTTGCACCATATTACTATACTGGTTGGCATGAGCCTGCAACAGACTTACAATTCTTAATCAACCAAGATGCTTGGAATGAGTTACCGGCTGATTTACAAGCTATTGTCGAGATAGCTATGGTTGATTCCAAGGCGCGTATGTATTGGGAAAACTTTGCCATGAGTGCCGAAGCTTGGTCTAAGATGGGAGTGGATTACCCTAACATTAAAGTTAAGTCATTCCCTCCAGAAGTAATTGCTGAGATGAAGGCTGTTAATGCTCGACTTATAGCCGAAACTTCTGCTAAGGATCCAATGTTCAAAAAGATCATGGACTCTCAAGCGGAATTTATGGCAAAGGCTCGGGAATGGACAAAGATGTCAGATTATTTGTACTTG
>Ga0207990_1001444_pt1 | contig 12136 bp, 8 predicted proteins | sample ETNtaG_8_FD_185780 | JGI IMG/M metagenome (GOLD analysis project Ga0207990, IMG submission 185780) | Marine microbial and viral communities from oxygen minimum zone, Eastern Pacific Ocean - ETNP201406SV75 (SPAdes) (version 2) | ecosystem: Environmental > Aquatic > Marine > Oceanic ...
GAAGCGGGTTTTCGTTCCTATGGTCATTGTTTAAGGGGAGCATATCTTTGGATCAAGAATTTTTATATGAAATTTTCCGGCGAGAGATGAGGGAAAGAAAAATCCCTTTAAGCTTGGGAAAAATCTGTCCGGTCAAATGCACCTTCTGCTACGAAAAGGACCACAGTTACCGTAAAACCTTCGACATTCCCCTGACAACCCAGGAACACTGGGAATTTATCTTGAAGGAAATTCAATCCTATCCCACGCGGGATAAGGAGAACTGGGTCATCGGCGGAAACGAATACATGGCATGGACCGATTTGTTCCTGCACCCCCGGGCGATGGAGTGGCTGGAAGAATTTCTGGATGTGACCGACAAGAATATCATCCTGTTTACCGTGGGTTACACCCCGCCCGACCGGATCAATCGCCTGGCGGAAAAGTATCCCGGTAGGATCAATTACGAGCTTTCAGTGATCACTATGGGAGAGGTCAGAAAACGCATGATGCCGCACGCTCCGACCGTGGATCAGGTGCTCAGGATCCTAGATGGCCCCGCTGTGACATCAGCGAATTTTTATTCGTTCGGGCCCGACACCATGTCTGCGGACGCGATCCGGATTTCAAAGATTAATAAAAAATGTCTGCTCTGGATGGGATGTCTCACTCCCTTGAAGTACATCGACCCCGAAACCACCTCGCTCATGCGGCGGGGTAAAAAATTTCTTTCACGAGAAGCCCGTAATATTTACGATGCTAACCTCCCAAATACATGCATGATCCATACGGAATCGGATATCACCGCTTTTTTAAACCGGAAAAAAATTATCAAAACGTTTGATGCATGTGAACTGGATAAAAAGGATACGGTAGTTATGGCGGGAAACGTTTACCGTGTCCTGAAATTATTTCGCCAAAACCGGGCCCGGTTCCTTTATGTGCCCAACCATACCCTTGGCGGAGATTCCAATTGCACCACTTTGCTGACGTTTGATGATATTGCTCGAAGGTTGACTCATGAATTGAAGGTATATCTGCCCAAGGTGGTTTTAGAAGGGTCATGCGCCGAGGAAAAGGATATTGCGGGAACCCATTTTTCTGAGTTTCGGGCGCGGTTTCCCCGCACCCGATTCAAGGTTCTGCGCAAGGTTAATTCTGATCTTTCTAATAAGAAACTGTACGAGAAGGGCTACGTTAAAAACTACGTGGAAGATTACCTAGGGGATCCCCTGCATAAGAAATTCGAAGCAGTCCCGCTTCCGAATTAGGGGAGGCTCTCAGGATGGGACTGAAGGAAAAGGAGATGGTATGCAGTACAGGTTGAAAGTGGTGTTTGTGGATAATGAGGAATTGGTGCTTGAGAATACCAAAAAGCACGGATTCAGTGATGATCTGGAATTGTTTGAGATCACAACCGTAGAAGAGATTTTAGCGATTCCGCTGAAGCAGATCAAATATATCGCCTGCGATGCCAAAATCTTAAAAAAATAGTTTTTGGGGTATGATGGCAGAAAGATGGCACGCCACCCCATCACCCGGCCATTCATTAAAGTTTGATCTTGGCGCGTCTTAGCCATTGCTTCCCATAGGACCTTCCCTAGTAATATTTTTCAAAGAGAATTTTGTTTTGGCCCAAAGTTCCTCAGTTACCAGATAATTTTTTACTGAGTTTTGAGGGTGTCTTTTCTGGTCTCGAAGCTTGTTGTTTTCCCTTTGTTGGTCCTGTTGGCTTGTGGTACCCTTGCATGGGTGTACTTGTTTGACAGATCTGATCAGATCTGCATTTTTTTACGCGTTATGAATTGATTTTTCTGGTAGATACCTTCCTTTTTTCTTTTCATGGTTTTCCCCATTCACAGGTCGAGACGTTTGCGTCAAAGCGAAGGCGTTTTGCGGATGGTTCGTGAGACCATTTTGTCAACGGACGACCTCATTGACCCTTATTTTGTCTGTGAAGGTAAGGGTGTCCGGGAGAAAATATCTGCTATGCCGGGAGTTTCTAGGTTTTCCCTTGATACGCTGGTTTCGGAGGTCAAGGAAAGCTACTCTCTGGGAATCCCGGCGATCATCCTGTTTGGAATACCGGACAAAAAAGACGCTCGCGGTTCGGAGGCGTACAATCCGAAAGGAATTGTCCAGCGCGCGATTCACGACATCAAAAGTGCAGTCCCCGAAATGGTCGTCATTACCGATGTTTGTATCGACGAATATACTGACCACGGACACTGTGGGTTGGTGGAGGAGGGTCGGGTTTTGAACGATCCCACGCTGGAACTTTTGTCTAAAATGGCGCTGACCCACTCTGAAGCTGGGGCTGATATCGTTGCGCCGTCGGACATGATGGACGGCCGGGTTCAGGCCATTCGAAAAACGCTGGATGAATCGGGACATCAGGACAGGATCATCATGTCCTATGCGGCTAAATATGCTTCTGCATTCTATGGACCGTTTCGGGAAGCGGCCGATTCGTCGCCTAAATTTGGGGACCGGCGATCCTATCAGATGGATCCAGGCAATGCCAGTGAAAGCCTGCGCGAAGTTTTTCAGGATATCGAAGAGGGAGCGGATATAGTCATAGTCAAACCGGCACTGCCCTACCTAGATATCATCCATAGAGTTCGTCAAGAAGTGAATATCCCTGTCGCCGCATACAATGTGAGTGGTGAATATTCGATGGTCAAAGCGGCGGCCGAGCGAGACTGGGTCGACGGTGAGCGGGTGATGATGGAGGTTCTGTTGAGTATAAAGAGAGCTGGAGCGCAGATGATATTGACCTATTTTGCCCGCGACGCCGCCAGAACTCTCAACCGTTGAAAATCGATCGATTTTCTACAAGTCCCCCAATTCCGATTGAGCTGTCTGGTTTTGTTTGAAAATTTTTTGATATGAAGTTTTCTATTGTTAATGAAGCTAATGGTACTGGTTTTTTCAAGGAAACGCAGGAATGTCTGGGTTGGCAAAAAATATTAGATTGATTCGCAAAGAACTACGTTGCACTCAATCGGTGATGGCGGGAATTCTGAAAGTAGGGTTTCGTACTTATGTCCGATATGAGGCAGGCGAGAGGGATGCGCCGGTTTCGGTTCTCGTTAAACTGGCGCGGTTGGGAAATATATCATTGGAGCAATTACTGACTTCAGAGATCGGGAGTCACGATATTTCGCCGGTTCCAGCCATATCTAAGGGGGACGCTCCTCCTGAAACTAAAGTCGTTAATTTCCGCAAGGGGGAGATTGAGTTCAAAAAGGCAGCGCGTCAGGAACTGATGACCATAGATCCTTTGGAAAGAAGAATTTTAACCCTTTTCCGAAAAATGGATAGCGACTTACAGAAGGTTTGTTTGAAAAATATTCAAGAGACGATCGACGGCGGCAGTTCTGCGCTCTCTCTCAGGACCTTGGGGCCGAGAACCGCGCGAAAGGAACCGGAGCCACTTTCCGATGCTGCTAAGGAGAAAGGTCTCCCCGGACGCAAGAAGATCGATAAAAAGTTACTCAAGGAGAAAATCGATCGTTTGAAAATCATCACCAGGTCGGCGAGTAAGGTCACCATACGCTAGTGGATCTATTGATTAATGGTTTTTAAGTCAATAGAATGCGTCGATCTGCTTTAGCTCTTCTCAAAAATTATCATAACCATGAGATAACCTAAGTGAAGTTCCCCCGCATCAAAGGCCCGCGGGGTGTTGCGTTGATATTCCTCGCTTTTTTTGGTTTCTTTTTCCTGGAGTTTTACGGGAAAATTTTTGAACGCGGGGTGGGCAACTACCTCAAGTGGCAAAACTCCGAACGCCCCCAGTTGGGACGCATCTGGGAGCGAGACCGGCAGGGAATCCTCGCCCAAAGTAAAATTCAATCGATCCGTTTGGGTCTCGATTCGCTCCAAGAAGCTACCGATGCCATTGGTTCCTTCAAGACCATGCTCGAAGGACTGGAGCCTGCGTTCCCTCTGGTTTTGTCACGTCAGAAGTTTCTGGATTTGTATTACGATTTTCCCGGCCAGTGGTCGACGATTGTCATTTCCCCCTTCGAGTTGATCTCGATCGACTCCCAAAAAAACTGGACCCGGGTTCTTTTGAAGCGATTTGGCCAATGGATCACCATTGGCTTTCTCGACCCGAAAAATATTCCCGTTCATGAAATTTTTCTAGAAACGGATGCTTTGGAGGAAGTTCTGGCAACACGTACCGTCAAACGCGGGCGGTTGGAGGAGTCCGGGTTCGAGGAGGACCGTGTGTATTCGGCCGCAGTGTTTCTACCGGTTTTGCGAACCTTAGATCCAAAAACACAAAGCGCGGTCTTTCCCGACCCAAGATGGTTCCTTGCCAAAGGCTACAGCCTCACCCGCGTGGGTGTTCGTGAATCCGCCTCCGAGTCTGATTTTCCCCGACACCTGATCTTTGGCATTGAGTACGATGCCGACTACCATACGGGGGTCCTACTGATTCCCGTTCCATTGGAAATTGCCAATAACATGCTTTCGCAGATTGAACGAACAGATTCCGAGCTACCGGGCGAGGAGTTCACCACCATGACCAGCCCTTCCGGAGACAACCCTTGATCCGACGCTTGGGTGAACGAATTATATTCATATTCTATACTTTGACTCTTCTCGGCCTGCTGGGTGGAGCCGGGATTTATTTTGTCTTCAGCCGGGATCTGCCCCAACTTCCAGATAGTCTGGAAAATATCAACCTCAGCCTGCCCACGGAAATTTATTCTGCCGATGGGGAAAGGATCAAGGTTCGCGGACAAAGGTATCCAGTTTCCTTGGAGGACATCTCACCGAATTTCCTCAAGGCGATTATGGCGGTAGAAGATTCCAATTTTTATGAGCATAGCGGACTTGATCACCTTGCTTTGGTTCGTGCCTTGTATACGAACGTTAGCCAGCGCCAGATACGGCAGGGGGGGAGTACTATCACCCAGCAACTCTCCAAAAATCTGTTTTTTTCTTTTGAACGAAACTGGGTGCGGAAGATCAAAGAATTACTGGTCGCACTTCAGTTGGAGGCTACATTTTCAAAGGAACAGATCCTCGAGGCTTACTGTAATCAGATCTACTTTGGAAGCGGGGCCTATGGCATCGAAGAGGCGGCTCAAGTTTATTTTCACAAGCGGGCCAAGAAGCTGACCCTTCTCCAGGCAGCACTTCTGGCCGGACTCCCCAACTCGCCCAACAATGCCAACCCGTTTAATAATTATGAGCGTTCCACGCGCCGAGCTGAATATGTGTTGGAGAGGATGGTAAAGGAACAGTTCCTTTCCCAAGAGAAGAAGGAAGAGGCTCTCGACTCGCTTCTCGAATTGGCCTCGCCGAAGGAAAATGATGACCCCAACCTCTACTTCGTTAACTTTGTCATCGACCGCCTTGAGCAGAATTATGGAAAAGAGTTCGTTCGTTTTGGCGGGATTAAAGTGTTTACCACGCTGGATACTCGACTCCAAAGATCTGCGCAGAGGGCTGCCCGGTCGCACCTGAAAACGTTGGAAAGGAAGATAAAACCCCGCAACGTAAATATTCCACTACAGGCCGCGTTGGTGGCTATTGAAAATCAGAGTGGCGCGGTGCGTGTTATGCTTGGCGGAGGCAGTTATTCTCACAGCCAGTTCAACCGTGCGATTTCTGATAACCGTCCTTCAGGCTCCTCGTTCAAACCGTTCGTATACCTGACCGCCATGGAAAAACTCGGGTATACCCCGGCGACGACTCTTCGTGACGAACCCATCTTGGTTGATATCCCCGGCACCGAACCTTGGGAGCCGAAAAACTTCAGCGATGAATATGCCGGAGATATCATTCTGAAGAAAGCAATGATGCGCTCGGCTAACTCCGTTTCCGTCAAACTGATCCAGGAAGTGACCCCAAGAAGGGTGATTAAAACGGCCCGGTTGTTCGGCATCACTAGCCAACTGGGCAACCATCTTTCTCTGGCGCTTGGAACCTCCGGGGTATCTCCGCTAGAACTGGCTTCGGCATATAGCATGATTGCCAATCTCGGGGTTTACAACAAACCTTATTTTATTCAACGTATTGAGGACTTCGAGGGCAATCCTATCTACGAAAACTTCTATCACGGTATACAACGTTTTCCCCAGAAAACCATATATCCCCTATTGGATATGATGCGGGGAGTGGTGGACGGTGGAACTGGAAACATCGTCCGGCGCATGGGATTCAAACATCCAGCGGCGGGGAAAACCGGTACCACCAACAATTCCAAGGATGCCTGGTTCAACGGATTTACCAAGGATTTTTCCGTCTCGGTCTGGGTGGGGTATGATGACAACGAACCGATGATTGTCCGCTCTGGCCGCGGTTTAACTGGAGGAGGGGCTGCAGCGCCGATCTGGGTTCTTTTTATGAAAAAAGTCCTGCAGGGAAAAAACAGAGTTAAGTTTCCAGTTCCCGAAGGAATCAAATTTGAAAAAGTGGATGCCCGATCAGGAACCCTTCCCGACGAGCAATCGGTGGAAACAATGAACGTTGCGTTAAAAGAAGAGGTGATCATTCCGCCACGTGTGCTGGAATTGGAGAAAACCCAACTTGGGCAGGCCTCTGTAAACTCTACAACAACTTCTGAATTGGTCGATGTCGTATCAAACCCTTAAATACGTTTTTATTCGGGCCGGGCTTTCCTTTTTGCTTATGCTCACGTTCGGGTTTTTTACGCTCTATTTCATTCATGAAGTGGCTCTCCCCAGAGCGGTTTTTGACGATTCGCTTATCCAATGGCTCCTTCTTTTTGTCTGTCTGTTCTTTGGGTTCTTTGCTTATGGGTTGATCGGCGATCAGCGTTTTCATAACGCCATGCACGAACTCAAGGATATTTCTTGTGATTCAGACTCGTCGGAGATTGTTGATAAATTTCAATCGGTTCTCGATCTTACCTACTCATCATATTTCTTACCAGGTCAGGCCCAGCGTTTGCGCAATAAGGTTGTTGTGCAGTTTGCTGATTACCTTTTGTTTTCTGGATGTGACGATCAGCAGGCGCAAAAGATTTATTTGAAGGCGTTCTTGCTTGATCCCAAGGATTCCCCCTATCGCGCGTCCCTGCTTTCCATGTTGAGCAAGGGAGGGGATCTAACGGCCCAGGAAATCGATTTATTACTGGTGATCCTCACGGCAGAAGAATTTTGTGATGATGTCATTTCGTGTCATCTCGCCTCGTTGTTCCTGCGGAAACGATTGTTCACCCAGAAGACTGAGCCGGTTTATCTCGCCGCGCTTGAAAATAACAGTGATGATTCTGAAGAAATCTTAAGTTTTGTTCTTCCCCGGTTGCTGAAAAGTAAAAGGGCCGATAAATCTGCTCTTTGGTTTTATCTCAATGCCCTGTCGCGGAAGTTGCAAGGAACAAGGCAGGCCCGAGAAATCGTCGCCCGGGCTTTTTGTGAAGGACACTGGAAAGGAGTTGATCCTCTCCTCCATAGCAACTGCGAGGAGGTGTTTTCTCAACTCGACTTGGAACAGCGAACCGAATTAATGCGGGAGGTGGAGGAGTCACGGTTCTCCGGGAAAATCGAGAAAATCCTTTTTTTTGCCCGGGACGACCTGCGCCAATTGGAGCGTGTTAAAGAGCGTCTGGGAATTTCCAAATCTTTTCCGGGTTATTTTCGCGAAGTTTTTTGGGACATGCCCGGTCTGCTTAAAAAAATGGTAAAAGCCCCTGTCCTTAAGACTATGGACGGATTTATTGCATTCGAACGGCTGGATTTGCGGACCCGTTTAATTGCTCTCCTTGCGGTAGTTGTTCTACTGGTTACTGGACTGAGCTACAGGGAGTGGCATGTTCAGCGCAAAGAAGCTGCTCGCCTAGAGAGGGAGGTGCAGGGTGATCGGGTTGGGCAAGTTGCCCGTGGAAAGACCGAACCTCGAATCCACACTCTCCAGGTGGCTGCGTTTCCGTCATCCAAACAGGCGGGTCGCGTGGTCCAATCGATTAGGAAAAAAGGCGTTCGGGGAATTTACTTAGTGAAGACGAAACGTAAAGCAGGGGGAGACTGGTACAAGATTCGCGTCGGGCGGTTTGACTCCGAGGAAGAAGCGCGCCAGTTTGCTAACCAGTTGGTCGACCAAAAAACGATTAAAAATTATTTTATTATTCCCCTGCCAGTTAATTGATACGAAAAATTTATGGGAGGGGCGAAGGACCCGATTTCTGATCCAACAAGCTGACGCGCGTGTTTAAAAGTTTATAGCACGTTGGGTTTGACGAGAGTGGTAGATTTCTGAATAACGAATTCAAGTGATTCATGGACGATATTACCTTCAACGACGACAACGCTAAATCTTTTGTTTCCGATAAGGAGATTGCCGCCCTGCAACCGGAGATTGATCGCTTGCACGTAGATCTCGAACAAGGTCAGGGGGCTGGTAGTGATTGTTTGGGTTGGCTTCACTTACCATCCGAAACGCCGGCGACGACGATGGATGCTATTGAATCCACAAGACGTAAAGTCAGCGGCCAATGCAATGCTTTTGTCTGCATTGGTATCGGTGGATCTTTCCTAGGCGCACGTGCAGGCATCTCATTTTTAAGTTCTGCCTTTGGAAACTCGAGAGGGCCAGAAATTTTTTACGCCGGACAAAACTTAGATTCCGATTATCACTCTGATCTTCTGGAGCGCTTGGTGGAGAGGGATGTCTGTATTAATGTCATCTCCAAGTCTGGTACGAGCACTGAACCAAGCATCGCCTTCCGCCTGCTCCGGGACTTCATGATCAAGAAATACGGAAAGGAGGGATCCAGAGAACGGATCGTGGTGACCACCGACGCAAAAGATGGTCCATTGAAACGCTTGGCCGACGAGGAGGGTTACTTATCTCTAGTGATACCAGACAACGTGGGTGGACGCTACTCGGTGCTGACGCCGGTCGGACTTTTCCCCATGGCTGTTGCGGGGATTGATATTCGTGCCGTCATGGAAGGTGCCCTGAAAGCGGAGAAGGCGCTCTCCGATTCCGCTGATCTGTCGAAAAACTCGGCCTACCGCTATGCGGCCAACCGTCACTTGCTTTTCCGGAAAGGAAAAACAATCGAACTCTTCGCCGCATTTCAGCCATCCTTAGAACATATTTCCGAATGGTGGAAGCAACTCGCAGGCGAAAGCGGGGGCAAAGAGGGGGGTGGTATTTTCCCCGCCTCGGTTCAGTATACAGCGGACCTGCATTCCCTAGGCCAGTGGGTTCAGGAGGGAAACCGTATTCTTTTCGAAACCTTTCTTTGGGTGGAAAATCCGACGCGGCGCCTTAAAATCCCAGAAGGCGCAGGTGGTGAGGATGGGGTGGGCTATCTTGCGGGGAAAACGCTGGATTTTGTGAGTGAGAAAGCGTACAAAGGAGCGGTGGCGGCCCATCTCGAAGGAGAGGTGCCCAGTCTAGCTGTCACCCTCAAGGAACGCTCTGCCCAGAGTCTTGGCCAACTGTTCTATTTCTTTGAACGCGCCGTTGCGATGGCGGGGTACCTGTCTAAGGTCAATCCCTTCGATCAGCCCGGAGTGGAGTCCTATAAACGAAATATGTTTACTTTATTGAAGAAACCCGGATATGAGAAAGACGAATAATATGACAGCTGCGTCCCGGAAACTCGATGATGTTATTCATGAGATCGCCTTTATGGAACTCGGAGATGAGTGCCCAGTTTTCGATTCCGATCCCACTATGGCTCGGCTCAAGGAAACCGGGACGGAATTGTGGATCGATACAGGTGATATGGAAAGGGCGCGGTCCATCTGGAAATCGGAGCTGACCGCACTCACAACTAATAATACTCTGGCTAACCAAGTTGTCCAAACCGGGGTGATGGACGAGGTGATCGGCGAGACTGTGTCTCGTTTGAAAGAGGTCGCTCCTGGCCTTTCCCAAGAGGAGCGAGTTACCGAAATTGGGTTCGTCATTAATTGTCGCATTGCCCTGCGCTTGGTGCGTGCATTTAAGATACGGGTGAGCGTGGAACTTCATCCGTCCATGTCGCGGGATATCGAGCGCACCATTAATTATGCTTGGCGTTATTACCGCGTGTGTCCCGAATATTTCACCATCAAGATTCCTCTGACGCCGGAAGGTTATTTAGCGGTTCGAACGCTTCGAAAAGAGGGAATGCCCATCAACTTTACCCTTGGGTTCTCGGCACGTCAGAACTATCTTGCCGCAAGGTTGTCAAACCCAGATTATCTTAACGTCTTTTTAGGCAGGCTCAACCAAGTGGCCAGCGAAAACTCAGTGGGAAATGGTGAATTGGTTGGCGAGAAGGTTGCATTGGCGACGCAGGAGGCCCTCCTAGACATTCGCAAGCATTATCCCGAGGTCACCAGCAAACTCATCGGGGCTAGTATTCGAAATGGGGCCCAAGTGAAATTTCTGGCAGGACTTGACGTTCTTACCATCCCCCCGGCGGCCATGGAGCAGTTTCTGAGTTCCGAAAATTCCGGATTCATTGGAAGCAATATTGGGAAAGAGATTCAGCCGGGAATCGATTCGAACCATTCTATGGCCTCTCGGTTTCCAAAACTCTGGGAGGTTCCTGAATCGTTTCGACAGTTTGTTGACGATCTCCTAGCGGAGGGGAACCTGGCCTGCATGACGGGTGAAGAGCTGGAGGCCTTCTGCCGTAAACAAAGTATAGATTTGTTCCATTCTTTTTCTGCGGACAACTTGAAAAAAATAATCGACCAAGGCAAAATACCCCTCTTGAAAAACTGGCCAGAAAAAATTGCACTTGATGACCTCATGACGCAGTCCGCTTTGCAATCCTTTTCCAAAGACCAGGGAGCACTGGACGATCGAATCCGGTCCTTTCTGTAAATCGAAATGCTCACCGGTTGTACTTGGGGGTCTAGAAGATTGAGTGATGCTTGCGAATGATGTAGGGGGTTCACTTGTTCGGTTTTGAACTGTTGTTTTGTGAGCCCGAGAAAAACAAAATAGAATCGTTAAACTGTAGAACAGGCATACTGAAATGAAAGTAAAAAAAATTGTATTGGCATATTCTGGAGGACTGGACACCTCGGTAATTATTAAATGGCTCAAGGAAAAATATGATGCCGAAATCGTGGCCTTTGCAGCTGATGTTGGGCAGGGACAAGAACTGGACCCTGTTCGCGAAAAAGCCATTGCAACCGGCGCGAGTGAAGTCTATATCGAGGACTTGAAGGAAGAATTTGTTCGTGATTTCGTATTTCCTATGCTTCGCAGTAACGCCTTTTATGAGTGCAATTATCTTTTAGGCACCGCTATTGCTCGCCCGCTGATAGCTAAGGAACAGATTCGAATTGCAGAATGTTGTGGTGCAGATTGGGTTTCCCATGGTGCTACCGGAAAGGGAAACGACCAGGTTCGGTTTGAGTTAGCGTATCTGGATTTGAACCCGGATATCAAAATCATCGCACCGTGGAGGGAATGGGATCTCAACTCGCGCAGCGTGCTCATCGATTATGCGCGGGAGCACGGGATTCCAATCCCCGTGACCAAAGATAAGGCTTACAGTATGGACCGCAACCTGCTCCACATCAGTTATGAGGGCGGCATACTTGAGGATCCTTGGGTCGCTCCGGAAGAGGATATGTTTCTTTTGACTGTGTCGCCTGAAAATGCTCCCGACAAGGCAACCACGATTGAGGTCGAGTATGAATCCGGTAATCCTGTTGCTGTGAATGGAGAACGGATGAGCCCGGCTACCTTGCTTACGAAGCTCAACGAATACGGAGGGCAGAACGGTATTGGTCGGATTGACGTGGTAGAAAACCGTTTTGTTGGCATGAAATCACGCGGTGTTTACGAAACTCCCGGTGGTACCATTCTTCACATCGCTCACCGTGCTGTGGAGTCTGTTACCATGGACCGGGAAGTAATGTTCCTGCGCGATTCACTAATCCCTTCCTATGCCCGCATGATCTACAATGGATTCTGGTTTTCTCCAGAGCGGGCTCTGCTTCAGAAGACCATCGACGAATCGCAGAAGACCGTCAGTGGAACCGCACGTCTTAAACTTTATAAGGGCAACTGTGTGGTGGCCGGACGCAAGGCGGATCGATCCCTTTATGATCAGAATGTCGTTACGTTCGAAGAAGGGGACGGATACCAGCAGAATGATGCTGACGGATTCATTCGTCTCAACGCGCTCCGCCTGAAGATGTATTCCAAGACGTTT
>Ga0207990_1001447_pt1 | contig 12120 bp, 15 predicted proteins | sample ETNtaG_8_FD_185780 | JGI IMG/M metagenome (GOLD analysis project Ga0207990, IMG submission 185780) | Marine microbial and viral communities from oxygen minimum zone, Eastern Pacific Ocean - ETNP201406SV75 (SPAdes) (version 2) | ecosystem: Environmental > Aquatic > Marine > Oceanic ...
TAAATCAAGATCTTTATGGAGTATGATTACAGGTAAAGAATCAGAAAAAAAAGAAGATAAGCCAAAAAAAAAATCTTTATGGAATATAATTAAAGGTGAAGAAAATAGCGATGAAGAAAAATCAAAACAAGAAGAAGAGGAACGTTTAAAAAAAGAGGAGGAACAAAGATTATTAGCCCAAAAAGAGTCTGAAGAAAAAATTAAGGCTGAAGAAGTAGATAAATCAGAAAACAAAAAATCTTTATGGAGTATGATTAAAAGTTTGCTGAAAGGAAAAAAAAATTAATTTTTTAATTTTATAAAAAAAAGATAATTTGATAGAAGAAAATATAAATAAATTAGGAATAGTAATTCATAATGCACCTGCCCCTATAGGAGCTTATGTTGCTTTTAAAATTGTTGATAAACTTTTATATATATCTGGTCAAGTATCGGTTGATTCAAATGGTAGTTTTATTAAAGGCAAAGTTGGTAAAGACATAGATCTAAAAAAAGGGCAAGAAGCTGCTAAACTTTGTGCAATAAATATAATCTCTCAAGCAAAAAAAGCATGTAATGAGGATTTAGAAAAAATAGCAAACTGTATTAAAATAACTGGCTTTGTAAATTCATCAGATGATTTTGTAGATCAGCCAAAAGTATTAAATAGTGCTTCTGAATTGATAAGTGCTGTTTTTGGTGAAAATGGTAAACATACAAGAGCGGCAATAAGTGTAAACTCCCTTCCATTAGGAGTGTCTGTTGAAATAGATGCCATTTTTGAGTTAAAATAATTATCTTCCAATACTAAAATATTTTATATTATTTTTTTTCATTTTATTAGGCGAATAAATGTTTCTCATGTCAAAAATTTTAATATTATTCTTTTTGACTACTTTCTTAAAATTTATTGTTTTAAATTCATTCCATTCAGTATGAATAATTACAAGATCGCTTTTTAAACATGCCTTCGATATATCTTTGTAAAACACTGCTTGTTTGTATTTTTTAAATTCTTTTTTAATTCCAGAAGGGTCATGATATCGAATATATGCACCTTTTTTAATTAGCAATGGTATCATTTTTAAACTTGAAGCTTCTCTCATATCATCAGTATTAGGTTTAAATGTAACTCCTAAAAATGTAATTATTTTTTTATTTATTTTATTTCCCATAATTTCAAAAACTCTATCTAGTAATAAATTTCTTCTTTTATCATTTGATTTAATTACTGCTTTTACAATAGATAAATTTGTCTTAAAATTATTTGCAATTGTAGCAATTGCTTTAGTATCTTTTGGAAAACAAGAGCCTCCATATGCTGGTCCTGGTCTAAGAAATCTACTACCAATTCTTTGATCTAATCCCATGCCAATAGATACATCTTCCACATTTACTTCTGCTTTTTCACATAAGTTTGCTATCTCATTAATAAAAGATATTTTGGTAGCCAAAAATGAATTAGAAGCATATTTTATTAATTCCGCGCCTCTTCTTGAGGTTTTAAAATACTTTCCACTTCTTTTAATAATTGATTCGTAAAGATTTTTTAACATTTTATTAGCTTTTTTACTGTTTGTACCAACGACAATTCTATCTGGATGTATAAAATCTCTAATAGCTTCGCCTTCGCGTAAAAATTCAGGATTAGAAACAACATCAAATAATTTTTTATTATTTTTCTTTTTAATAATTTTCTCAATTTTATCACCTGTTGTGAAAGGTACTGTAGATTTGATAACAATAATTTTATATCTATTAATATATTTACTAATTTGTTTTGAAACTTGATATACATATTTTAAATTAGCAGAATTATTTTTTTTATTTGTTGGAGTGCCTACACAAATAAAAACAATATCAGATTTTTTAATTGCATTTTCAATATTATTTGTAAAAATTAAACGTTTTTGTTTATGATTTTTTTTAACTAATTCCTCTAATCCAGGTTCATAAATAGGAATTATACCTTCATTAAGTAAATTAATTTTATTAACATCTTTATCTACACAAAAAACTGTATTTCCAAGATCAGAAAAACAAGCTCCACTAACTAACCCTACATACCCCGTGCCAACAATACACAGTTTCATATTTTTGAAATTTCCTTAGAAGAATTTATATAGCCTTTCATTGAACCACAATCTAAATAGGTTCCTTTAAAGATATATCCAATAAAATTATCGTCACTATTTACTAAAGATTTTATAGCATCAGTAATATGAAATTCACCACCCTTACCTTTTTTAATATTAGGTAAAATTTTAAATATTTTTTTTGGCAAAACATATCGTCCAATTATTGCTAAATTTGATGGTGCTTTTTTAATTGATGGTTTTTCTACAACATCTTTTATTGAAAAATTTCTTTTATTGATTTTTTTTATTTTTAAAATACCCCATCTAGAAACATCTTTTTTATTCACTTTTTTAGAAGCAATTACATTGCAGTTAAATTTATTATGAATGTTTATCATTTCCTTAGAGCAATTAAATTTTGTAATCAAATCATCTGGTAACAACATTAAAAAATGAGATGATTTTATTAATCTTTTACATTTTAGGACAGCATCGCCTGTACCCATTGGTTTATTTTGATAAACAAATTTAATCATTTTTTTATATTTTTTTATTCTGTTATATTCAAGAAATAATCTATTGTTTTTTTTTTTCTTTATTAATGACTTATAGAATGTATCACTATGATAATATTTTTTAATAATTTCTTTTTTTTTTGAAATTACAAAAATCAACTCTTTAATTCCAGCTTCGATGCATTCGTCTATTATATATTCAATTCCTGGTCTACCATTAATTGGTAATAATTCTTTTGGTATTACACTAGTCAATGGTAATAATCTCGTACCTAGGCCTGCTAACGGAATAATTGCTTGTTTGATCATTTAAATCTTTTACTTATAATATGTTAATTTTACAAATGAAAATTATAACAAACACAAAACAATTGATCAGTATAATCAATTCAAAAAACCTAGATTTAAGTTTTATTCCAACTATGGGTGGTTTGCATAAGGGCCATTTATCATTAATAACGAAAGCTAAAAAAAAAAAATTAAAAACTTTAGTAAGTATTTTTGTAAATCCAACTCAATTTAATAACATTAACGATTTTAAAAGTTATCCCAGAAATATCAATAAAGATATAATTATGCTTAAAAAAGTAAAGCCTGATTTTCTTTTCATACCAAAAAAAAATGACCTTTTTAAAGATAAAAGAATTAATAAAATTAAACTTAGCAAATTTAGTAAATATTTGTGCGGTAAATATAGAGAAAATCATTTTATTGGTGTGGTAGATGTTATTGACAGATTTTTAAAAATAATAGACCCGATATATATTTTTCTTGGTGAAAAAGATTATCAACAGTTAATTTTAATTAAAAACTTTATCAACAAAAAATACAAAACCGTTGTTGTTCCTTGTAAAACTATAAGAAACAAAAAGGGGTTTGCTTATTCTACAAGAAATTTTTTATTAAATAATAAAGAGAAAATAATTGGTTCTAAAATTTATCAACTAGTAAAAAAAAATAAAAAATTTATTAAAAAAAAAACAGATTATTACAAAATACTAAAAAATTTAAATGAAAAAATCTTAAAACTTGGTGTAAAAAAAATTGAATATTTGGAACTAATAGATGTAGATACAAACACTAAAATCTCAGATAAAACTAAAAAATTTAAAATTTTTATTGCATATTATTTAGGTGCTATCAGGTTGATTGATAATGTTTAATAAAAAAAGTATGCACCTACGCCCAAAAAAGATAAGAAACCAATTACATCTGTTATTGTTGTAACAAAAACACTCGAAGAAATTGCTGGATCTACTTTAAACTTTTTTAAAGTTACTGGAACCAATATGCCAAATAATCCTGCAACAATCATATTCAATGTCATGGATACACCAATGATTATAGAAAGGTTTAAATCTTTAAACCATAAAAATACTATAACAGAACTGATTATTGCAAAAATAATTCCATTTAAAATACCAATTGCAAATTCTTTTGAAACAGTTTTGCTGATATTTGTGGTAGACAATTTCTGTGTAGCTATAGCTCTAATAGTTACTGCTAATGTTTGCATTCCAGCATTACCACCCATAGATGCTACTATAGGCATAAGGAACGCTAATGCCACCATCTGTTCAATAGTTGCCCCAAAAATACTAATAACCCATGTAGCTAAAAAAGCTGTAAATAAGTTTAAAAGAAGCCAATTAAATCTTCTTTTCGTTTTTTTAAATATACCATCGGTAATTTCTTCATCGCCTACACCTGCTAGTCTTAATACATCTTCTTCAGCTTCCTCTTTAACAATAGTTAAAATATCATCACTTGTAATCATTCCGACCAATTTATTATTTTTGTCTACTACTCCTGCAGAAGTAAGATTGTAATTTTCAAATGTATGTCCTACCTCTTCTTGGTCCATATTTACAGGAATTAAAACTTGCATTTCTCTCATAATAGAATTCATTTTATTATCTCTAGGTGTTCTAAGGACCTTTGAAGATGGAACAGTACCAATAGGTTTAAAATCAGTATCAACTATAAATATTTCTAAAAATTCATCAGGTAAATTTTTGCTTTCCCTTAAATAGTCAATTGTTTGACCAACAGACCAATTGCTAGGAATCGCAGTAAATTCTCGTTGCATAATTCTTGCTGCGGAATCTTCAGGATAACCAAGACCTTCTTCCAATAAAAATCTATCCTGGGGTGGTAATAAATTTAAAACAGAATCTTTTTTACTTTGATCAATATTTTCCAAAATTGTAATTGCATCATCTGATTCTAATTTTTTTAATAAATTTGCAATTGAATTTATTGATAATAACAACAAAATTTCACTTTGAATTGACTCGTTCAGTTCAACGAAAATTTCTGGTTCAATATTAAATCCCTCAAGTTCTATTAACTTAGATCTATTTTCAATGGAAAGATTTTCAATAATATCCGCTGAATCAGATGGGTGTAGCTCTTTTAGAGAATTATCAATAAATTGTGAATCACTAAGTTTAATTTTTTCTTCAATTATTTTGATAAATTCTTTATTAAATTCAATATTTACTTTTTTATCTTTTATTTTTTTAGCTAAAACCATAAATTTAATGTTAAATTAACTGCAGAACTATTAATTGATATTAAAAAAAAATACAAATTTATAATGAAATTAGAAGTTAAAATAAGCCATAAAAAGGTTGATTATAATAAAGCTGTTCAATTATTAGAAAAGCGTGTGAATGAAGTAATTGAAGGCAAAAAACCTGAATTATTATGGATTTTAGAACATAATTCAATTTATACTGGTGGTACAGGTTATAAAAGCGAAGATATTTTAGATAAAAATATTAATGTAATAAAGACATTGCGGGGTGGAAAAATCACATATCATGGTCCTGGCCAAAAAATAATTTATTTTGTTCTAGATTTAAATAAAAGAAAAAAAAACATAAGATTACTAATTACAAAAATTGAAAATTGTATTATCCAAATCTTAAATAATTATAATATAAAAAGTTTTCCAGATCGAAATAAAATTGGGATTTGGGTCAATCATGAAACCGGTATTAAAAAAATTGCAGCAATTGGAATAAGAGTTAGAAAATGGATTGCCTATCATGGATTTTCTATAAATGTTTCTAATAGTTTAAAATTTTATGAAAGTATTATACCTTGTGGAATAATTGATAGAGGAATAATTAATATAAAATCAATTAACAAAAAAAATTATAAAGACATAAATAAAGTTATAATCAAAAACTTCAATTATTTTTTTAAGTAAATCTTAGTCTTTTTTTTTTCATTACTTTTTGAAAATAATCAGGATATTTTACTTTATAATTATATTTTATGTCATTGATCATAAATTTAATTGAGTAAGCATGTAGCATTAATTTTTTACCCCTTGTTTCAAAATTATATTTATTGTCTCCTAAAACAGGATTACCAATCATAGACAATTGTTTTCTTATTTGGTGTTTTCTACCTGTAATTGGATTTAATGAAATTAAAGAGCAAAAATTATTTTTGTCTATAACGTTATATATAGTTTTTGCATTTTCAATAATTTTCTTTTTACCTTCATACCTTGTAAGGTCATTAATTAATTCACCAGAATTTTTTTCTAATGAGCCATAACAAATAGCTAAATATGTTTTGTATATCTTTCTAATTCTAAATAAAGATGTTAGTAATTGAGCAAATTTTCTAGTCTTAGCTATTATTAAAATTCCAGAAGTATCTTTATCAATTCTATGAACTATGTATGGTTTGGAATTTTTAAAAACTTCACTATTTGATAAATTGTCTACTAAATTTTTATTTGATTTAGTTCCTCCTTGAACTGGTAAACCAGGTGGTTTGTTTATAACTACAAAATTTTCATTATTTTCGATTATAAAACTTTCACTTGAATATATATCCTTTTTAGTCGGTACGTATTTTTTTTTATTTAAAAATGTTGTTTCAGGATTAAAGTTATAGAGATAAATTTTGTCTTTATATTTTAATTTATAGGCATTTTTTACTATTAAATTGTTTACCTTAATTTTACCTTGTCTTAAACTTTTTTCAATTAATGATTGTGGTACGTTAAATATTTTTTTTTTTACCCATCTATCAATTCTCATATCATGATAATCTTCTGTTACATTTAATATTTTTTTCATTGAAAGAAATATAAAATTAATAAATTAATTATTAAATTTATTTTGTTTGAGGAATGGGGGTATCAGTAACTTCTGTGCTTTTTTTGGTATCTTTTTTTTTAACATCAATTTTTTTTGCATTTATGTCTCGATCAACAAATTCAATTATAGCAAGAGGTGCAGTATCTCCATATCTAAAACCTGCTTTAATTATTCTTGTATAGCCACCATTTCTCTTCTCATATCGCTTTGATAAAGTTGAAAAAACTTTTTTTGCACAATTTTTATCTTGTAATTTTGAGAATAAAATTTTTTTATTACTCAAATTACCTTTTTTGCCAAGTGTAATTATTTTATCTGCCTTAGGTTTTAAAACTTTAGCTTTTGGTAAAGTAGTTGTGATCTGCTCATATTTTATCAGCGAATTAAGCATATTTTGTATCATGGCTTTTCTATGCTCAGATGTTTTGTTTAATTTCTTGTTGCCAAATTTATGTCTCATATTCTAGATTATATTGCTTCTTCAAGCTTTTTTGACATTTCAGCTATATTATCAGGTGGCCAATTAGGTATTTCCATTCCAAGGTATAATGACATTCCAGATAAAACTTCTTTTATTTCATTAAGTGATTTTCTTCCAAAATTTGGGGTTCTTAACATTTCACCTTCAGTTTTTTGAACTAAATCACCAATATAGATTATATTATCATTTTTAAGGCAATTCATTGATCTTACAGATAATTCTAATTCATCAACTTTTCTTAATAAGTTTCTATTAAATTCAGGTTCAGTAGCTTTTTCCTGAGTAATTACTTCTTTTGGATCATTGAAATTAATAAACATAGATAACTGATCTTGAAAGATCCTAGCCGCATATGCCACAGCATCTTCAGCTGAAATGGATCCATTTGTTTCGATTTCCATAGTCAATTTATCATAATCAAGAGCCTTACCTTCACGAGCTGTACTAATTGAATAGGAAACTTTTTTGACAGGGCTAAATAACGCGTCGATTGCTATTAGACCTAGTGGAGGATCTTCTGGTTTATTTAATTCAGCAGATACATAGCCTTTTCCTGAATTAACCGTTAGTTCCATATGAAATTTTGTATTTTCATCTAAATGGCAAATTATTAGATCAGGATTTAAAATTTCTATATCTGAACTTTCAGTTATTTTATTTGCCTTAATTTCACCTGGGCCCTTAACATCTAAAACCAATTTTTTTGGAACTTCGGTTTGTGCTTTTAATGCCAAAGATTTAATATTCAAAACTATATCTGTTACATCTTCTCTTACACCTTTAATTGAAGTGAATTCATGCAAAACTCCGTCTATTTGCACAGCAGTAACTGCAGAACCTCTTATAGATGAAAGTAAAATCCTACGTAGTGAATTACCTAAAGTTAAACCATATCCTTTTTCCAAAGGCTCAGCGATAATTTTAGCTTTGGTTTTATCTTCATTTAACTGAATATCTAATTTTGTTGGCTTAATCATTGCTTTCCAATTTTTATCATTCGCTGATATATTTTCCATTTATACTCTCCTTCTTTTGGGTGGTCTTGAACCATTATGTGACATTGCTGTTGTGTCCTTGATTGATATAATTTTGAACCCTCGAGCCTGTAATGCTCTTAAAGCTGTTTCTCTACCTGAACCAGGTCCTTTAACTTCTACTGACAAAGTTTTCATACCAAATTCTAATGCTTTTACAGCCACTGAATCGGCCGCTACTTGCGCTGCATATGGAGTTGATTTTCTCGAGCCTTTAAAACCTTTTTGCCCAGCTGATGACCAGGCTACCACATTACCATTTAAATCAGCAATTGATATGATTGTGTTGTTAAAAGTGGAATTAACATAAGCAATACCGGATAAAATATTTTTCTTAATTTTTTTTTTTTTAGAATAAACTTTTTTAGTTTTAAGTTTGTCTTTATCAGTTTTTTCTATAGAAATTTTTTCATTATTTTTTTTAGAATTATTACTCATATTTTTTATTTTTTAAGTGGTGTAAGTTTTTTTCCTGCTATAGCAATCGCTTTACCTTTTCTTGTTCTCGCATTGCAACGAGTTCTTTGTCCTCTAACAGGAAGTTTTTTTTTATGTCTAGTGCCTCTATATAGCCCAAGATCAATCAATCTTTTAATATTTAAAGATGTTTCTCGCCTTAAATCTCCTTCAACAGTAAAATTTTTATCAATATACTCTCTAATTTTACCTATTTCATCTTCTGTCAGTTCATGAATTCTTTTCTTGCTTGGAATATTAAGATTATTGCAAATTTGTTGTGAAAATTTATTACCAATTCCATAAATATAGGTTAATCCAATATGCACATTTTTGTTCTGAGGAATATTAATACCTGCGATACGAGCCATATATTAAGTAGGGGTTAAATTTTAGTGACTTTATATAAGAACTTGATTTAATGTCAATTACTTAAATTAGATAAAATTACCCTTATTTTATTGGATATTTCATTAATATTGTCATTCCCGTCTATCTCATAAAAATTAAAATTTTTCTTATAGTATTTTAAAACTGGTTTTGTTTTTTTTACATATGTATCAAATCTTTTAATTATTGTTTCAAGATTATCATCTGTTCTCTTTTTAATATTTATATTGTCACACATATGATTCTCTACTGTTGGGGGATTAAAGAATTTGTTAAAAGTTTTTTGACATATAGAACAAAATAATCTTCCTTCAATTCTTTTTTTAATTATATCTTTTTCAACCTTTAAAGATATGACTACAGATAATTTTTGATGATATTTATTCATTAAGTAATTCAAATTTTTAACTTGAGACATGCTTCTGGGATAACCATCAAAAACTAATTTATTTGAATTATTCGAGTGAGATATGGTATTTATCAACAACTTGTTCACTATACTGTCTGGCACAAGAGAACCTTTATTAATAATTAGATCAATTTTTTTACCGAGATTTGTTTTTTTTTTTATTTCACTTCGTAAAAGATCACCAGTTGAAATTTGTATTAAATTAAATTCCTTGCAAATCAAAGTAGCTTGTGTACCTTTGCCTGCACCTGGAGGACCAAAAAGAATTAAATTCATTTACTTATTTGCCAAATTTAGATTTTCTAATTAAAGATTGATATTGGGAACTCATTAATCTTGTTTGTACTTGAGTAACGGTATCCATTGCAACTACAACTACGATTAGTATAGATGTTCCTCCTAAATAAAACGGGATAGGATAATTTGCAATTAAAAATTCTGGCATTAAACATACGAGAGTTAAATACAAAGCTCCCATCGTTGTTAGACGTGTTAATATTTTATCTATATAAAATTCGGTACTTTCACCAGGCCTTATGCCAGGAATAAACCCTCCATACTTTCTTAGATTATCAGCTGTTTCTTTTGGATTAAAAACTATAGATGTGTAAAAAAAAGTAAAAAAAATTATACCTGAGGCGTATAACAACATATATAAGGGTTGACCTTGTGTAAAATAAGAAGAAATATTCATTAAAAAATCATTTTTTGAAAAATCAAATCTAGAAAAGGTTACAGGAAGTAATAAGAGAGCTGAAGCAAAAATTGCTGGGATCACACCTGCAGAATTAATTTTAAGTGGTAAAAAAGAAGATTCGCCACCATACATTTTACTTCCCATTTGTCTTTTGGGGTAATTTATAAGAATTTTTCTTAATGCTCTTTCCATAAAAACTATAAATAAAATTGTTAAAACTAATAAAACAAAAATTAAAATAATAATCATTGTCGAAATAGCACCCGTTCTTCCTAATTCAAAAGTTGTTACTAGAGCTCTTGGAATTTCAGCAACAATTCCAGAAAAAATTATTAGCGATATTCCATTTCCAATACCCTTTTGAGTAATTTGCTCACCAAGCCACATTAAAAATACCGTACCTGCAACAATGGTTATTACTGTAGTTAATTTAAAGATTGCTCCTGGGTTTATGACTAAATTAGGTGAAGTTTCTAAACCTACTGATAAGCCATATGCTTGTATAGTTCCTAATAAGACAGTTCCATAACGTGTTATTTGTGTAATTTTTTTTCTTCCTATTTCACCTTGACTTTTTAAATTTTTAAAATAATCAGATACTCCAGTTAATAATTGAACTATGATTGATGATGATATGTAAGGCATTATACCAAGAGCGAATATTGCCATTCTGCTAACGGCACCTCCTGCAAAAACATTGAACATTCCAAGTAAACCTTTTTGATTAGTGTCCATAACTGATTGCAGAGCGACTGGATCAATTCCTGGTAAAGGTATAAAAGTTCCCAATCTATAAATACAAAGTATTAATACAGTATATATAATTCTTTGTTTTAAATCGCTAGTTTGTGATGAAATATTGCTCATTATTAAACTTATAATTATTTTGCTTTAACAACTACTGATCCACCAACATCTTCAATTTTTTTTTTTGCAGCTTTAGATATGAAATCTACTTCTAATTTTAATTTATTTTTTAAATCTCCATTTCCCAAAACTTTAATTTTTGTATCTTTTTTTTTAAGTAAATTATTTTTTTTTAGTTCAGAAATGTTTATAATAGTATTATTGGTGATTTTTTTACTATCATAAAGTTTTTGAAGTTTATCAAGATTGATCAGCGCAATATTTTTTTTTTTTAATGAAATAAAACCTCTTTTAGGCAATCTTCTATAAAGTGGCATTTGACCGCCTTCAAAGCTTTTTATTGATACACCTCTTCTAGACTTTTGTCCTTTGTGACCTCTACCAGAAGTTTTTCCTTTGCCCGAACCTATACCTCTACCAATCCTCATTTTTTTTAATTTAACTTTATAACGCAAAGAATTTAATTCCATTTTATCCTCTTTTTTCTATTATTTCTGATATTTTTTTATTTCTTAATATTGATATATTTTTTGGTGAATTTTGTTTAGTTAATGCGTTCAAACATGCTCTAATTACATTATGAGGGTTTGCTGATCCTAATGATTTAGCTACTATATCTTTTATTCCCAAAACTTCACATATAGCTCTGATCGGACCGCCCGCAATAATTCCAGTACCTTTCGGAGCTGATCTTAAAATTACCTTACCTGAACCATTTTTGCTATATATATCATGGTGAATTGTTCTTCCTTCTTTTAATGAAATATGTATCATATTTCTTCGTGCAGTTTCATTTGCTTTTTTAATAGCATCAGGTACTTGTTTAGACTTGGCATGAGCTAAACCAATTTTTCCTTCTCCGTTACCAACTACAACAAGTGCAGAAAAACCAAATCTCCTTCCACCTTTAACTACCTTAGTAATTCTATTTATATGTACTAATTTTTCAATTAAATCTGATTTTTCCATTTATTAAAACTCAAGTCCTTTCTGTCTTAATGTTTCTGCAAATATTCTGACTCTTCCATGGTATTTGTACAAACCTCGATCTAAATATATTTTTTTAATATTTTTTTCAGTAGCTTTTAAT
>Ga0207990_1001456_pt1 | contig 12068 bp, 15 predicted proteins | sample ETNtaG_8_FD_185780 | JGI IMG/M metagenome (GOLD analysis project Ga0207990, IMG submission 185780) | Marine microbial and viral communities from oxygen minimum zone, Eastern Pacific Ocean - ETNP201406SV75 (SPAdes) (version 2) | ecosystem: Environmental > Aquatic > Marine > Oceanic ...
TGGTTGGATTATTTTAATAAAAATTTAAAAAAATCAAAAGGGAGAAGATTAGGATTAGAGAAATGTGTTTTTGATCCTTCATTAAAAGAATTAATGGATGCAACAACATCTGCAGGATTTGAGATTACAGAATCAGATGACAAAGTTAGATTTCCAAAGAGACCATTTGTAAGGTCGGGATACATTGTGTTACCAAAAGGATCCTCTAAGACAATAATTCTTAACAAAATTTCACAAAAGCTTGTTTCAAAAAGATCAAAGCAAACAAAATAAAATCTATTCTAGCTCTTAGCTAAAGTAAAGTTGACAGAAGTATATGATAGTGTAATCATTTCTACTATTGTTAATTGCAGGAGGTAGGCGAAATAATGCACCTAGCCGCAAGTGGCAGGGTAATCATTCAACTATCACAAGAATTAGTTGAAGGACAGATACTCTGTGACGACAAAGGAACTAGAGTTGCAAAAGTAATGGAACTAATTGGTCCAATAAAAAGGCCGTTTGCATCAGCAACGCCGTTAACAAACAACATCAATAGATTTGTTGGAAAAAGAGTTTTCATGTTTGAGCAATCTACTGCAAATAAACCAAAAAAATTTAGGAGAAATAAAAGATGAACACATTACAAACTCAAAACTGTCCAGAATGTAGATCATCATTAGTAGATGATATACAAAATGGAGAGATTATCTGTTCTGGTTGTGGCGTAGTTGTCGATGATCAGATTGCAGATTGTGGTCCAGAAACAATAAGTTCGAATCTCGAAGATAAGATGAAGCTTGCAAGAGCAACAGGACAAACCACCTATTCTCAACATGATTTGGGAATAACAACTGAGATTTCAATTAGTGCAAAAGACTTCAGTGGAAAAACTATCAATCATGAAGTTGCAAACCAAATGAATCATCTCAGAAAATGGCAACAAAGAGTAAGAGTATCAACACCAAAAGAAAGACGACTTGCAAATGTTTTAGCAAAAATGGGTGAAACATGTGAAACACTTAATCTTTCAAAAAACGTGTTAGAAACTACTTCAATGATTTATAGAAACTTAGATGGACATATAGATGTCAAAGGAAAGTCAGTAGCTTGTATCACTGCAGCTACAATCTATATGGCATGTAAACAATGTAACGTAGTAAGATCATTAGAAGAAATTATTCAAGGAATTGTTCCAGCAAAAGACGTTAAATCAAAAACAAAACTTGCAGCAAGGTACTATAGAACCATGGTAATGGAAATGGGAGCAATTAAGGCTCCAGTCTTAACTATGGACAAATACATCTCAAAGATAGCAAACATGACACAGACAGAGGTTAGAGTAGAAAGATTAGCCTTAGAAATTGCTGAAAAAACAAAAAACAGTAGTATTTCAGATGGAAAATCTCCAAATGGAATTGCAGCAGCATATCTGTATGTATCATCAGTATTACTTGGACAAAATGTTCTACAAAGAGACGTTTCAAGTATCGCGGGAGTTACAGAAGTCACTATCAGAAATAGATGTAAAGAGATTCTAACAAGTTACAAACTCAAAATTACTTTGAGACCATCTCTGGCCAAATACTAATCCCCCTCCCTTTTCATTTATTATTAAAAATAATTATTAGGATTAGCTAAATTTCGCCGGTATTATATAGAGAATCAAAATGGTTGGAGACATGGTAGTATTAGAAATTAAAGATTTACACGTATCAATAGACGGTAAAGAAATTCTCAAAGGAGTCAATCTAAAAACAGGTCCAGGAGAAGTACATGCCATTATGGGACCAAACGGTTCAGGAAAAAGTACATTATCATATACATTACTTGCACATCCAAAGTATCAAGTTACTAAAGGAGATATTCTATTAGATGGTGAAAGTATTTTAAAATTAAGTGCTGATCAAAGAGCAAAAAAAGGATTATTCTTAGCATTTCAATATCCAACTGAAGTTTCAGGGGTAGGATTTTCCCACTTTCTAAGAACAGCATACAACTCTCTAAGTAAAGCAATGGATGGAGATGATAGAGAAGTCTTCATCACAGTAAGAGAATTTCAAAAATACCTTAAAGAAAATATAGCAAAAGTTGGATTAAGAGAAGAATTTCTTTCAAGATATTTGAATGAAGGATTTTCAGGAGGAGAGAAAAAACGTGCAGAAGTATTACAAATGGCAGTCTTAAAACCCAAGATTTCAATTTTAGATGAACCAGATTCAGGATTAGATATTGATGCAGTTCAATCAGTAGCTAAAGCAATCAGCAATGTTTCAACTAAAGATGCAACAGTAATCATAATCACTCACTATGCCAGAATTTTAAAATTCTTAGACAAATTAGATTATGTACATGTATTTGCAGAAGGTAGAGTGTTACAAACAGGCGATGCATCACTTGCAGATAAATTAGAAGCCGAAGGTTACGAATGGGCTTTAGAAAAAGCAGCATAATCAAATTTAAAAAGAATATTTTTTTTAAATAATTATTGATTTACAAAGTTCAAGTTGAATTTTCAAAAGATTTCTTAGAAATAAATGATGATCAAATCAACATCGGAATTAAGAGCAAACCAATCAAAGGAGAAGCAAATAAAGAAATCATTAGAAAGATTGCAAAATACTTTTCAATATCAACTGGAATGATACAAATCAAATCAGGCCACAAAACCAAAGAAAAAATAATAAAAATATCATAAGAAAGAATCATGTTTTTTGTTTAAATAGGGTCACAAAAATAAAAAATCATGTCAGAAAATAGTGAACAATATTATTTTAATTTCTCATTTTTTAAAGTTGATCCAAAATGGAGATGGATGGCAGACTTGGCAAAAGAAGAATCGGCAAAAGAAGTAGAAAATATTTTAAAAAATTCAGGAATCACATATAGATCATATTCCAATTTAGGATTAAGGGATGATACGGACTTTTTATTGTGGTTTGCAGCAAAGACAGTTGAAGAAATTCAAACAGTAATTGAAAAATTATACAAAACCGTTTTTGGAAAATACATCATTCCATCAATGACATATTTGTCATGTACACGACCATCAATCTATGTGCAAGGAGCAAGAAAAGAGCATGGTTTTCTAACAGGCATGGAACCTAAAAAACACGTGATAGTTTATCCATTTACAAAAACAAGAGAATGGTATCTTTTAGATAAAGAGAAACGCCAAGTGATCATGGATGAACATATCGAGGTTAGTAAAAAATATCCTCAAGTAGTTCTAAACACAACGTATTCTTTTGGAATTCATGATGAAGATTTCATGTTAGCATTTGAAGTAGACGAAATCAGAGATTTCCAAGATTTGATAATGGATCTAAGAGAAACGGAGGTTTCAAAATATGTCAAAAATGATGTTCCAATGATAGTATGTGTCAAAAAAGATATCGTGCCATTAATCATCAGTTTAGGTTAGATATTTGAATCAATTATAAAAAAATCCAAAATCAACATTGCAAATCTTGGATAAACATAAATGGTGAAATTTCAAATTATGAAATAGTCTTGAAGTACAATAAACTTGGGAAAACAGACATTGAAATTTCAGAGATAGGATTCGGGGCATGGGCCATTGCTCTTGATTGGTGGGGCAAAAAGATTGAGGAAGATGAGGCAAAAAGAATGCTCAAAAAAGCATATGATGTAGGAATTAATTTCTTTGAAACAGGTGACTTGTACGGTAAAGGATTGAGTGAGAAACTAATTGGTGATGTCTTTAAAGATATGAGAGACGAGATCATCATTTCAACAAAATATGGTTATGATTTTAGTGGAGTAGACCAAATAGGACACAAAGAACTTCCACAAAGATTTGACGAAGATTTTACAAAAATGGCATTAAGAAATAGTTTAGAAAGATTACAAACAGATCATGTTGACATGTATGGTGTACATAATCCAAAATTAAAAGATGTAAGAAACAATTCCATATTCAATGTGTTAGATAATTTTGTTAAAGAGGGATCCATCAAAACATATCAAATTGCCCTAGGCCCTGCGATTGGATGGACACAAGAAGGTATGGAGGCAATGGAGAAGCCAAATCTTAGTGCAGTTCAAACAGTTTACAACATACTAGAACAAACTCCAGGAAATGAATTAATGAAAAGAGCCGAAGAAAAGAATGTGGGAATTCTAGTTAGAGTTCCAGAAGCATCAGGAATCCTAACAGGAAAAGTTAATGCAGATACAAAATTTGGCGATAATGATCATAGATCAGTAAGAAAAAGAGAATGGCTCAAAGCATCATTAGAAAAAGTTGAACAGTTCAGACCAATTGCAGATAGAAATGGATTAAGCATTACAGAATTTGCAATGAAATTTATGATGACAAAAAAAGGATTTGCAACAGTTCTTCCAACAATGATTAGTGAAGAAGAAATTGTCAATTATGCTGGAATGTCAGATGGAAAATACATTTCAGATTCAGACATGAAAGAAGTTGAAGAGTTGTACAATACATGGCCCGCCTATGAATTAAAAGCAACACCTCAAGCAAATTAATTAGTAAATGAACACCCCAATAGATTCAGAGAAAACACTAGAAGTTATTGAAAGAATGAAGCTGGCCAAGATTGGCAAATACAAAAAATGGGAATCAATGATTAAAAAAATTAAAAATTATCAGAAATTAAATCCAGAAGAATTAGAATATTTTTCAAATTTAACTAGAATCTACAAGGACTCTAGAGTTACAACTAGAAGCAAAATATATCATACTAAACTATCAGAACTAGATGAAAAACCACCATGTAAAACATGTGGAGATGATTCGCTATTCTATTGTAACATGAATGACCAGTATTTTTGTACAATTCATGTCGTAGGACATGATAAAAATGAATTATGATTACTGAGAGACAGGTTTTTCCAAAGAAAATTCATCTTCAATGAAATACTGTACACGGGTTTTTTTGAATTCCCGTTCACTAAATAGAATGGTATATTCTACGACATTAATTTGATCTTGAATGGTTTTTGCAACATCACCTGCTTCGTCATGAGATTTACAATGAATCATTGAAAAAACATTGTATGGCCAATCAGGGTATGAAGGTCTCTGATAACAATGACTTACTTGAGGGAATGCACCTAATTTTGCTCCGACTTCATCAATTCTTTCTTCAGGAACTTTCCAAACAATCATTCCATTTGCAACAAATCCAACATCCCTATGTCTAAGAATTGCAGCAAATCGTCTAATCACCCCAATGCTTTCATAATATCGAGATTTTTCAAATAATTGTTCTTCAGTAATGCCAAGTGCTTCAGCAGATTTTAAAAAGGGTTTATCGATTATTTCTAAATCTTTTTGCAGTTCACGAACATATTTTTTGTCTTCATCAGATGCTACAAAATCCACATGTGTTATCTTTTTCTTTTCTTCAGAAGGTTTAATCTCTTGTTTTTTATTTTCATTCATATCTAGTTTGACACCAATTTTGAACATCTGAATTGTAGGAAGCATTCTAGTTGACTGGACACCATCAAGTTTTGAAAATATATCTACTTCAGTTTTGACATTGGTTCCAGGGGGTGTAGCAATGGTAAACCACAAATTAAAATTATGTTTTCGTTCATAGTTATGACTTACACCAGGATGTTCATTGATAATATTTGCAACTTCAACTAGTTTATCAGAGTCGACTTTCATTGCAACTAAGGATGATTTGTAACCAAGCTTTCTCGTATCAAAAATTGCACTTTGTTGTCGTATGACTCCTGCAGATTTCAAAGTAGAAAGTTTTTCCTTTACAAGTTCAGGAGCGATATTGAATTTTTTTGCCAACTCATGAAAAGGCATTGAAACAAGAGGGAAACGCCATTGAATTTCATTTAACAGATCTTTATCTAATTCATCCAAAGAAGTCAATAATCAACGCAGTTGAGGTTTCAATTAAAAATGTAGCGAGAATTTCATGCATTAATTTTCAATACATAAATAGAAACTGATTTGTTTTGGATCGATGATAATTGATTTAAATCTTGAAAATAAAAAAATAGTTATCATAGGTGCAGGAAATGAGGCAGAAAAGAGAATTAAATCACTATTAAATCAAAATTGCAACATCACAGTAATCAGCGATTCAGCAAATAAACAAATTACAAAATGGGCAAAAATTAAAAAAATCAAATCAAAAAAACAAAAAATTGAAAATACAAAATTTATTTCAGAATTAAAACCAGACATCATTATTACAACTACAAATGATAAAAAATTAAATCAAAAAATAATTGATCATTCAAAAAAGAAGAGAATAATTGTATATAGTTCAGATAATCCAGATGAAAGTGATTTTTCAAATCCAGCAATTATTGATTTTGAAAAAATGATTCAAATTGCAATTTTTACTGGAGGGAAAAGTCCCGCAATGTCAAAAGAAATTAAAATGAAATTAGAGACAATACTTGAAAAAATTATTACAAAAGAAGACATTGCACAGATTAAAATTCAAAAAAATTCACGAAAGTTAGCTAAGGAGATCATTCCCACCCAATTTGAACGAAAAGAGTGTCTACGGAGTATCATAACTGATAATCATATTGATCAGTTAATAAAAGACGGTCAGATAAAAAAAGCTGAAAAGCGAGCCATAGAGATAGTAAAAAAATGGAAATGAATCAAAACATCATAAATGCACGTGTAACATTTCGTAACTCACCAATACATATTCTCGAACAATTTACGATCAAAAATGTTGAAGATGCATATGAACAATTCAAAAAACATTCAGAATTAGATGAATGTGTAATAATTCAAACTTGTAATAGAATTGAATTATTTGGAAAATCAAAAACAGATAATTCAGATAAAATTAAAAAAACATGGGCAAGTATTACTGGACTTGATGAAGAAATGATTAATGAAAATATAGAATTTGTGGAAAATCAAGAAGCCATGCATCACCTATTGAAACTAACATCAGGTTTAGATTCAATGGTATTAGGAGAAGAACAAATTTTGGGTCAAATAAAAAATTCTATAACATCAGCTAGAAAAATAAAAGCATCAGGTCAACATCTCAATACATTATTTGACAAAGCAATTAGAATGGGGACTAGAATTAGAAATTCCAGTGGAATTGGGAAAGGAGGTATTTCAGTAGGTTCAATGGCAGTGAAACTTGCAGAAGAAAATGTTGATGAATTAAAAACAAAACAAATTCTATTGATTGGGACTGGAGAAGTATCAACATTAGTGGCAAAATCACTTCAAAGAAGAGGATATGCGTTTAATGTTACAAGTAGAACTATTGGAAGATCAGAAATGTTTTGTGAGACAATGGGAGGAGAACCAATTAAATTTGAAGAAGTACTTTCAGGATTTAACAAATACGATATAATATTTGTTGCAACAACTGCACCATATTTTCTTGTGTCACAAGAAAGAATTACAGAAGCCATGAAGGAGAAAACTAATGGAATAATGATTTTAGATTTATCAAATCCAAGAACAGTAGATGAAAAAGTAGCAACGATTGGAGGAGTTAAATTAATGAATTTGGATCAAATTGCAGAAATGGTTGAAAAAAACATCAATGCAAGAATAAACAAGGTAAAAACCGTTGAAAATATAATTAAAGAGGAAATATCCGTATTAGAAGCATCAATGAAAAGATTAGATGCAGAACCACTGGTAACAGATGTATTCAAAAGTATAGAGAATCTCAGAGAAAAAGAATTACAAAAAGCACTACAAATGTTAGGAGAAAATGATGAAAGAAAGATCAAAATTATTGAAGAATTAACGAAAGCAGTAGTAGAAAGTATTGTAACAACTCCAATGAACAATATCAGAAAAGCATCTGAACAAGGTCAACCAAACGTCATAGAGTTAGCCAGCAAGTTATTTGACTATAAAAAACAGAATCAGACAGATTAGAATTATATTTTAGCACAAGATGATCTGAATATGTCATTTCCCATAAAACGTCTCAGAAGATTAAGAATATCAGAAAAAATGAGAGAATTAGTTCAAGAAACCACATTAACACCTAAAGATTTCATTTGTCCAGTATTTGTTCAAGAAGATCTTAAAACAAGAATTAAAGTGGAATCAATGTCAGAAATTGAAAGGTTGCCTTTAGAAGAGGTAAATGATGAAGTCAAAACAATCATAGATTTAGGAATTCCTGCAATTATGTTATTTGGAATTCCAACACAAAAAGATGAAGCAGGAAGTTCATCTTTTGATGATAACGGAATTGTTCAAAAAGCAATTACCCAAATCAGAAAAGAATTTGGAGATAAAATTGTAATTATGGCAGATGTTTGTTTGTGTCAATTTACATCCACAGGTCATTGTGGAATTATTCAAGGAGATAAAATTGATAATGATACAAGTTTAGATACACTTGCAAAAATTGCGGTTAGTCAAGCTAGAGCAGGAGTAGATACAGTATCACCATCAGCAATGATGGATGGTCAAGTTGCCGCAATTAGAAAGGCTCTAGATGATGAAGGATTTACAGATGTCTCAATAATGTCACATTCAGCTAAACATCGTTCAAATTTTTACTCACCATTTAGAGATGCTGCAGAATGTGCACCAAAATTTGGAGACAGAAAAACATACCAAGTTCCATTTACAAATGCAAGAGAAGCAATGATGGAAGTAGAAACGGATATTGAGGAAGGAGTAGATATTGTAATGATAAAACCAGCATTATCATATTTGGACTTAATTGCAGAAACTAGAAGAAAATACAATGTTCCAGTATCAGCATATAGTGTTTCTGGAGAATATGCATTAGTAAAAGCTGCATCACAATTAGGATATGTGAATGAAAAAGACATCACATTAGAAATTCTTTATTCAATTAAAAGAGCAGGTGCAGACATGATAGTTACATATTTTGCAAAATCAGCTTCAAGATTTCTTCAAGAATCATGAGAAACGACGAACGTTTTGAAATACAAAGAGCATTTGACTTATTGCCACATGTGGTAGGTGCAAGTTGGACAGCAGTATGGTTTAGAATGGAAGGGATTAGAAAACCCACAAGAGAAGAGTTTAGAGAGAAAACATTAGAATATTTTAAGATGATAGAGCCAGTTTTTGAATCATACCCAAAAGATGATGAATATTTTGCAGAAATTTGTAAATATATAGAATTTAGAAAAAAACAAGAGTATCAAAAGATAATTTCAGGAGAAAACAAAGAGATCGAAGTCAGATATGATAGATATGTCGATTATGGTTAAATTTCATCTTTTAGTTGCTTTAGAAATATCTTCAATATTTTAGTTCTTTTTTTTGCTTCAATTTTACCAGATTTTGTATTCATAGTAGATTCCAATTTTAGTAATTTTTTGAAAAAATGATCAACGGCCCAACTATCATCATTAGGATTTCTTTTAGTACAAAAGGGATCATCATTATTGTAAAATGATCTATTTAGTGAACCACTTGTAGCAAAAACTCTTGCAATACCTATTGCACCTAAAGCATCTAATCTATCAGAATCTTGCAATATTTTTCCTTCAATAGTTTGAGGAATTTTATTTTGAGAAAAACTATGATCAGCAATAGCACCAGAAATAATATTAATTTCGTCAGTAGTAAAATCATATTTTTTTAAAATTGATTTTGATTTTTTTGCACTTTCTATTGAAGAGAATTTAGAGTGTTTACTAGATTTAGGATAAGAAACTATATCGTGTAATAATACAGCACTAAGAACCAATTTTTTGTTAGCTTTTTCATTTTTAGTTATTCTTTGAGCATTTTTGTAAACCCTCATCACATGATCAAAGTCATGTGCAGTATCATTATCCATTATTTTGATTACATCATTTTTTAGGCAATCAAGAACTTTCATTTAGAATCTCCAGATTTTGGGTTTAACAAATTTTATTTTTCTTTGAGTAATCAACACAGTCCAATTAATAGATGCAAATAAAACAATTAATCCAATACCAATACCATCAATTAATAAAATTCCAGTAAGACGATCCTCAAAGATTTCCAAAAATGGAGTTAAAACAGCATTACCAAAATAAATCATAACAATATATGAAATAGTTCTACCACCCCAAAATCCAATATAGATACTTACACTTTTTGCACGCATCAACCCATAGGTGATAAACAACACATTGCTTGGAAGTGGTGTTGCACCAAACAAAAAAGATGCAATGAGGTATCCATATTTTTTCTTATTCAAATAATCTCCAATCATATCAAGATTAGATTTTTGTTCTTCTCCAACAAATTTTCTAAATAATCCACTAATTCTTTTTAAAAAGAATCTACCAATAGTGGCACCAGTGGCACCAACCATAGCAAGAAGTACAATATTCAAAGTAGGATCAAGAAGATAAAATGATGTTAAAATTATCCAACTTGGAGGCATCAATATTGGAGATGCATTTACTCCAATCAATACTAAAAAAATTCCAAAATATGAGAATTCACCAAATAATTCTAAAATATCCAATATCTATCAATAATTTTACGTATATTTTATTTCTAAACCCTTGGATCTATCCATAGTCACAAAATAACATAATAATTTATTAAAAAATTCAAATAATTACATGTTTTTTTATAGAATGATCATGTTTTGTAAGAAATTGGATCAATCATGCAATATCCTTATAAGTAATTTAAGCATATTTTGTGTATGTCGGAGTTAATTTGGAAGTGTTTTAGATGTAATCTTTCTTTCAAAGATGAGAATTTAGCAGAAATACACAAAAATATTTCAAATCATTCAGTAACTAAAGTTAAAACATTAGTTGCATAATTTTTAGAATCAATTTTAGAAAATAAGATTATAGTGCAGAGGGTGGGATTCGAACCCACGAACTCCTAAGAGAAGGGATTTCCTATGTATGGATCTTGAGTCCCTCTCGGTTGACCGGGCTTCGATACCTCTGCAACAATACTAGATAATGCCGATATTTTTCAATTGCTATTACAATTAATGATCCATATTTTTGGGAATTTTTAACAAAGCTTATAATCGAAAAGGTTATTGAAAATCACATGTCAGAATCAATACCAATTTCAGACGCAAAAAAAATGCGAAGTGGAGTTAATGTTGAAGCCGAAGTTATTAGTAAAGGAGAACCAAGAACTGTTAATCTCAAAACAGGAGGAACAGTGGATGTCTGCGATGCAACAATAGCTAACGGAGATGGAACTGAAGAAAACCAAATGAAACTCACACTATGGGGCGATGATATCAAAGCAGTTAATGTCGGAGATAAAGTTGTCATAGAAAATGGGTACACCAATGAGTTCAAAGGGGAAGTATCTCTAACCAAAGGAAAATTTGGTAAGATGACCATAAATCCTTAGTAATTTCTTTTATTTTCTAATTTATTTTTTAAATCAAATATCATTATGATTACACCGATTATTGTAATTATAATGCCAATAATAAGTAAAAATCCAGAAATGATAAGAGGTAAAATCATATCATTTACAGGAGACGTAGGGTTTGAGATAGTATCAGAATTTTCAGGATCTTCTGAGAATAATACTATCACATCAACTATCCTAGTACCAGTATTTTCAATTTGGAAATTTAAAGTATCAGATTCATCAACTATAATGCTTTCAAATAAAATAGAATCATTTTGAATGAATTCCCCATAAGAATCTCCAAAAATATTTGAAATGTGTATTGATAAAGCATCCCCGTATTGATAATCAATTATTTGAATTCCCCATAACAAAGGAACATTTGACGAAGAGATACTGTAAGAGAGATAAATAATATTTCCAGGCATGATTTGTAAAGGTTCAGAAACATTATCAAATATACTCTCAAAAAATGAAGATGTTAAAAGATCATCAGAGTCTAAAAAATCAGAAGGGATTGAAGTAATTGCAATTAAAAGAGAAAATGCAATTAAACCTAGACCGACAAATGTAATAATAGGTCCACGTTTATTCATCATAAAAATTATAAAATTAAAACCATTATTAATTTATAAAAAAAATTCAAAATATTTGAAAAAATTTAACGTTTAGTTTTCTTTGCAGGTTTTCTTTTAGCTGCAGTTTTCTTTGCAGGTTTTCTTTTAGCTGCAGTTTTCTTTGCAGGTTTTCTTTTAGCTGCAGTTTTCTT
>Ga0207990_1001457_pt1 | contig 12063 bp, 13 predicted proteins | sample ETNtaG_8_FD_185780 | JGI IMG/M metagenome (GOLD analysis project Ga0207990, IMG submission 185780) | Marine microbial and viral communities from oxygen minimum zone, Eastern Pacific Ocean - ETNP201406SV75 (SPAdes) (version 2) | ecosystem: Environmental > Aquatic > Marine > Oceanic ...
AGTGATTGTTGCACATTTTATACCAACTCCATTTTTTTTAATTGCATTAGCACAATCAATTGTAATTTGATCAGAAGTGTCATTACGACTTTTCATTCCCAAATCGTAATATTCTATTTTTAAATCTAAGTAAGGAAGAATAAGCTTATTTTTAATGAATGACCAAATTACTCTGGTCATTTCATCTCCATTCAACTCTACAATAGGGTTATTTATCTTAATTTTGCTCATATTTAGATGTATCTAATTAATTGAATTTAGGCTTTTTATATACATATATACCTAAAAATTATCAAAATAAATAATTATGCTTGAGAGAATATTTCCTAAAATACATAGCGAAGGTTATAAGTTTCTGGTTATCTTTGTATTGGCCACACTTGTCCTTTATTTTATTCATGGATTTTTGGGATTTATTGGATTGGTACTAACTATTTGGGTTTATTATTTTTTTAGAGATCCAGAAAGAGAATCAATTGGCGATGATAATTTTCTTACTAGCCCAGCAGATGGATTAGTTTTGCAAATAATTGAAACAAATGGACCAAAAGAACTAGGACTTGAGAATAGAAAATTTAAAAAAATAAGTATTTTTATGAATATATTTGATTGTCATGTTAATCGATCTCCATGTTCTGGCAAAATTTCTGAAATACTTTATAAGCCAGGAAAATTTTTAAATGCATCTCTTGATAAAGCAAGTGAAGATAATGAAAGAAATTATTATAAGATAAAAAGTAGTATGAACGAAGATATTGTTGTAGTTCAAATTGCAGGATTAATTGCAAAAAGAATCGTTAATGAAACCTTCAAAGATCAAGAATTAAAGCAAGGTTCAAGAATTGGCATGATAAGATTTGGAAGTAGAGCCGATATATACTTTGAAAATTATCATCCTTTAGTTAAAATAAATCAAAAAACAATTGCTGGAGAAACATTGCTAGCAAAAAAGTAATTTTATGGAACAGCCAAATAAAAATATAAAATTAGTAAGCAATAAAAAGACTAGAGTCATTCTACCCAATATTTTTACATTGGTAGGTGTTTGCATTGGTCTTACATCAATTAAATTTGCCTTTGATAGTAAATTTGAGCTTGCAATAATTGCTATAATTGTTGCTGCACTTATTGATGGTTTAGATGGAAGAATTGCAAGATTAATTAAAGGAACTTCAAAAGTTGGTAAAGAATTAGACTCACTTACAGATGTAATTAGTTTCGGTGTAGCGCCAGCTTTTATAATGTATTTTTGGAAACTCAACGAGCTAGGGAGAGTAGGTTGGTTGATTTGTCTAGTCTATGTAATTTGTGTGGCTTTAAGGCTTGCTAGATACAACATTACATCAGGCAACGAAGCTTCTTGGCGCGACAATTTCTTTGAAGGAATACCTTCACCTGCAGGAGGTGTTTTAGTTTTAATGCCACTAATTTATAGTCTTAGCGATATTCAATTATTTTCAATAAATTATGAAATATTTGTTCCATCTTTATTTGTAATAATTTCAATTCTTTTAATCAGTAAAATTCCAACTTATTCATTGAAACGAATTTCAGTTCCAAGATCAATGACAATCTTCTTAATATTTGGAATAATTTTATATTTTGGATTAATTTTAATTTATACATTTAACGCAATTGTACTTTCTGGAATACTTTATTTTATCGTGATTCCAATGAGCTATCTTCATTATCAAAGAACAAGCAACAAATATAAGGAACAAATATTAGACCACGATGAACATGAAGATATATTGTAAATGAAAAAAAATGTTATTGTTTCTTTAGCTGACTCAAATTATTTTGAGTTATTGAATGAATTAATAGACTCCATAAAAAAATTTGAGCAAAGTAAAAATGTTTCAATATGCATTTTAGATGCGGGATTAACAGAAGACCAAAAAAACAAATTATCAGAAAAAATAGATGAAATTAAAATTGCAGAGTGGGATATTGAAGTCCCCGGGCATAAAGTTAGTGGAAAAGAATGGTTAAAAAGTCAAGTATCAAGAGCTTTTCTACCTAAATATTTTCCAGGATATAAAAAATATTTATGGATAGATTGTGATGCTTGGGTAAATGACTGGCAATCAGTTGAGCTATATTTCAAAGCTTGTGAGAATGGAAAACTTGGAATTACTCAAACAATGGGACCTGGATATAAAATATTGTCAAAAGTTAAATGGATTTTTGGAAAATTAGCATTAATTAAATCTCAAAATTTTAAACATGCAATTAATTCAAAAATAGGAATTGATAAAGCAAGAAAGTTAGCATTTGCTCCACATATCAATATTGGTGTTTTTTCCTTAGAACACGGTTCATCATGCTGGAAGAGTTGGCAAGATAATCTTGCAATAACTTTAAAATCTGGAAAAATTTTTGGTTCTGAAGGGCTGGCAATTAATATGAGTGTTTATGTTGATGATATTGATACAGAATTTCTTCCATTAAATTGTAATTGGATAGCAAGTAATTTATTACCAAAGTTTGATGAAGAGAAACAAACTTTTGTAGAACCTTATCTGCCAAATTATAAGATTGGTATCATGCACTTGGCAGCAGGACTTTGGGAAGATAACAAGGATATGAGATTAGATAAAAGTGTTGAGATAGAAATAAAAACTCTTGAAAACAAAACTATTTCAAAAAGTTTAAGGTTTATAAATTAATTGAAAAAAAATAAAATTTCTAAAAATTGGATCAATAAGCAAAGACGAGATATATACGTTAGACAGTCAAAAGTTGAAGGTTATAGATCTAGAGCGGTATATAAACTTCAGGAAATTGATAAAAAATTTAATATATTAAAAAACGGTATATCATTAATTGATCTTGGTGCAGCACCAGGAAGTTGGTCTCAATTTGTTGAAAAAAAAATTAAAAATGGAAAAATTTTATCCATAGACCTTAAAGAAATTGATAAAATTGGAAACACTTTTCATATAAAGGGAGATTTTACAGATCCAGAATATCAAAACCACATCAAAGATTATTTTGGTTCCAAAGTAGATGTTGTTTTGTCCGATATGGCAGTAAATACTACTGGGAATAAAAACCTAGATTCTATTTATACAGGCGAACTGTGTATGGAGGCTATGAATTTTTCTAAAAAAATATTAAATAATCATGGAAAATTTGTCTCAAAAATATTTTTGGGGTCTACATTTAATGAAATTGTCGCAGAAGCAAAAAAAATATTTAAAGAAAGCAAAGTTTTTAAACCTGCCGCGAGCAAGAAAGAATCAAAAGAAAGTTTTATAATTTGTAAATTTTTACGATAGGTCCTCTTTAAATTTTCAAAGAATCATATATACAAGGACATGGATCCTATTAAAGAAGCACTTACATTTGACGATGTTTTATTAACTCCCAAGTATTCTGCTATTTTACCTTCGGAAGTTACAACAAATACATCTCTTTCGAAAAATTTAAATTTAAAAATACCAATTATTTCATCAGCAATGGACACTGTGACAGAATCTAAAATGGCTATAGCAATTGCTAAGGCTGGCGGCATAGGAGTTATACATAGAAATTTAGATATTAAGTTTCAGATTTCTGAGATTAATAAAGTAAAATCAAAAAAATTATTAGTTGGTGCAGCAGTTGGAGCGGGACCATTAGAACATAAAAGAGCAGAAGCAATTTTAAAAGCAAATGTAGACTTAATTGTTGTTGATACTGCTCATGGACATACAAAAAAAGTAGGTGAAATAATTAGAAAAATAAAAAAACTAAAATCAAACAAAACAACCTTATGCGCAGGAAACATTGCAACAACTGAAGCAGCAAAATTTTTAATTAAACTAGGGGCAGAAGTGATTAAAGTTGGAATTGGCCCTGGATCAATTTGCACAACTCGATTAATAGCAGGCATTGGAATGCCACAACTCAGTGCTATTTTAGCAGTTAGAAAAGGCGTTGGAAGAAAAAAAGTTTCAATAATTGCTGACGGTGGAATTAAATTTTCAGGGGATATATCAAAAGCTCTAGCAGCAGGTGCTGATGCGGTGATGATAGGATCTTTATTTGCAGGAACAAACGAGTCTCCAGGAAAGATAATAAAAAAAAAGGGGAAACTCTTTAAAAATTTTAGAGGAATGGGTTCAATAGGAGCCATGAACAAAGGATCTGCAGATAGATATTTTCAAACAAAACAAAAAGACACTTCAAAATATGTTCCAGAAGGAGTCGAAGGATTAGTAAAGTATAAAGGATCCGTAGAAAAAATAATTTACAGATTAATTGGAGGTTTAAAATCATCCATGGGTTATTTGGGTAAAAAAAAAATAATAAATTTGAGAAATAAACCTAAATTTGTAAAAATTACAAAAGCTGGTTTTTACGAAAGTATGGTACATAATATTGATGAAGTAAAAAAATAATATGAACAAATTTCTAAAATACCTTTTAATTATTTTTGTTATTACTAGCTTTGAAAGTTTTGCCAAAGAAAACTTTTTTAATGAAGCAAAAAATTTGTTTGACGAAGGTAAATATGAAGAATCCAAATTTTTATTTCAAAGGAATATTGTTTTTAATCCAAAAGATGCAAAATCTTATCTTTATTTAGCTAAAATTTATGAAAAAGAAGAAAACGATATAGAAAAAGAAAAAAATGCAAATACTACACTGTTACTTGAGCCAGATAATGAAGATGCAATGTATATGCTGATCGATTTAAAATTAAAAAGATCTGATTATGCAAAAGTAAGAGAGTTAAGTGAAAAATTTCAAATTATTTGCTCATCTCTTTGCAACAAAATCGACTCTATTAAAGAAAGATTAACAAATATTGAAGCAAAAGATGAGTCTTGAAGACAATCTTAAAAAAATTTTAATCATTGATTTTGGTTCTCAATTTACACAACTTATTGCAAGAAGAATAAGAGAGCTAGGAGTTTATTCTGAAATTATTAACCATAAAAAGATTCATAATTTAGAAAAATTAAAAAGAAATGTTAATGGGTTGATCTTATCAGGAGGGCCATTGAATGTTTATGAAAATAAAAAAGTAAATTTTAATAAAAAATTACTAAACTTAGATATGCCTGTTCTAGGTATTTGCTTTGGACACCAAATTATTTCTAAAGAATTAGGCGGCAGAGTAAAAAAATCTAAATTTAGAGAATTTGGTTTAGTAAAAATTAAAAAAAATAATAATAGCATCTTAACAAAGAATTTTTTTAATAACAAAGGATCAAGCAATGTTTGGATGAGCCATGCAGATCAAGTTTCAAAACTTCCTAAAGGATTTAAAATTATTGCTTCTAGTGATAATTCTAAACTAACAATAATCGAAAATACAAAAAAAAGAATATATGGAATACAATTCCATCCAGAAGTAACTCATACCCAAAGAGGAAAAATTATTTTAAGAAATTTCATTTTCTCAATTTGCAAGCTGAAGAAAAATTGGTCATTTAAACAACAAAAACAAAAATTAATTAAAGAAGTGAGAAATCAAGTTGGAAATTCTAAAGTTATATGCGCTTTATCAGGAGGTGTAGATAGCAGTGTTGTTGCAAAGTTATTGGATGCTGCAATAGGTAAAAATTTAACTTGTATATTTGTAAATACTGGTTTGCTTAGAAAAAACGAAGAAAATCAGGTTATTAATACATTTAAGAAAAAATTCAAAATAAATTTGATTTATGTAAATGCAAAAAAACTTTTTCTAAAAGAATTGAAAAATATTTCTGATCCAGAAAAAAAAAGAAAAATAATTGGAAACCTTTTTATAAAAGTTTTTGAAAAATATGCAAAAAAAATAAAGAATGTAAGATTTTTATCACAAGGAACTCTTTATCCTGATTTGATAGAAAGTAAATCAGTTACGGGAAGTCAAACTTCTAAAATTAAATCCCATCACAATGTTGGTGGATTGCCGTCCAAGATGAAATTAAAATTGATAGAGCCTCTAAAACACTTGTTTAAAGATGAAGTTAGAAAATTAGGCTTAGAGTTAAAATTAACAAAAGACATTATTTCAAGACATCCTTTTCCTGGACCTGGTTTAGCAATAAGAATGCCAGGAGTTATTACCGAAGAAAAAATAAAAACATTAAAAGAAGCAGATTATTATTTTATTCAAGAACTAAAAAAACATAATTTATATGACAAAATATGGCAAGCTTATGCTGCACTACTTCCAGTAAAAACCGTAGGTGTAATGGGCGATAATAGAACTTATGAACATGTTTGTTTGCTTAGAGCAATTACTTCAGAAGATGGAATGACTGCTGATTTTTATAATTTAAAAAAAAATTTTATGCAAATAATTTCAAACAAAATTATAAATAATATTAGAGGGATAAATAGAGTAGTATATGATATAACTTCAAAACCACCGAGCACAATAGAGCTAGAGTAATGTCTCAAAAAATTAAAAAAATAACTAATAAAAAGAATAAATCTAAGATTATTTGCCTTACAGCATATTCTAAGAATGTTGCTGAAGCTTTAGATAATCATACCGATATAATACTTATCGGAGATTCGCTTGGATCGGTCCTATACAATTATAATACTACTAGAAAAGTTTCTTTAAAAACAATGATTGAACATTCAAAAAGTACTCGAATGGGAATTAAAAAAAGTTTAATGGTAGTTGATATGCCTTATCAGACTTATAGAAATAAAAAGGAAGCACTTAGAAATGCCAAGAAAATCATCAAATTGACCAAATGTGAAGCAGTCAAACTTGAAGGAGGTAGCTCAATTATAAAAATTGTTGAATATTTGATAAAAAATAAAATTCAAGTAATGGGTCATTTAGGAGTTCTACCTCAAAGTGTTAGAGGAAAATTCAAATTTAAAGGAAAGATAGAATCTGAAAGAAAGAAAATTTTTAAAGATGCAAAACTTCTCGAATCAAAAGGAGTATTTTCAATTGTGTTAGAGTGTGTTGAATCATCCTTGGCAAAAGAAATAACTAAATCTTTAAAAGTACCAACTATTGGAATTGGTTCTTCCATTAATTGTGATGGTCAGGTTTTAGTTACAGATGATTTATTAGGTTTAAATGATACAAAAATAAAATTTGTAAAAAAATTTGCAAATATTAAAAATCAAATTAAAAAAGCTGCACAAAAATTTAGATCTGAAGTGATAAATAAAAAATACCCAACAAAAAAGTACTCTTATAGTTAAAAGAATCTTTTAAAAGACTCGTTTATTTCAAGAATATTTAGATCGCTTAGACCACCTATAATTAATTGAATAGCAACAATCAAAATTACTATTAAACCAAGGTATCCAATCCATTTATAGTTTTTAATATAATTGGCCAAATATGTTGCTAGAGCACCAATCAAGACAACCGATAAAAAAAGACCAAATATCATGAGTCCAATATATTCTTTTGAAGCACCAACAACTCCTATTACATTATCAAAACTTAAAGTGATATCAGCAAATAAAACTTTATAAATACTATTAACAAATGATGGTTCTTTAGATATTTTTGTGGGTGATTTTATTTTTTTTGTTTCAAAAAGATCTCTTCTTAAATCATTAACAATCCAAATTAATAATAATCCTCCAATAATTTTTATTATTGCAAAACCAAAAAGATAATTGGCAGATAAAGCAAATATAATTCTAAATATAAATGCTGCCAAAACTCCATACATAATAATTTGTTTTCGATGTTTTGGTGTAAAGTTTGCAGCAATAATTCCAATTATTATGGCATTATCTGCAGCCATGATTATATCAATGAAAATGATTTGTACTAAAACTATGGATTCTTCTAACAATATAATTATATAATATAGTTATTCTTTTTGTATTCAACTAAAAGTATTATTATATTTTTATTGATTTAATTTTTTATACACTATTTAATAATCTTTATAAAATAGGAGGGAAAATGAAATTTTTAAAATATTTATTATCAATCATTGCTTCTGTAGCACTATTTATAAACGTATCAAATGCAGGAGAAAAATGGGATATGGCTTTAGCTTATGGCGCAGGTAACTTTCACTCGGCTAATGCTGCAGAATTTGCAAAAAATGTTAGTGATAATAGTGGTGGCAAGCTAACTATAGTTACACATCCAGGAGGCTCACTTTTTAAAGGTGGAGAAATATTTAGAGCTGTAAGAACTGGTCAGGCTCAAATAGGAGAAAGATTTATGTCTGCCTTAGGAAAAGAGGACCCATTATTAGAAGTAGACTCACAACCATTTTTAGCAACAAGCTATGATGATGCTATGAATCTATATCAAGCTTCAAAGCCTGAAATTGTAAAAGGACTTGATAGCAAAGGTTTAGTTTTTTTATATGCTGTGCCGTGGCCTGCACAAGGTTTGTACAGTAAAAAAGAAATTAACAGTATTGCTGATTTAAAAGGTTTAAAGTTTAGAGCATATAATTCTGCAACTATTAGAATTGCTGAACTGACTGGAATGGCACCAACAAAAATTGAAGCTGCTGAAATTAGCCAAGCTTTTTCAACAGGTGCAGTTGAAAGTATGATTACATCACCAACTACCGGAAAAAATAAAAAGATTTGGGAAAATGGAGTTAAATATTTTTATGATATTGCGGCTTGGTTTCCAAAAAATATGGTTATAGTGAATAAAGATGCTTGGAATGAATTGGACTCAGCAACACAAAAATTGGTTATGATGGAAGCATCAAAAGCAGAGAAAAAGGGATGGGCTTTATCTAAAAAAGGAAACAAAGATGATAAAAAAGCTCTTGCTGATGCTGGAATGAAAGTTGGAAAAGTTAATGCAGAGCTAAAAAAACACTTTGAAAATGTAGGAGCTACTATGTCTAAAGAATGGGCAGATAGAGCTGGATCTCGTGGACAAGGTGTTCTTGCTGCTTACAAATAAAAATATAATATTTAAAAAAGGCCGTATAATTAAACGGCCTTTTTTTTATGCTTTGTAAAATTGATAATTATTTAAGAATTCTATACAGACTGTCAGGATATATTGCTGCAGTTTTTTTAATATTAGTGGCTACATTTATTTTAACAGGGATTGCATCTAGAATATTTGGTTTTTATATAAGAGGATTAGCTGAGTACTCAGGCTATAGCATGGCCGCATCTTCTTTTTTAGCTTTAGCTTATACATTTGGTGAAAAAGGTCATATTAGGATTACTTTATTTTTAGAAAAATCAAAAGAAAAAATAAGAAAACTTTTAGAGCTATGGTGTTTATTTGTAGCGTCATTTTTTTCAGGATTTTTATCTTATTATTTTATCAAAATGCTAATTATATCAATACAGTTTGGAGAACGAAGCGAAGGAGCTGATGAAATATATATTTGGATACCTCAATTATCAGTAGCCATAGGTTCAACTATTTTTTTTGTTTGTATTTTACATAATTTTATATTGTCGATTCTAAACAAAAGTAAAAATTAAATATGCCAGAACTATTTTTAACAATTTTTTTTATATCTATTTTGTTATTTTTTCTTGGAACTGGAGTCTGGGTAGCGATAAGTATGATTGGAGTATCTGCAATTGGTATGATTATTTTTACATCAAGACCCGTTGGAGATGCTATGGCCACAACAATATGGGGAACTAGTTCATCTTGGACTTTAACTGCTTTACCATTGTTTGTTTGGATGGGAGAAATTTTATTTAGAACTAAATTATCTGAAAATTTATTTAAGGGCTTATCACCTTGGATGTCTCGATTACCTGGAGGATTAATACATGTGAATGTTGTTGGCTGTGCATTATTCGCTGCAATTTCTGGTTCATCTGCCGCAACAGTTGCTACAGTTGGCAAAATGTCTATTCCAGAATTAAGAAAAAGAAAATATCCAGAAAAATTATTACTTGGTAGTTTAGCAGGTTCTGGAACTTTAGGATTATTAATACCACCTTCGATTATTTTAATTATATATGGTGTAACAGTTCAAGAGTCTATTGCTAAACTTTTTATAGCTGGAATATTGCCCGGTATTATGATTGCAATATTTTTTATGTTTTATGTAATTGGATGGTCTTTAGTTAATAAAAAAGAAATGCCAAAAGTTACAGAAACTTTTTCTTTTTCAAAAAAAATCAAAGATTCAGGTCAATTAATTCCAGTTATAGTTCTTATAACTGCAGTCATAGGTTCTATATACGCTGGAATTGCAACTGCGACTGAAGCGGCATCTTTAGGAGTAATTGGAGCTTTGATTTTATCTTTTTTTCAAAAAAGTCTGACAATAGAAAATTTTAAATTGTCTTTGTTAGGAGCAACCAAAACTTCTTGTATGATTGCATTCATTCTTGCTGGATCATCTTTTTTATCTTTGGCTATGGGATTTACTGGATTGCCTAGAAATTTAGCAATTTGGATACAGGAAATGAATTTATCTCCTTATTTACTAATTTTTGTATTAACAATTTTTTATATAATTTTAGGAATGTTTTTAGATGGAATATCAGCGGTTGTTTTAACAATGGCAATAATTGAACCAATGATTAGACAAGCGGGATTTGATATGATTTGGTTTGGTATATTTCTTGTTATTGTTGTTGAAATGGCCCAGATAACTCCTCCAGTTGGTTTCAATCTTTTTGTTCTGCAGGGAATGGCGAACAAAGACATGGGATATATTGCCAAAAGTGCATTTCCTTTATTTTTATTACTGATATTAGCTGTAATAATAATTGTTATTTTTCCTGAAATTAGTCTTTGGCTGCCTAAGCAAATGATTCAAAATATAAACTAATATATTTATTGCATTATTCATTAATGGCCATTTTATAGTTTTAAAATAAAAATTAGAAAAAATTGCCAGTTTATTTAAGCCAAATATTTTAATCATTGATAGTTTAACAAACTTCTTTGCTAATTTAGGTGGCGGAAGAGGATATGCGTGGATTATTGGTGCATCTTTAGGAGCACTTATTCACTATGCAATATCAAAAGAATAAATTTTTTTAAGCAATTATAAACCCGTCGTATTTATACGGCGGGTTTGATATTTCAGGATTATTTTTTCGTTTTTTAAATCTTCAATTACCAAATTATCACCTGAACCTTTTCTATCTACTACCAAAAAATTCATATCTTCAGTAGAAATTAATGGGAAATGCCATATACCAGGATTGTAATTGATACCAATTCCAGAAGGTACTATAAATGATTCAATTTGATTTAGATCTGGTTTGTCGCCCTTAGGCGCTACTAAACACAAAAAAGTTGTTTCTTTCATCGGAATAAATGCTTGGCTTCCTAAAGGATGTTTTTCCATCATATCTATTTTCATTGGAAATTCTCGTTTTAAGGCAGAAAAAATACTAATAGTTGCCTCCCCATTATCTTTGGAAGTGTTTAGATTAGCTATATTATCATATCTTTTTGCATAACCATTATTTATATCAATTGGGTTTATATCTTTGGTGCTTATTACATCTCCAAATTTAGAAAAATTTTCTTTGCTAATTGGTTTAGGGTTAATAAAAATCTCCATTAAATAGCCTTGCCGTAAATTTTAAATCTAGAAATTCCACCGTCTGGAAAAATATTAATTTTTAAATAATTAATCTTGTTATTTTTCATTAATTTTTTATTGAATTTATGCGTTTTATTTGCAGATAGCTTAACTTTATTCAATAAATGTCTCCACTTATTTGAAGTTTTAACAATTGATTTGGCAGATTTTTTGTTTGGAATAAAAGCTGCTTGTATAGAACAATGACTTGGAAAGTTTCCTTTAAAATGATGGGTAGATATTTCTATATCACTAATATTTTGTCCTTTAACACAATTTAGAATTAACCAATCAAAACCTTTATTTCTTCTTCTCCTTGTCTCCCAGCCATCTCCCATATTTTTTGCTTTACCAGGTGCTAAAATATTTTCTGCTTTTCCAAAATGTTCATTGTTACAAGCTACGATTGCAGCACCATTTAATAATGAAGCTAAGTTAATATTTTTATTTCCATATTTATTCTCTTCATTTGCAATAGATCCATACAATCTTAATCTTGCCACTCCTCCATCTGGAAAAATATTTAGTTTTATGTGAGTAAAAATTTGATTAGACGACACTTTAAATAAATGATGACTATTTGCTTTTGTTTTCTTTT
>Ga0207990_1001459_pt1 | contig 12055 bp, 9 predicted proteins | sample ETNtaG_8_FD_185780 | JGI IMG/M metagenome (GOLD analysis project Ga0207990, IMG submission 185780) | Marine microbial and viral communities from oxygen minimum zone, Eastern Pacific Ocean - ETNP201406SV75 (SPAdes) (version 2) | ecosystem: Environmental > Aquatic > Marine > Oceanic ...
TCCCTTACATTAATAGCATGGTGTATGATCAAAATGATTTTCGTAAATCTAGCAAATTAAGTACTTTTTTGCATCTGTATTCACCTACTACTCTTCCTCGACTCCCGTCGGCAACAAAACCCATCTTAAGCGTGGTTTAATTTTCATGGTACATTCTGTCATGTGTTAATAATTTTATGATAACAATAATTCTTTATTGTTATGGTAGTTAAACCTCCACTTATTCTAGATTATTTTACAAAAATTTTAGTCTCTTAATTTCTGTTGGTCTTAGTGAATATATTTCTACCAAAAATATTAACTTTTTTAATTTACTGATTTTAAATAGCTTTTACATTTTATTAATTTTTTACTTGACACATATATTATTTTAGATAAGAATTACGTTTGTAAAAATGCAAATGCATCATTTTTGATCATCTGTAGGGCCTTTTTTCATAAAGAGGAATTTTGTTTAAAATAAAAAAAGGGGTAAATATGAATAAAATCAAAACTATAGCTACTTTAATCTTTTTTATTTGTTCTTCGTCTTCCTTATTTGCAGCCAAGGAAGCACCAATGCTAGCTAAAATGGTTAAATCAGGTAAGTTACCGCCCCTCGAACAAAGATTACCAGAAAACCCACTAGTCGAAAAACCTGTCAGTGAAATAGGCAAATATGGGGGTAAATTGGTTCTTGGGACTGCTTTCTTTCTAGACGATGAGAGATACCCTGCCCGTCTTGATAGAAATGGATTTTTTCAATTTACGTATCCATTCCCCTCCGATGGCCCCATTAATCCAAACCTAGCAGAATCTTGGAAGTGGAATGATGCGGGAACAGAATTAACAATAAATCTAAGAAAAGGGATCAAATGGTCAGATGGTGTTCCATTTACTGTAGATGATGTTCTCTTTTTCATGGAAGATATAGTCGATAACAAAGATGTGGCCTATATTTGGTTCTATGAAGGCAGCTTCTATGAGGCCAGCGGAAATTTCCCATCAATTACCAAAATTGATGACTTTACACTAAAAATCAAATATGAAAGCAAAGCTTTTCTGTTTGAAAAAAAATACTCAAATGTTGTCTGGGCTGCACTCCCAAAACATCATTTCTCGCAGTGGCATCCGAAGTACAACTCCAGCTCAAGCTATGAGATTTTGAACGAAAAATTAAAAATTCTTGGCGCCAATTCTGAAGGTGGCAGAGTTACTCTAAATGCCTGGGCAGTTGATGAATATGTTCCTGATGGGAAACTTCATATGACTAGAAATCCGTATTATTGGAAGGTTGACCCAGATGGGAATCAACTTCCTTATTTCGATGAGTTTGAAATTTTAATCGCAGGTGACCGGCCTTCCGTTGGATTAGGCAATATGATGGGAGAATATGATCATGACCATATGTGGACAGGTTTCCCACACTATTCAATGTGGCTAGAAGAACAGGGAAAACCAGGAAGAGATTATTCAATTGGTTTCTCAAACGCTTCAGGAATGAAGATTAATTTTAACTTCGATGCTGAGGATCCAGAAGCTAGGACTATCAATAGAAACGTACACTTTCGGCGTGCACTTTCCTTAGCTATAGACCGGAAAAACATTTCAAGAGCGTTGGCCTTTGATCTTATGACACCCATCGGAGCTTCGTGGGCAATGGATTCTCCCTACTTTGATGAAGGATCTGGATACCTTTACTCAGAGTATGATCCAAAAAGAGCCAGGAAGATTCTTGATGATGCCCACATTGTGGATAGAGATGGTGATGGAATTAGGGAACTACCCAGCGGTGAGAAACTGGAAATGATTTGGGATATGTATGCTCATGATCTATATACCCCGATGTCGGAAATGATTGTTGCCACGGTTGGAGAAGTAGGAATAAAATTAATTCTTAATGAAGCTCATCAGACTCTTTACCGAAAAAATTACGATGCAGGCAATTATGAAATGTCCACTCATGATTTTACGGATTACAATGAACCTCTTCTTGCAATAGAGAAATGGATCCCCACAAAGCCGGGTTCTCCTAACTTCCATAAGGATGCCTATCAAAAAGGGCCATTTTCACCAGAATATGATGAATTTTGTAAATTGCTGAGAAAAGCCAGTACATCAAGTATTGAAGAGGGAATAGAGCTTGGGAAAATAGCGGGTAAAATCATGGCTGAGAATGTATTTATGATACATGTAGGCGTCCGCAAGCGTCCCTTTATTAATTCAAATAGGCTTGGAAACATGGTGTTGGAATCTACAAGAGTTCAAGAATATGGTAACTTTGATCCTCCATTTCGGTATATGCAGGTCTACGAGAAATACCCACCAAAAAGGCCAAATTAAAGATATTTCTTAAATTGTCCAGGAAGAGGTAAAGTCAATTTATCCTATTGCCCCTTCCTGGATTTGGTTCCCCTACTACATCCATCCAAGGTTTCAAGGTTTTCATTCTGGATAGGTTACTTCTAAAGACACAATAAACCGTAATGGGCCTATTCAGCTATATAGTTAAAAGAACCTTATTTTCCATCCCGGTAATCATAGTTATATCCATCTTGTGTTTTGGTATCATTCAGTTACCTCCTGGTGATTATGCTGATGCGTATGCTGCTGTAGCTGCATCTACAGGAGGGGGTAGCGTTTCTAAAGAATATTTAGAGAAAATCAGAGAGCGTTATGGACTAGACCAACCTTTTTGGATTCAATACTGGAGATGGGTTAAAGGCTTTCCAGAGGGAGATTTCGGTATTGCGATGTCACTGCAAGGTACACCAGTCGCTGATCTTTTAAAAGAAAGACTTCCTATGACGCTCTTTCTCAATTTTAGCGCACTAATATTTGCATTGATGATAGCTCTACCAATAGGTATATTTTCAGCTACACATCAGTACAGTTTACTGGACTACATATTAACCTTTATTGCATTTATAGGAATAGCTATCCCAGGATTTATACTCGCGGTATTTATTATTGGCATATCCATATTCTGGTTTGATTCCTCATACATCGGTCGTCTATATTCCAATGAATTTATTGGGAAGGCCTGGAATATGGATAAAATTATCGACTTTTTAAAGCATATTCCTGTGCCAATCATTGCCATTGGTGTTGCGCAAACCTCTAACACTATGCGTATTATGAGGGGAAATATGTTGGATGTTCTTCAACAACCCTTCATACAAACTGCAAGAGCCAAGGGGCTTTCAGAGCCTGTGGTAAACTGGAAACATGCAGCAAGAATAGCAATCAATCCAATTATCAGTAGGATTGGAGTCTATCTTCCTGAGATTATTGCCACTGAAATGCTAGTTTCTATCGTTTTGAATTTAAACACCATTGGGCCCTTATTTTACGATTCGCTAATTTCACAGGATATGTATTTGGCTGGTACCATCTTATTGGTTATTTCAATTATCCTGGTCATCGGTAATTTGATTGCCGATGTTGCCCTTGCCTTGACAGATCCTCGTATTAGATTTGAGTTAATGTGAGGAATTTCATTGCAGTGTTCTTTAAAAGAAAAAAATCTCAAGAGAATGAAGAATATATAGCTCTGTCTGAAGGGCAGCTCATGTGGCGGCAGTTTTTAAAGCACAGAGTTGCGGTTATAGCATCGATCATTCTGATTTTCTTATACTCCGTCGTTATTTTTGCAAATTTTTTTGCACCTTATGGAATGCTAACGAGCCATAAATTTCATTTATATGCACCCCCGCAAATTACAAAAATCCGGTTTGTTGACAGTGAAGATAAATTTCACCTCCGGCCATTTATGTATCGACAAGTCGCTGCAAGGGACCCAAAAACCCTAAGGTTTATATATAAAGATGATCTAAAGCAAAAAGATTTTATCCATTTTTTTGTCCATGGTGAAGAATATACCATGTTAGGATTCATCAAAAGTGATATTCACCTTTTTGGTGTTGGAGAAGGAAAATTATTTTTACTGGGAACCGATATCATCGGGCGGGATTTGTTAACAAGGATCATCTTTGGCGGGAGAGTTTCTCTGTCAATTGGGATGATCGGAGTCATTATTTTGGTGATTATTGGGACAATTGTGGGAACAATTTCCGGATACTTTGGTGGGTGGATCGACAATTTTATTCAAAGGATCATCGAGATCATTAGAATCATTCCGCAAGTAGCTCTCTGGATGGCACTAGCAGCGATAATCCCTAAGGAATGGCCTTCTACATATGTCTATTTAGGAATCGTCATTATATTTGGAATGATCAGTTGGGCCGGCCTGGCAAGAGAGCTCAGAGGAAAAGTGCTGGCCATTAGACGATCAGATTTTATTTATGCTGCGGAAATAACTGGCGCCAGCACGAGCAGAATTATTGTAAAACATATCATACCAAATGTCTTAAGTCATATCATCGTTATTGCCACGTTAAGTATCCCAATCATGATCATAGGTGAAGCCGCACTAAGTTTTTTAGGTCTGGGGATAAAACCACCCATGACAAGCTGGGGCCTTCTCTTAACCCAGCTCAGAGAAGTACAGACATTGAAGCATTATCCATGGCTGATCAGTCCTGCAGGATTTATTGTCATCTCAGTGCTTTGTTTTAATTTTATCGGAGATGCTTTAAGAGATGTGAATGATCCTCATTCCAGATAAATTTCTGCTGGTTAAAGTTTTAATGCTCAACCCAAGATTCTAATTCTCAAAGGATGCCTCAATTGAAAGAAAATAATGTATTAGTAGATGTCAGAGACTTAGCGGTTTATTTCCATATTGAGCAAGGTATTGTTAAAGCTGTTGACGGAGTTAATTTTAAAATAGAAAAAGGGAAATCTCTTGGAGTTGTTGGTGAAAGTGGGTGTGGAAAAACCATAACTGCTTTGTCTCTGTTGCTACTACATCCACAGCCGGAAGGCAAGATTGAAAGCGGGAATATATATTATTATCCTAATGACGATAGTTGTATTGATATTGCAAAATTGGGGATTCATAGCAAACAAATACGCAAAAGAAGAGGTAATGATATTGCTATGATATTTCAGGAACCTATGATGTCCCTGAATCCCGTGCACAGTATAGGTCAGCAAATCATGGAGTCGATACGGTTACATCAAAAAGTGAATAAAAGAAGAGCAAAAGAAATTGCGGTTGAAGCCCTCAGACGTGTGAGAATATCCGCTCCTGAGCAGAGAATGAACGAGTATCCTTTTCAATTAAGTGGAGGGATGAGACAGAGGGTCATGATCGCGATAGCACTTTCATGTAATCCCAAGCTGCTGATTGCAGATGAACCTACGACAGCACTGGATGTTACCATAGAGGCTGAAATACTGAATTTAATAAAGGACCTTCAAAGAGAGCTGGGAATGGCACTGATGATGATTACCCATGACCTCGGTGTTATCGGAGAAGTGACAGATGATGTCGTCGTCATGTATGTTGGTAAAATTGTGGAAAAAGCAAAGACCAGGAAGCTGTTTGAAGAACCTCTGCATCCTTATACAAAAGCGTTATTTAAATCCCGACCTGAAATTAGAACGGAAGGAAGACTCTCTTCAATTAGAGGGTCTGTCCCCAATCCCTACCTGCTGCCGGAAGGATGCAGCTTTGAACCAAGATGTGATGTCGCGATGGATATTTGCAAAAAGAAAGCCCCGGAGCTTTTTAATCTGGATGGGCATTATGTGAGTTGCTGGAAATATAATGAGAAGGAGGCGTTATAGAGACACGTAATGAAAATATATTGGTGGTCAAAGGTCTTAAAAAGTATTTTCCCAACCGCAAAGGTTTTTTTAATAAGATTGTGAATTATAATAAGGCCGTTAATGGCGTGGACTTTTTTATAAAAAAGGGAGAATCCGTCGGCTTAGTCGGAGAAAGTGGTTCTGGAAAGACGACTCTTGGTCGATGTATTGTCAAGTTATACGAACCAACAGAGGGAAGTGTTGAATTCAATATAGATGGTAAGATGATCAATGTAGTTAAAGTTTCGAAGAAGGAAATGAAAAGTATAAGAAAACATTTCCAAATGCTGTTTCAGGATGTGTATTCATCCCTGGATTCAAAAATGAAAGTTGGGGATATCGTGACCGAACCGATGGCAATACATAACGTTGGCAGTAAAAAAGAGAGAATAGACCGCGCAAAAGAGTTGATGGAAAAAGTCGGGTTATCGGCAGATGATATACGTAAATATCCTCATCAATTTAGTGGCGGTCAGAGACAGCGTATTGGAATTACCAGAGCACTCAGCATCAGCCCCGATTTCATAATCTGTGACGAGCCTGTTTCGGCTTTAGATGTATCCGTTCAAGCTCAAATATTGAATCTGCTTTTGGATCTTCAGGATGAGTTTCAATTGTCTTACCTGTTTATTGCCCACGATTTAGGTGTCGTGAAATATATTAGCGATAGAATAATCGTCATGTATTTGGGAAAGATTGTTGAAATAGCTTCCTCGCAAGATATTTATGAAAACCCCAGACACCCTTATACAGAAGCATTATTGGCCGCAATCTCAAAATTTAAAGCAGGCAGTTCAAGAGATATTCTGCTTAAAGGTAACATCCCAGACCCTTCAAATCCGCCTTCAGGTTGTGTTTTACAACCACGTTGCGCTTATGTGAAAGATATATGTAAAGAAGTCATTCCTAAGCTAGAACCAATAACAGAAAAACCAAATGCTTTCGTAGCCTGTCACCTTCATAAAGAATTAAATCTAAATTGCTATTCCTAGGAATACCGGATGACTTGATACCTCCTACTCAGATATAAAATAATAGATCAGCAGAAACCATCTTTACAATTTGGAAATGGATGAATCGACTTCATTAAGATCCTATGATCAGCACATCCACGATATCATTGTGGTATAATTTCTGTCCTTAAAAAGGTATGATCAAAACTTGGCTTGACAATTAAATTATTTAAAGTAACTTAAAAAAATTATTATTATTTTAAATAAAGCTTTTACCACAAAAATTATATAATTTTTGTTAATTAGAATGTTAAGAATCGATTTAACGAATAAAGAAAAGATAAAATGCATAACCGACTTGTAGCTGGTGTTGACTGTTCAACTCAATCGACCAAAGTTATGGTCGTTGATGTCGACAAGGGTGGAATAAAGGCAAGTGGTCGGGTTGAACATGATGTTTTTCGCTCTGGTCCAGCAAGCGAAACAGATCCTGAGAACTGGTGGAGTGCTTTGGCCGGTGCACTTTCCCAAACCGGTTGCTCTGAGCGGATTGAAGCAATCTCAATAGCCGCGCAACAACTTGGTATAGTAACCCTTGATAAAGCACATAGGCCTCTGAGGCGAGCAATCCTGTGGGACGATTCAAGATCAGCTAATATGGCTGAGCAACTGATTGAAGCATTGGGTGGTCCGGTCAATGTATCAGAATTAATTGGCACCCAGCTACTTGCAGGGTTTTCGGTGTGTTCGTGGGCATGGTTGCGAAGCGCAGAACCCAATATTGCTGAAAAGACTGCTTTCATACGTCTTCCACATGATTATTTGACTGAAAGACTGACCGGTAATGGAATCACAGACAGGGGCGATGCATCAGGGACCGGTTGGTGGTCCAGCCGCAAGAACAAATATGTACACGAGGTATTAGATCATCCCCTCGTGGGGCTGAAGCCATCGATGCTTCCCCAGGTCCTTCAGCATAACGAGATAGCTGGTAAACTCAATAACGATGCTGCGGACTGGACAGGGCTTCGAGTCGGTATTCCTGTTGCATGTGGAACAGGAGATAATCCGGCCGCCGCACTCGGTCTTGGAGTCAAACCAGGAATACCTGTTATCAGTCTAGGAACCTCAGGCACCGCCTATATGCTCTCTCTCAAGGCACCAGCGGATGTATCGGGCCAGGTCTTCGCACATGCATCAGCTAGCGGAGAGCATTTGCCATTGACCTGTACCTTGAATGCAACTCTTGCGGTGGACAATATTGCTGAGATGCTTAGTCTTGATCGCGTTGCTGTGGCAGATCAGACAAGTGTTGTTGTTATGCCTTATCTAAGTGGAGAAAGATTACCGTATTATCCCAACGCTCGGGGTAGTGTAGTGGGAATAGATCACACTACGACTCCTGGTGAGATATTGCTCGCAGCCTATGAAGGTGTTGCATATTCTTTGGTACAGTCAATCGAAGTTTTGCACGCTCATTCTTCTGGCATTGATTCGGATGCCCCGATCATTCTGGTGGGGGGTGGTGCCAAAGGAAAAATCTGGCAGAAAACTATCTCACGCCTTTCAGGACGCGAACTAGTAATCCCAAAATCTGCCGAACTTGTTGCGTATGGTGCTGCAGCACAGGCAGCCGGAATTTTAAACAATGAAGCTGCAGTGGATGTCGCCACTCGATGGAACGTGTCCGATGGGCCGAGACTCGCTGCCTCTGCTGTCGATAGTGAGGCGATCGAACGCAACCAATGCATACGCGAAGCTGCACATGAGCTAAACTCACGTGAATTTTTCACCATTCCACAAAGCAGGACATGAAAGAGTTTCTAAACAATATTCGTGAATTAACCGAAATAGAAAGCCCCTCAGGGCGTGAAGGTGCCGTCGCTAAAGTCATTCGCAAAAACTGGCAACAATACGGAGAAGTTTGCGAAGACAACCTAGGTAATCTAAGCATTACAATTGGTAGAGGAGAGCCACATATTGCATTTGTGGCCCATATGGACGAAGTCGGTTTTGTGATCAGGAAAATTGGTGACGATGGCTTCATCAGCCTCAATAAACTCGGTGGAATTCCAGAAAGAGTACTTGCAGGACAGAAGCTTTTGGTTATCGGCCGTAAAGGACTCGTGTCAGGAGTATTTACCACTTGGCCGCATCACCTCACACCTGAAAGCGAAAAATACAAGGTTCGGCCAATCAGCGAATGTTGGTTAGATGTGGGTGCGCGTAACAGCCAAGAGGTTGAAAGACTCGGGCTTAGGGTCGGTGATTTCGGGGTTTATGCTCGCAGTTGGCACGTTGAGGGCGACACTATATTCGCAAACTCCCTTGATAACAGAGCAGGTCTGGCATCCATTACACAAATGCTTCAACGTATTGCTGGGAAGACTAACTGCAGGCTATCCGCAATTGCCAGCGTCCAGGAAGAGTTCAGCATCCGTGCTCTTGTACCGACTGTCCGTGAGTTGAATCCCGACGCCCTAGTTGTTGTTGATATCAGCCCTGCCACTGACAACCCAGAAATGAAGGGACATAGTGATATCAGCCTAGGTGGTGGCCCAATTCTGCACCTTCACACCTTTCACGGTCGAGGAACACTGGGAGGCGTTCTTCCACCTGTCTGGCTTGTAGAATTGATTGAAAAAAGTGCAGAGGTAGCCGGTGCCCCTCTCCAACGTGCTAGCGTTGTCGGTGTTATTACTGATGGAGCGTTCGCCCAACATCTCAATCGTGGAATTCCCACGATTGAGATCGGATTTCCCGTTCGTTATACACATTGTCCGGTTGAGGTATGCTCGATTAAGGACTTGCAGTGGCTCGTCGACCTTCTCGAAGAAACGGGAAAAGGCTTCAATGAATCATACTCCAAAACCTGCATCCATTGACACTGATACTGAGCCTGTCAATGAATCTTAATAATTCCATCAAGAAAAACTTGTCTTGGATAGAAGAATGTCAGCGGATTAGTTCAGGTATCCGTCGGCGTGTACTCGAACATACTATAACCCATGGCGGTTATCTAAGCCAAGCCTGCTCTTCAGCTGAAATTTTTAGCCTGCTTTATTGTCAAATAATGAGGCTTGGACGTAGCGAAGGGCCATCTATCCCCCTCCCTTTTCTTGGATCACCTTCCAAAACTAATCCAAAACCAACCAGTGGAATGATATACAATGGCCGGCGAGATCCCAATCTAGATCGTTTTTTCCTCTCACCAACGCATTACGCTCTGACACTCTATGCAACACTCATCGAAACTGGCAGGCTTGAGGAATCATCTCTGGATCAATTTAACGTTGATGGTAGTTCTTTAGAAATGATCGGTTCAGAGCATTCTCCGGGACATGAAACCAATGGTGGCTCCTTTGGACAAACGATCTCTCAGGCTGCAGGAGTGGCTTGGGCAAGGCGAGCCAAAGGTGACGCCGGCAAGGTGTGGGTATTCCTCTCAGACGGGGAATGCCAGGAAGGCCAAACCTGGGAGGCCATCATGTCCATGGCATTTCACAAAATCAATAACATCAAAATTGTGGTGGATGTCAATGGACAGCAGGTTGATGGTAGAACGGCTGATGTAATGAATTTAGAGCCATTGTTTGACAAGTTCTCTTCATTTGGAGCATGTACAAAACAAGTAGACGGACATAACCTTCCAGCATTGCGTAAAGCACTTGAAACATCACACGATGATAGACCGCTTGTTGTGCTTGCTCAAACCTTACCCTATAAAGGCATGGAGATACTCAAGGAGCGCTACCCTCATCTTCACTATGTGCGATTTAAAGATGAACCTGAGAGAGATAGGTACAAGCAACAGCTGACCCGATTGGAATCATAGAGATTAAAAGATGGAACTTATCAAACGTGTCCATGCCAATAATATAGTCAAATGGGGTAAAATTCACAGCGATGTTATTGTTCTTTCTGGTGATCTTACAAGTTCCTGTGAAGTAGATGGATTTCGTGACGCTTTTCCAGATCGTTTTTTGTCAATGGGATTGATGGAGCAAAATATGATGGGTTTTGCAGCCGGGTTGGCCCGAGAAGGTTTGACACCGATGGTTCATACTTTCGCTGTTTTTATGTATAGACGTTCACTTGATCAAATCGAGATGTCTATTGCCTATCCAAATCTCCCGGTGAAGATTTTCGGTTTTTTGCCCGGTGTTACAACACCTGGCGGAGCCAGCCATCAGGCAATCAACGATATCGCTGTTATGCGTTCTCTGCCCAACATGACAGTCATTGAGACCGCCGATGCAACAGATGTAGAAAGTGTGCTTGAATTATCAAACGCAGTTGATGGTCCTGTCTACATCCGAATGGTACGAGGTGAGATACCACGACTCTTTCCCGCTAAGAACCAAACAATCTTAGGCAAAGCGCGCATCTTGTCACTTGGGTCTGATATCACACTATTAACAAGCGGCATCTGCACAGAGGAAAGTCTCCGTGTAACTGATATTATCAAGGATCGTGGTATTGGTGTTCAACATCTTCATGTTACAACCCTTAAACCTTTCGATGATCATAGAGTTAGCGAGGCTTTGGCTAAGGCAAGGTATGGAATTATAACGATGGAAAATCATACCTCAATAGGCGGACTAGGTTCCTGCGTCGCTGAGATGATTGCAAAGTTTGGTATCGCTACGAAACTTATAAAAGTTGCTATTAATGACACTTATCTTCAGGGCGCCAGCCGTACTTTTTTAATGGAACGTTACGGTATTGATGTTAAATCACTTTTATGTGCTGTAGAATCTCTTGTTGGTGAAAAAATTGATATTTCAGATGCAGATCTGTCTACATCCAGACTGGATAGTTTTTTTAATAAGAATCAGCAGGAAGCATTATAAGGATGCTGATCAGTTTATTTACTTGGATCAGTGCAATTCAGTAACACTTGTATAAGTGACAAGGAGAGTTAATCTGCTTTAGATATAAGGTAATTGCAGTGTATGGCATTCAGTATTATAGTGTTTTAAAGGATTCCAAATAAATGTGTTAAAGAGGATTCTGTGGGGGTACTTTTGGGGGTACTATTTAGGTTTAACCAATAGATACCACCGATAACAACTATAGCATGCTAAAACAGATTTTCAAGTCGTTTTAACTGAAAAAGAGTTTTTAGAAATGCCCCTAATAAACTTTCCAACTTTTAACTTTACGTACTCCGCAGATGACAAGTTGGTTTTACAAGAAATAGAAAGATAGTGAAGTAAATCTGCACCAGAATTGATGGATGCAGATTTATTTATAATGTTTGTGTTGATTGTCTGACTTATGAAAAATTAGTGTGAACCATCGCAGAAGAAGTTGTGAATTTTTTATAAAAAGATTCTAAAACTATGAAATAGTATTTTTGATATAGCGATGTACACAATTATTTTTTATTTAAGGGGAAACTAAAA
>Ga0207990_1001464_pt1 | contig 12027 bp, 8 predicted proteins | sample ETNtaG_8_FD_185780 | JGI IMG/M metagenome (GOLD analysis project Ga0207990, IMG submission 185780) | Marine microbial and viral communities from oxygen minimum zone, Eastern Pacific Ocean - ETNP201406SV75 (SPAdes) (version 2) | ecosystem: Environmental > Aquatic > Marine > Oceanic ...
AAAATCATTAAAAAAAAGAGATCTTAACTCTAAACTTGTGAGGAGAAGAGGCAGAGTTTATATAATTAATAAAATAAATCCAAAATTCAAAGCAAGACAGAAGTAATTTTAATACTCATGGGAATTTTCTTAGTGTAACTTGTCTCTATAAGAATATGTTCAACTTCTGAAAATAAACAATCTGAAAAAAGTTTTCTGGTAGTTGATAGATGAGAAGAAAAGAAGATCATGAATTTACAAAGTACTTTTTTGATAATAAAAAACAAAATTTTCAATATCTATTGATGAAATTTTTACTAATTTTGTTAATTTAATTTTAAGCTACAAATGAAAAAGAAAATATTAATTTTAGCAGGAGGGTTTTCAAAAGAAAATATAATAAGTCTAAAAACTGCAAAAGAAGTAAATAAAGCACTAAAGAAAAAAAAATACCTAACAAAAATTTGTGAACCTGATGGAAATCTAATTAAAATATTGAGAAATTTTAAACCTCATGTAGTTTTTAATGCTTTACACGGCAGATACGGAGAAGATGGCTATATTCAAGCATTGCTAGAGACAGAAAAAATTAAATATACACACTCTGGTGTTTTATCATCATCAATAGCAATTGATAAAGATATTTCAAAAAAAATTTTTATAAATAATAGGATACTTACACCAAAATATTTCAAATTTAGATTTATTGAGAAAATCAAAAAAAAAAAATTAATTCAAAAAATAAAAAAAAATTTTGGATTTCCAGTTGTTATCAAACCAATTAATGAGGGGTCCAGTGTTGAAGTTTATATTTGTAATAAAAAAAATTTAATAAAAAATTTAATTAAATTAAAACCGTATAAAGAAATAATTATTGAGAAATATATCCCAGGTAGAGAGATTCAAGTTGCTATTTTAGGAAATAAAAAGCTTGGAGCAATTGAATTAATACCAAAAAGAAAGTTTTATGATTACGAAGCAAAATATAGTGCAAATGCGAAAACAAAGCATATTATTCCAGTAAAAATTGATAAAATAAATATGGATAAAATTATGGAAATTGCTTTTAAAGCACATAAGGCGATAGGCTGTAGAGGAGTAACTAGGTCAGATTTTAAATTTTATAAAAAAAAATTTTATTTATTAGAAATCAATACTCAACCTGGAATGACTTCACTGTCCCTAGTACCTGAGATAGCAAGACACAACAAATTAAACTTTATTCAGTTGGTCGAATGGATAATAGAAGATGCTTCAATCAATAGGTAAAAAAAAAAATTATATATTCTATATATTAATTTTCTTATTTTTAAGTACAATTAATAATCTGTCTCTTATTAAAAATAAAGAATTGTTATCCAACATTGCAAATATAGAAGTAACCGGACTAACAGAAACATTAAATCTAAAAATCAAAAAAAATTTTGGATTTTTAATAGACAATAATATTTTTCAAATTAATAAAAAATATATTAAAAATGAACTAGATAGATATAATTATTTACAAAATTACAAAGTATTTAAATTATATCCCTCAAAAATTATAATTAGTTTAACCCAAACTAATTTTTTGGGGAGTACGATTAAAAATAATAAGAAATTCATTATTGGATCTAATGGAAAATTAATTAACCATGAAATATTTAATTTTAGTTATGATTTACCAAATGTATTTGGAAATTTTTCAAGCGAAGATTTTATTTTGTTTACAAAATTAATTAATCAATCAGACTTTGATTATAAAAATATAAAAGATATTTTTTTTTTTCCAAGTGGAAGGTGGGATATAAGGACCAAGGATAATATAACTATTAAACTTTCCAAAGAAGATGCCGAATATACTCTTAAAAAAGCACAAAATATAATTGATAATAAAGAATTAAAAAATAATAATGTTATTGATCTTAGAATGACAAATCAAGTAATTATATTTAATGATTGAAAAAAATTTTGATACATATATTGATTTTGGATCATCAAAAATACGAATAGGTGTATTTAATAAAGATTTACCAGAAAAAAAATTCTTTTCTGAAAAAAAATGTCTTTCAAATTTTAATTTAAATTATTTTGACTTAAATGATTCTAAAAAAGTAATTGAAAAACTGATTCAGTATTCTGAAAAGGAAGTTGGTTGCCACTTAAAAAACGTTAATTTAATGATTGATACGCCTGATTTATTTTCAATTGATCTTTCAATCAAAAAAAATTTAGAAGGAAAAAGAGTTAGTATCGATGACATTAAATATTTATTGCAAGATGCTAGACAGTTAATACAAAAAAATAATTTTGATAAAAAAATAATTCATATAATTATTGAAAAATTTATTTTTGATAAAAAAACATTTTACTCAATTCCTACTGAAAATATTCAATGTAATTATTTAATTTTAGAAATAAAATTTTTTTGTTTTTCAAATTTAATTTTTGAACAACTCAATAAAAATTTTAAAGAAAATCATATAGCTATAAATAATATTTTATGTTCAAGTTATGCAAAATCTTCAAATTATCATCAATTATTTGATAAATATGATAAAAAAGTTTTTTTAGATATTGGTTATAAAAAAAGTTGCTTAACGGTTTTTGACAAAAATAGAATAATATTTTTCAACACTATCCCACTAGGTGGAAATCATATTACAAAAGATATTTCACAAGTTTTAAAGATAAGTGAAAATGATTCAGAAGATATTAAGAGAAGTTTAAACCAATCAGAATCAATATTTTCTAACGAATCAAATGATGAATTTATTTCTAATTTAGAAACAAAAAAAAAACTACAAGAAAAAATACCTCTTGATCTACTTAAAAAAGTTATTCATGCTAGAATTGACGAGATATTAAATTTAAGTTTTCGGAATATAAATTTTTCTTCATTACTTGATGGAAAAAAAAATTGTATTTTAGTGTTTACTGGCGAAGGTTCAAAAATATTAGATAAAAATTTCATATACTTAGAGGATAAATTTAACTTTTTTAGTGAAATGAATTTTTTTGAAGAAAGCACGGATACAATTTGTCAATCAGGGTACAATTTTAGCAAAAAAAATAATTATCATGAAGTCAATGTAATTTCAAAAAAACCCAAAAAATCTGGTTTTTTTGAGAAACTATTTCATTTGTTTGGTTAATATTTGGCCAATTATTCTTGTAGTTTCTTGTAACAATTGTTGTGTTTGTTTAGTTTTTTTACTTTTATATACAGGTTGTGTGTCAATTCTTAACCAAAAAACTTTAAAAGCTCCAATACATGTCAATGGCGTAGGTCTACATACTGGATTAAAGGTACAAATGAGAATTTTACCTTCTGATCCAAACACTGGGATTGTATTTAAAAGGGTTGATTTAAAAAAAAATAATATCGTAATTCCAAGTTTGTTTAATGTAACAAACACTAATCTATGCACAACAGTATCAAATGAGTTTGGAATAAAAGTTTCTACAATCGAACATTTAATGGGGGCAATGTATTGTATAGGGATTGATAATGCATTAATTGAAATTGATTCTGAAGAAGTTCCAATCATGGACGGATCTGCAAAAAACTTTATAGATCTTTTTTTGGAAACGGGATTTAATATAAGTCAAATGCCAATTCGATTAATTAAGATAGAAAATAAAATAACTATTGAACAGGGATCAAAATTTATTTCTATAAATAAATCCAAGATGAGTTTAGATATAGATTTTGAAATTAAATATAAAAATATTCTTATTGGCACTCAAAGAAATAAAGTCAAAGTTTATGAAGATGATTTAACAGACATCTATAATTCTAGAACATTTTGTCTTTATGAAGATGTTGAAAAATTGAGAAAAATTGGTCTAGCTAAAGGTGGGAGTCTTGATAATGCTGTAGTAGTCAAGGATCAAAAAGTAATAAATAAAGAAGGTTTAAGAAATAAACTTGAATTTGTTAATCATAAAATTTTAGACTGTATAGGAGATCTGTATTTATCAGGTTATAGAATTATTGGATCAATTAAGTGTTCACAAGGTGGTCATGGACTAACAAATCAATTATTAAGAGAAGTATTTGATGACAAAAAAAATTATTCTATATTTGAGCTTAAAGAGAAAAATTTGCCCCACGTTTTTATTAATAAATCTCAATTAAAATCAATAGCATAAAAGTTAGAATTTTTTTTAAATTCTGATAAAAATCTAAAATGCATTACCTAATAAAATATTTCTTTATTTTATTATTTATTTTTGTCTTAGCTTGCAAAAATAAAGAACCTGCAAGTTCAATAATTGAAGAGACAAGTATAGATCTTCAAATGATAGAAGCATATAATAAAGGTTTACAAGAACTAGACAGAGGAGACGTAATAACTGCTGCAAAAAAGTTTAATGAAGCTGAACTATTATATCCACAGTCAAAATGGGCTGCAAGATCTTCATTAATGTCGGCATATTCATATTACTCACAAAACTATTATAGTGATTCAATTAGGGAATTAAAAAGATTTTTAAAAACCTATCCAAACCACAATAGAGAAGATTATGCATTTTATCTTTTAGCAATGAATTATTACAATCAAATTATAGATGAAAAAAAAGATTTAGAACCTCTTTTAGAAGCCAAAAAACATTTTGAATATGTTATTGTGAAATATCCAAAAACTGATTATGCGCTAGATTCAGATTATAAAATAGGAGTAATTGAAGAAATACTTGCATCAAAAGAGATGTATTTAGCAAAATACTACATTGAAAGAAAAAAATGGATTCCTGCAATTAATAGATATAAAATTATTTTGGAGAAATATCAGACTTCTATTTATATTGAAGAAGCATTACATAGGTTAGTTGAGTTACACTATAGAATCGGCTTAATAGATGAGGCTAAAAAATATGCGAACTTGCTTGGATATAATTATCAATCAAGTTTATGGTATGAACATTCATACAAAGTTTTTAATAAAAATTATAAGAAATTATCAAAAATAAAAAAAAAGAAAAAAAGTTTAACTTTAGAAAAAATTAAGTCACTACTTAAGTTATCAAATGAGTAGTAATTCTATTAAAAAAAAATATTTATCAAAAATTAAGGAATTGAAAAAACACAATCGATTTTATTACGGAGAGAGCAATCCTAAAACTACTGATAAAGAATATGATAATTTAAAAAAAGAAATATTAGAACTAGAGAAAAAATATAAATTTTTAGAAAGCGATGAATCTCCATCCATATCAGTAGGATACAAGCCCTCAAAAAATTTTATTAAATCAAAACATAGAGTTCAAATGCTTTCTTTAACAAACGCATTAAACAAAGAGGACTTGAAGAATTTTGAAAAGAAGATTTTTAATTTTTTGAATTTAAACAAAAAAAATATTCTTGAATATAGTGTGGAGCCAAAAATAGATGGAATTTCAGCTTCTTTGACATACAAGAATGGACAATTGATTTCAGGCTTATCCAGAGGAAATGGTATTGAGGGTGAAGTAATTACAGAAAATCTAAAAACAATTGCAGATATTCCAAAAAAGATTAGTTCTAAAAATTTTCCAAAAGACATAGATATAAGGGGAGAGGTATTTATATCAAATAATGATTTTGAAAAGATAAAAGATAATTTTGCCAACCCTAGGAATGCAGCATCTGGATCCCTTAGACAAAAAAATCCAGAAATTACAAAAAAAATACCATTGAAATTTATTGCTTATACTTTTGGTCATTTTAAAAATTTTAATTTAAAAAAACAATCAGACTTTTTAAGGCATTTAAAGGAATGGGGTTTTAAAATAAGTAAATTTAATAAGATAATTTCGAGACCAGATGCTCTAGTAGAATATTATAAGGAATTTGAAAAAAAAAGGTTTAATTTTGAATACGATATTGATGGTCTAGTTTATAAGATTAACGATTTTAATTTACAAAGGAGATTAGGCTCAGTAGCTAATGCACCTAGATGGGCAATAGCACACAAATTTTCTGCCGATAGTTCATTTTCTAAAATTTTAAATATTGAAATTCAAGTTGGAAGAACTGGTGCTCTAACTCCTGTCGCTAAAATCAAACCAGTAAATATTGGAGGGGTTGTTGTATCTAATGCTACTTTACACAATGAAGACGAAATAATAAGAAAAAATATTAGAAATGAAGATATAGTTAAAATAGAAAGAGCTGGCGATGTAATTCCACATGTAATTTCTGTTGATTTAACTAAAAGAAGCAAAGATTCAAAAAAATATGTTTTTCCTGATAAATGTCCATCATGCGGATCTAAAGTAGTAAAAGAATATAACTCAATTACAAAAAAATATGACGCAGCAAAGAGATGCCCTACCGAAGGATTTAAATGTGAAAAAATTGCTATAGAAAAAATAAAACATTTTGTCTCTAAAAAAGCTTTAAATATCGATGGATTAGGAAAAAAAGTTGTAGAAAAATTTTTGGAACTGAAATTAGTAAAATTGCCTCAAGATATTTACAAATTAGATTATTATACAATAGAAAAATTAAATGGTTGGGGAAAATTATCAGCATCTAATCTAAAATATGCGATAGAAGACTCGAAAAAAATAAATTTAGATAAATTTATTTATGCACTAGGTATAAGACATATTGGCCAAGAAAATGCAAAACTACTTTCACAGCACTTAAAATCAGTAAAAAATTTTTATGAAATGTCAAAGGATTTTGATTTTAATAGTTTATCAAATATTGATGGTATTGGCGAAACACAAATTAAATCTCTTAAAAATTTCTTTTCAAATAAAGTAAATTTAAGTGTTATCAACGAATTAAAAGACTTTATGGAAATAAATAACAATGTTCAAAATGTTCAAGGAAAATTTAAAAATAAAACTTTTATGTTCACCGGCAAACTTGAGGATATTAGTAGAGCAGAAGCAAAATCATTGGTTGAAAGAAATGCAGGTAAAATTGTAAGCAATGTTGGTAAAAAGTTAGATTATTTAGTAGTTGGGAAAACCCCAACTAATCGAAAAATAATCCAAGCAAAAGAACTAAAAGTACAAATAATCAATCAAAAAGAATGGAAAAAAATGTTAAATTAAATTTAACAACCATTTTTTTTCTTTAAAATTTAAAAATTTTGAAATTTTTGAGTAAACCTCCAAGTGATATTTAAATAAATAATTTTTCTCAAATTTGTTTAAAAGTTTAAAATTAATTAAGTCAATATCAATTGGTACAAAAGTTAAGTTTTTAAAGAAAATATTCTTATTGAGTTTACTTATAAAAACCAAGTTCTCAATTCTAATTCCAAATTCATTTTCTTTATAAAAACCAGGCTCGTTGCTTAATATCATTCCAGGTTTTAAAAGAACCTCATTATATTTAGAAATTGCTTGTGGTCCTTCGTGAACATTTAAGAAAAAACCAACACCATGGCCTGTTCCATGAGCATAATCTAAATTGATTTTATTTAAAAAATATCTTGCTTTTTTATCAATACTTTTGCCTGTTTGAATTTTATTTAAATTTGTATTTGCAACAGCAATATGGCCTTTTAAAACTCTTGTAAAAATATCTTTAATTTTATTTGAGGGCTTATTGAAACACAAGGTTCTTGTTACATCTGTTGTGCCATATTTATATTGACCACCCGAGTCACATAAAAATATATCATTTTTTTTAATTTTTCTGTTAGCAAATTTATTTGCTTTATAATGTATGATTGAGCTATTTGGACCTGATCCTGCAATAGTGTTAAAACTCGGAAAGAGATAATTACTATTTTGTTTTCTAAATTTTTCTAATTTTTTTTCTGTATCAATTTCTGTAAAATTAAATTTTTTATTATTTTTAATCCAATAAATAAACTTTGTTAGAGCCGCCCCATCATATATATGTGTTTTAATCATATTTTTTATTTCTGTTGAATTTTTAATTGCTTTCATCTCATAACAAGGATCGACAAAATTTTTACAAATAAATTTAGAGTTAATTATTGACTCGTAAAATACTGAACAAGTTGACTCGTCTATACAGAAACTTTTTCCAGGTAATTTATTAATTAAACTAACAAATTCATTAAAATGAAAAAAATTAAAATTTTTGTAAGGATATTTATTTTTTATTTTAACATTTTTATTTTTTAATGAAAAAAAAAATATTTTCTTATTTTTTGTCAAAATAATTTGACAGTTTGGTATGGGACTATACGGGTTATCTTTTCCTCTCAAATTAAGCAACCATGCGATGTTTTCAGGAGCACTTATGAATATATTGTCTATTTTTTGTTTCTTAAGATTTACAATTAATCTATTAATTTTTGAATTTACACTTTCACCGACAATTTTATCACTCAAAGCATAGAATGCTTTTTTTGGATAATCATTTTTTTTATTTGAGTCTATAAGGTCAATTAGATTTTGATTTAACGGAAATAAATTGCAACTAACCTTAAAGTTTCTTTTTAATGAAGTATTAGTAAATAATTTAGGATCAAAGCCCAAAAGTAGTTTATTGTTATATTTTCTTAATAGATCATGAGGAAGCGATTTTGGAATTTCAATTATTTTGAAATTTTTTCCAGACTCTATTTTTGATTGCAAAGTATATCTTCCGTCAACAAAAAGAAAATTTTTATCTTTTAGTATGATTGCTAAGCCAGCAGAACCAGAAAAATTTGAAATTGTTTTGAGTCTGTTAGGAAAGGCATATTCAGAAAAAAATTCATCATTTTTTGGCACAATATAACCATCTATATTGTTTAATTTTATTATATTTCTTAATTTATTGATTTTGTTATCAATCACTTAAATTTAATTTTTTTTTGATATCTTATCCAACCTGGGCTTTTAATCTCACTTTTAAATTCTATGTCTTGATTAAATTCAAAATCATCAGTTTGGTCCTCTGAAAAAAAATTGTTTTTTTCAAGATATTCATTTGGAAGTTCATCTATAAATCGAGAAGCCATACTATCCATCCAATCTCCTTGGTAAAATCTATTCATAGAAAAAGATATATTAGCTAGCTTTTTTGTTCTAGTAATTCCTACATAGGCCAATCTTCTTTCTTCTTCTAGTCCTTTTTCACCTTTTTCTTCAATTGATTTTTGATGGGGAAACAACCCTTCTTCCCAGCCAGGTAAAAAAACCACATCAAATTCGAGGCCCTTAGAGGCGTGCATAGTCATTAAATTTACTTTCTGCCCTTCCCAATTCTGATCTATGGAAGTTGCCAAGGCAACATGTTCTAAAAAACTCTCAAGATTATCAAATTCCTTCATGGCGTTTAATAATTCTTTGATATTTTCCAATCTATTTTCATTTTCTAAATCTTTTTTGTTTTTTAACATCTGGCTATAACCAGACTCATCGAGAATAGTTTGTAATAATTTTATATGATCTATTTTTTTTATATTAAAATCATCCCGCCATTTTTTGATCAAATTTAAAAATGAACTTAATCCTATTTTTGTTTTAGGTTTAATTTTATTATTCTCTAAAAGATTTTTTGAAGCCACCTCTAATGTTATTTCATTTTTTTTTGCATATTCATTAATTTGCTTTATTGTGCTATCTCCAATCGATCTTTTAGGAATATTTATTGTTCTTTCAAAAGATAAATCATCCTGAATTTGATAAATAATTCTTAGGTAAGCAATACAATCTTTAATTTCTGCTCGCTCATAAAATTTTATCCCTCCAATAATTCTATAAGGTAGTCCAATTTTTAAAAAACGTTCTTCAAATTCCCTTGTTTGAAAAATTGCTCTTACTAATATCGCAATATTATTAAGTGAATATTTTTTTTTTAATTTTTCTATTTGATCTCCAACTCCAGTAGCTTCATCTTTACCATTTTTATAACAATTTAAAGAAACTAATTCTCCATCATCACTATTAGTATATAAATTTTTTCCTACTCGATTTTGATTATTTTCAATTAATTTTGAAGCCACCGATAAAATGTTTTGTGTGGATCTGTAATTTTTTTCAAGTCTAATTATTTTAGTATTTTTATAAATTTTATCGAACTCAAGAAAATTTTTAATTTCAGCCCCTCGCCAGCTATAAATTGATTGATCATCATCTCCTACACAGCAAATATTTTTATTATATTCTGCTAAATAGTTTAACCATTTACTCTGTATTAAATTTGTATCTTGATACTCATCAACTAAAATATACTTAAAATTTTTTGAATATAATTTTGATATATCTGGATGTTTTTCAAAAATCTTTACAGTGTGCAATATTAAATCGCTAAAATCACAGGCATTTAAATCGATTAGTTTATTTTGGTAAATTTTATAGATACTTAAAAAACCTTTCTCTAAAACTTCCTTTTTTTTTAAAATTACATTTTCAGGATACCATCCTTTATTTTTCCAATTATCTATAAATGACAAAATATATTTTGGAGAAATTTTTTTAATATTTATGTTTTCAGCTTTACAAATATTTTTAATTAATCTAACTTGATCATCTTGATCAATAATAGAAAAATTTGCGTGTAAACCAACAGCCGGAGCATGTTTTCTCAAAAGTTTTGCACTAATTGAATGAAATGTTCCTAGCCAGGAAAGACCAATTGCTTCTTTTTTTAAAATAGCACTAACTCTAATTTGCATTTCTTTTGCTGCTTTATTGGTAAAAGTGACTGCAATTATTTGATTAGGATAAGCTATTTTTTGTTTGATAATATGTGCTATTTTTGAAGTCAATACTTTAGTTTTTCCCGATCCTGCGCCCGCAACAATTAACAAGGGTCCATCAAGATAAGAAACAGCTTTTTTTTGTTGCTCATTAAGATTTTTTAAATATTCTAAATTTAACATTTATGTTTTTTTTAGTATAAATCCTATTCTTAAATCAATGAATTATAAATTAAAAAAAAATAAAAATAATAACTTAAAATATATAAAATATTATCAATTTAAAATTATAATATTATCTATAATAATTTTATTTTCATTTTTAATTTATTTATCAATACCAGTTTTTTATAACTATGACACCTATGATCAAGTATTGAAAAATAAAATTAACCAAGATTTTAAGATAAATGTGATGAATATTAAAAAAATTGAATATAAATTTCTACCTAAACCATATTTTATAATTCATGATAGTGTAATTAAACTCACAGATGCTAACGATATTATTAAACTTGATCAGTTTAAAGTTTTTGTGAATTTAAAAAATTTACACAAAAAAGATAAAATACAGTTAAAAAAAATTGTTGTTAATAAAGCTAATGTAAAATTTAATTATCTTGATTTAATTAGTTTTCATGAGCATCTACAAAAAAAAATTACAAAGCCTATTTATATTTATAATAGTAATTTTTTTTATTATAATAAAAATGAAAAAAATATTTTAATTTCGCCTATTAAAAAATTTGAATACTTTATCGATAAAAAAAATAGAAAAAAATATTTAAAAACTTCGGGTATTTTGTTTGGAGCAGATTATAAATTTAATTGGATAAAAGATTATAATGAACCTAATTTTTCTAAAAGTTATATTATATTTAAAAATCTTAATTTACATATTAGTAATTTATTCGAAAATGATTATGGAAAAAATTCTTTTAAAAGTAAAATAGATATAGAACTTTTAAGAGAAAAAATTAGTTTAAATTATTTTTTTGATAAAAATAAAATTGAATTTTTTAATAATAAAAAAAATTTAAATTATTTCAATTTAATTGGTAAAATTAATTTAAATCCATTCTTTTTTAATCTTAATTTAAATTTATTAGAATTTGATATAGAATTAATTATTCACAAATTATTTTTTTATTTGCATCCTATTCAAAATAATTTTCATAAAAATTTTAATGGCAACATAATAATTAATATTGATAAGTTAAATAATAAATATTTTAAAAATTTAAAATTTAATCTTAATTTTCAGGAAGGAAAATTAAATTTTAGAAATATAGTGTTAACATTAAATAAAATAGGAAAAATTAATATTTCAGATATTGAATATATTGAACGAAAAAATACACTATTTTTAAGGTCAAAATTTGAAATAATTATTGATGATCAAGATGAATTTTACAAAAGATTTCAGGTATCTAAAGTTGATAGAATAAATATAAGTAAAATT
>Ga0207990_1001467_pt1 | contig 12021 bp, 10 predicted proteins | sample ETNtaG_8_FD_185780 | JGI IMG/M metagenome (GOLD analysis project Ga0207990, IMG submission 185780) | Marine microbial and viral communities from oxygen minimum zone, Eastern Pacific Ocean - ETNP201406SV75 (SPAdes) (version 2) | ecosystem: Environmental > Aquatic > Marine > Oceanic ...
AAATTCTTCTAATTGACGAATAACGTGATCAAAAACAAATTTTGGAGGAAATATGCCTGCTTTCTTCTGCGCATTTAGTATTTCAAGAGTAGCCTTAAAAGAATCATCGAATAAATTAAGTCTATCAATGTAAGCTTGAGCTTCCTTGACATTCCTAATTGGATGAACGTCTGTCATAAACTCGACAACGTTTAGATGAATACCTCCTATCTGATTAAGTGGGTAGTTGTGAAAAGGAAATTCTTCAGTTTCTTTTATAAAATTAGAAACATCAAAGACAGCTATTTCTTTAGTTATTTTTTGCTGCTCCGACAAAGATTCATTTTTATAAGAAAGTAAATGGGCTTTTAATTTCTTGGCATCAACCAGATCCTCTTCCATATCACTCAGACCAGTTACAGAAATTTTTGATTGATGATTTGTTAACCAATTGAACCTATCGACCACTCCCAGGTAAGTTAAGGATTCAGGCGAATCTACCATTTCTAATATAAGTTCTTTGGCTAGGTAATGATCTAAAGAAAAAGGTTTAAATAAGAATAAATTTACTAAATAAAATATACCTACTATTAGTAGCAGTCCGAAAAAATAAAGAAATCCTTTAAATAACTTTTTCATATTTTCTCAAGTCTGACTGGAATACCTTCACAGTTCTCTTTACTTGTCGCACCAAAGGCAATGATATCTAACATCTTATCTGAGAACCCATACTTTTCTCTTCTCAAATTATGATAAAGATCATGTGAATCCCTATCAGCAAAAGCTAGGTAATTTTTTTCTTCTCCTTCTCTGATAATCAAAAGCTCTGAATTATTACTTAATTGTTTTATCCAGTAAGACTCACTATTACCGTGTTCAATCCATGATTTATTATCTGCATCTACTATCCAGACCCTAATATTCTTATTACTTCCGTCAGCTTCGGGTCTAACTAGTGTCGCTACCTCACCACCTAATTCAGAAAAACCAAACATTAAAACCCCATAAACAATCGCAACACTTATTAAGACAATAATTAGCTTTAAAAAAATTTTCATAGCAACTCTTTAAGTTATAAATATAAGTTATATATTTTTTGTATCAAAAAGTATAGTTTCATGGCCTGGTGAGGGAACTTTAGGAATATATTGGGCCGCAATTAAAGAAAACAAAGCAAATAAAGCTCCAATGTAAAACACTAAAGTATGAGACCATATCCATACTAATCCTAAGGCTGCAGGAATAACTACAGCAGCTATATGATTGATAGTAAAAGAAACTCCTGCACTGCTAGCTATGTCTCGTGGATCAGCTATCTTTTGAAAATAAGTACTAATTGCAATAGCCATGGCAAAGAACATATGATCTAAAATATAAAGAAAGGCAGCTAAAGTAGCGTTCTGAACAAGACCGTATGCAACAAAAATAATTATTAGGCCGACATATTCAAGGGTTAGTGCTCTTCTTTCACCAAATCTACCAATAAGCTCGCCAATTTTCTCAGCAAAACTCCAATTGAATGCATAATTAATTAGAAAGAGTAAAGTAACTTCTGCAGCACTATAACCAAACTTTTCAACCATCAGAAAAGCTGCAAAAACCACAAATATTTGTCTTCTGGCACCAGATAAAAAAGTGAGTACGTAAAATAACCAATAGCGTTTCCTAAGTACTAAGTTCTTGTTTTGCGGTACTTTAGAAGGAAACACTGGGAACCCTATGAACATCACAAAAGCTAACACAATACAAATGCCACCCGCTATAACAAAATTTATAAAATAAGGTATTTCAAAAACTTCCAATAAGATCCATAGAGAACTATAGACCAATAAAGAGGTTAGAGAACCGACGGCTATAAGTTTTCCTAAGATCTTCGGAGCTTCCTCTTTTGATAACCATTGCAAGCTCAAGGACTGCTTTACGGCTTCGAAATAATGAAAACCGGTACTCATAACAATAGTTGTGAAATACAAACCGTAAGCAGAAGGAAAGAACCCAGTCATAGAGACCCCCAGTCCCAACAGAGCAAGAGCAAAAACTGCAAATATCTGTTCTCTAATAATAAGAATGACAAAAACAGCGGTAAAAGATAAAAACCCTGGAACCTCCCTAAGGCTTTGTAGAATACCAATCTCCACACCAGTAAAAGCAGCTTTTTCTACTACAAAGTTGTTTAACATTGCGGACCAGACATTAAAGGCTACTGGCATTGCTATAGACATAAGAATTAGCAATGTGATTGGATTAATTATTCCTTTTTTAGTTATTTCTTTCATCAAAGTGGTGGAGCTTCTATTAAAAAATCGGAAACGGTTACTGAAAAAGTTTATTTTCCTTAAGGCCTACTTCTAAAGCAAACTTATCTATACAATCCACATCATATTATATGGTACATAAACATTACCTATCAGCATTAGCTATCTTTCTGACCTTTGCTCTATTCTCTTTACAGCACTTCACTACACAGCCCCCAAGCCCAAAAGGACTTGATACACCAGAGAATGAGTTCTCGGCTGTTAGAGCTCACAACATTCTAAAATCTCTTCTTATAGAGAATAAGCCTCATCCTGTTGGCTCTGACCTTAATAAAGTTATTAAAGAAAGACTAAAAAATGAATTAGATAAATTAGGCATAGAACACCAAGAACAAAAAACATGGGCTTGTGCTTCAAGATTCACATACTGTGCCGAAGTAGAGAACCTAATAGGGATTATACCGGGTAAAACTGACCTACCTTATCTAGCTATCATGGCCCATTATGATTCGGTTCCTATGGCACCAGGTGCTGGGGATGATGGAGCTGGGGTGGTAGCGATACTCGAAACAGCTAGAGCACTAAAACTGGAAGCGCCTTATAAACATCCAATTATGTTAATCCTCACAGATGCTGAGGAAAATGGTCTTATAGGTGCAGAGGCTTTTTTTAATCAACACCCTTTAGCCAAGGAAGTAGGTATTGTTCTCAATGTTGAAGGCAGCGGATCTTCTGGAAGCAGCATGGTACTCAGAACTTCAGATAGTAATGAGCTTTTAATAAAAAGTTATTCAAGCGATAACATAAGTCCTTACGGATACTCTTTTATTAAAGAAATTTTTAAGAGGATGCCTAATGACACGGATTTTAGTGTTGTTAAAAGAGCCAAGATATCAGGCATAGATTTTGCTTTTGCCGGTGAAAGGAATCATTACCACACTCCAAATGATACTGTGGAAAATATTGATCTCAGAACTATCCAGCACCATGGAGAAAATATCTTACCTTTGTCAAAGAATTTGGCATCCGTTGATTGGGATGACATGGGAGATGAATTTGTTTATGGAGGAGAAATATATGGTATTTGGACTCAGTGGAAATCTAGTTACAGTCTTTTTATTTGTATCTTCTCAGCTCTCTTATTAATCACAACTCTTATTAGGTCAAAAACCAATATAAAGAAAACAATGCTAGGTGTATTGTTTTCTCCCTTAACTTTATTAACAACAATATTGTCCGGTGTTACGGGATTTTATCTGTTGTCCTTTCTTTCTGGAAACGTAATTAGTTGGCCTGGCATAGATTGGCCTTATCGTCTGTTATTAATAGGTTCTACCACAATAGGTGCACTGATAGGAACTGTAATTAGTAGAAAGTTTGTAAATCAAAATGAGATGGTATTTGGTTCTTGGTTCTTTTGGCTCATATTGACTTTAACTATCACTATTTTATTACCAGATGCAGCCAATATATTTATTCTTCCGCTAATCTTTGCCAGCATATTATTGTTCCTTGCAAACTTCTTAAAAGAAGAGAACCGACCAATATTCTTACTTCTGACCCTAGTAGTTACACTCCCATTAACCTTAGGACTTATATTTTCTTTAGAGCAAAGCCAAGGTTATATGTTAGTTTGGGCAGTACTACCTTTTGCTGGTCTGTACGCTTTAATAATCTCGCCTTTCTTATATTCTGTAAATACTAAATCCACTATCTCATTTGTAGGCATACTTACCTTTGTAGCTTTAATGGCAGGAAGTTTTACTAATCTTTATACGGAGAAAAGACCTCAACATGTAAATATTCATTTTTATGAAGATCTTGATTCAGGTAAATCTTTCATTCATCTATCAGGCAATTACAAGAATAATTCATCAGATCCAGAACCTTTGATTGAACCTTTATCTTCTTTTGTAAATACTCAAGATACTAGAGCACTAACTCCATTTACTAAAGAGTATGTATTTAGATATTGGGCTGAAACAAGATCCAGCGGATGGGAAGGTCCTTCAATAGAAAAGGAAACAAAGATAGATGAGAATAAATTAGTAAAACTTAATTTATCAAGCAATAGATCTGCCAGCAGATTGGTTTTACTTTTGCCAAAAGATTCAGGTTTAAAATCCTTTCTCTTAGGATCTTTAGAAATTGAACCAGTTTTAAGTAGCTGGGGCCTCTATAAAGGCTATTACGTTATTTATCTAAATGGTATTTATGACAAGCCTGTTGAATTAACCCTCAACTTTGACTCTGATAAATCGGAAGCAAGTGCGTACTTGATGGACATAAGCACCGTGCTACCGCCACATTTAGATAAGTTGTATAAAGATAGGTCAGGTATATTTTCTCCCGTTCATAGAGGAGACCAAGCGATGTTAATTAAAAGGATTTCTATTTAGGGTGTTAGAGATGAGGAAAAATAAATTCTTAACGGAAAAAGTGGTGGAGCTTACGGTTTAAAAATTTTTTCATAACTCTCCTCCTTTTTATTTAGCGTTGTTGGTATCTAGCCAATATCCACCTCCTTCAAGGAATTTAATGTGACCTGCAGTTGGAGTTGAAAAATGGGTTCCAATAATCAAGATATCTTGATTAACATACTTTTCCAGTAAAGTTTCTCTTATCAGTTGAGCTTGTTTTTGATCATAATCAGCTGGGCTACACCAATCTGTATTTGTCATTTGTACTGGATGGTGAATGAAGTCGCCTGTAATCAAGGCCCTCTTCTTTTTGCTGTTAATAAGAACACTCACATGCCCCGGAGTATGACCGGGTGTGGGGCTCAAACTCACTTCTTTGCACAAACTATAATGATCATCTACAAACTCAGCCATTCCAGCTTCTATAACTGGCCGGACTGAGTCAGAAATTACAGGACCATACAAGTCCTCATTTTCATTGTCATTCCAGTATGTCCATTCTTTTTCAGCTATTAAATAACGCGCATTTGGAAAGGTTGGAATCCACTCACCATCCACTAACATCGTATTCCAACCAACATGGTCCACATGCAGATGCGTGCACATAACTAAGTCGATCGATTCTTTTGGATAACCAGCTTCCTCTAAGTCATTTAAAAAATTTGTTTGTAAGTTGCTCCAAGTGGGGATATTTCTTTGTTTATCGTTCCCAATACAAGTATCTACAATGATCCTTTTGTCACCGGTATCTATTACCAACGCGTGTATGCTCATGATCAGGTTACCTTCAGCGTCCATAAAGTTGGGCTGCATCCAATCAATAGGTAAACAAGCTTCTTTTGTCGCATCGGGTAAAATAAATTGAGTTCCTCCTGTGACTTCCATTTCGACTATTCGAGTCACTAAAACATTACCGATTTTCCACTGATCCATATTATTAATATAAAAATACTTTTATTTAAATTTGATTTTCTTTAGCTTTGCTTCTTATTCTCTTAAAAGAAGACATAGGATCGAACTACTATATTCCTGCGGCAGGGAGCTGCTTCGGGAGCAGTTGGGTCAATGCAGGCAGTGTGAAAAGACCAGCGCGATACTGAGCCGTCAGTGATAGAGTCGTAGCACTTGAGCATAGAAACCTCAGTAGGTTTTTGCTGCGGAAACCAGTACCACTCATGGTCGGGACGATAGGTAAATCGTGTGGTCTCACCAACACGATCGTCATAGACACGATAGTTGGTGATGTAAGGTTGTTTGGCGAAGGATGGCCAGGCACAGAGCACAAAGGGGTTCTGACGAACAGTTTCCATGGGTTTGGCTAGATTGATCGACATAAACCTTCGTGACATCTTCTTGTCGGCTTGGTCCTCAGTATAGTGCTGTTCTCGTCCGAAATTACGGAGGTTCTTCGTGAGCAGCTCACGACAACGTACCCTGCCACTGTTATCGTTCAGATCATTGTGTACGAGGTTAACGTAGAAGGCGTTAACGCCTGGGTTCTTGTTATCCTGGTCTTCAGTGCGGTCACCCTCATAGTCCTTGTCAAATACGTCATGGTTGTACACAAAAGCATCGGTCGCATCCGGGAAAAACTCCAAGAGAAGTTTCTCCATCTCTGGATAGAACACCCGCTCCACCTCTTCTGCATCATAAAAGTTTTGGCACTGTGACTCACAGTGTGCCAATGAAACTCCAAGCTTATCCATGCATTCTGGACTGTTGGGCGAGAGTTCTGAATGGTACTCCTCCATTCTTCGAGCATCCCGCAATACCTGTGGAAAATAGAGACATCTTCGCACTTGATCGCTTTCTTCTTTACCTAATGCTTTTGCTTCTTCTTTGCGCAAAGGATCTTTCCAGATTGCGTTCGATGAAACAATGGAGTAAGACGGTTGCTCGTAGATGGTATAGCGTAGCGGAAGAGCTAAGCCGCCTTCTGGGGCTGTTATATTGTTGGTTTGAATATACTCCAAACACTCTGAGTAGTTTCGAAAGCCAATACCCCATTTAGTCTCAATCGGTCCTGGAGGAGCGTTTTCGAGCTTGTGCATAAAAGCCCTTCCTTCCCCTGTAGCAATCTGTTGAAGTGCTGCTTCGGTAGCCGCAGCAGTTCCAGCATCCCCATCTTGATCAAATGACATGTAGGATAATCCTCCGTTCGAAGCGAAGGGAGCTGGCTGCCCTTCGGTAAGTTGAAAGGGAGGTATATAGGCTGACGAAACTTTCTTCATACTTATAATTTTAAATCTAAAAACCTAAAGATTCTTCTTTAATTACAGTCTTTCTTTCTTAAACATTTATCAAGAAAAGAAACCATAGATTCTGCAGCCTCTATCCTATTAACTTTTTTTCTAAAACCATGTCCTTCATCAAAAAAGATTAGATAGTCTACATAAACCCCATTTTCTGTAACTTGTTCCACCATTTCATCACTTTCTACTTGTAAAACTCTTGGGTCATTAGAGCCTTGGATCACTAACAGTGGCTTGGTTATTTGTTCAGCATGAAAGAGAGGTGATATGGCCCTGTGTCTTTCTTCATCAGTCTCTGGATCCCCCATCTCGTCATAAAGAGCAACCTTGAAACTCTCCCACCAAGGAGGAATGCTCTTCAGAGTTCTAACCCAATTAGACACTCCAAATATATCTATTCCTACTTCAAATTCATCTGGATGAAAAGTCATGGCAGCCAGCGTCATAAATCCTCCATAAGACCCTCCCATTACTCCAATGCTTTCAGAATCTATCCAATCCAAACCTTGGAGATATTTCTTTGCCCAGACAACGTCTAATAGATCTTCCTCCCCATGCCTTTTATCATCCATGTGGTAGAAAGTCTTACCGTACCCTGAAGATCCGCGATTATTAACTCCAATTACTGCATAACCATTATTGACCAAAAATTGGATATTTGAATTATAGCCCTTTCTTGTTTGGCCCCCAGGTCCTCCGTGAACATAAACTAAAGCTGGTACTTTGTTTCTTTTTGAAGCCTGAGCAGGTTTGTAGAGAATGGAAGGAATTTCTAATCCATCAAAACTTTTGTATCGTATAACATGAGAAGTTACTAGGTCTTTTTCATTTATATCTTGGGAAAGCCCGCTCGCTATTTTCCAAGACTTTTGTTTGTCGTTCAAGGACAAGAAAATATCTCCAGGACTGGTATCTGAACTAGAAATATAGGCGTAGACTTTTTCATCTTCAGAAATTGTTAAAGCCCTAATCCCCTTATTAGGCACGCCTCTCAGGCTAATCTCTTGCATACTTTCGGTTTCAAATATCCTCAATACCGATGTGGCATCTTCGTTGGTACTTATTAACAAATTACTTCCTTGTGGGGAAAAAGAAGCTCCTGAAATATCCCAATCTGTCTCGTATACTTGCTCTTCTTCAAGGGAACTTATATTGACCGACTTCAAAGTTGTAAACTCACCTTCTCTATCAGTCGTGTATAAAACTGAAGTGCTTTCGGGACTAAAATCAGCAAATAGATGCTCTCCTTCTGGATAAGGCGTAATGTTAATAACTACATTTTTATCTAAATTGAATTGAAAAATGTACAAGTGAGAAGTCTTGTTATTTATTGATTTGCTCAACACTAGATATTTATCATTATTGCTAATCTCCAAAACCTCAAAAGATTGAGAGTTTTTAAAAATTAATTCTCGTTCATAACTTTCAGCTGAATAACGATAAACATCCATTGAACGAGAATCTCTTTCATTGGAAGCTATATAAAAACTTTTAGTATTAGAGCTAAATCCAAGAAATGAAGCTCTCGTTTCTTTCCCGGGTGTTAAATCTGTCAGCTGACCTGCTTTTTCTACAACAAATATATGATTTCTTTCATTGCCTCCCTTATCACTTGAAACCAGTACCCTTTCATCTTCAGGAAAATAGGCAAGAGCAAAGATGGCATCCGATTCAGAGTTAGTGATCGTATGCATCTCCCTTGTATTAATATCAAAAGAATAAGAATTAAAAATTCCTGTAGCATTATGACTTACAAGCAATTTATTATTATCGCTTGTAAAAGAATACTCACCGCCTCCAGCTATGGCATAACTTACCGTACTAAAAAAAGTGTCTGCTCCATACTGAGTTCTTTCACATCCCAGAAGAAAAGATACAAGTGTAATTATAATTATTTTTTTCATTTCTTATTTATTTCAAATTTGTGGTTTATTAAAAGCTAGACTTATTTTTCAAATTAAGTTGATAAAGTTGGAACTGATTTTCTTGATTATATTTGAGCAGGTACCCAGCTGCCATGGAAGCCAAACGGCACCCTTTGGGGTAGTTTAATTTGGGCTATTGGACCTGACTTAATGTTTTGCGCATTAAAAATAACCAAATCACTTTTATTTGAAGCTTTATCATAGATATAGGTCATCAAGTAGCCCTCATCTTCACTCTTTTGATTCTCTGAAGGGATAAAAACAGGTTCTGCTCCTGCCCTGCCTATACCTAATTCATATACTTCATTTATATTCTTAACAAAGTCATACTTAATGATTCTTCCGAAGTCAGGTTTTGGACCTGATCCTATACCCAACGAGTACCCAAACTGGTTAAATTGACCATCTAAATTAGGATGAATCCTTGGAAACTCAGCCGGTCGATCATCCAGTTGATTTTCAGAAGTCTTACCATTAGATGTATTTAAAGACCATCTAGTCAGTAGAGGGGGGAACTCTGTAAAAGGACCATTCCAGTCTTCGTCAAACGACCTTTGATACCTCATGGCATCTACTATGACATTTCCTTGTTGGTCTTCGTAGGCGTTTACAGTGTGGAAAAAATAACAAGGATCTATATTAAACCACTTAATTTCTCCATTATTGCTCTTCCTATTTAAAAGGCCAATCCTTGCCTGATGATCATCGTTCCAAGAAAAAGGGAAATAACCAGTGCCTAATTTGTAAAGACTAAAAGTGATTGAGAGATCTAACACCAACACATAATTTTCAGTTATCGCACATTCGTGCAACATTGTGCCGCTGGATAAAGGCAATAAATCCATCCTTTTTACTCTTCCATCCTTGCCAACTACAACGTAATGAGCTTCGTAGGATCCCTTTGGAAAAGCATAAGTAATGCCATGCAATTCTTGTAATTGAGAATCAAACTTAGTATGGGCAGTAAAACCTGTTTCCAGAGTTCCATGAAATGGTTTAGAACTTAAAGAGTTGAGTTCCTTATCTATTTCTACTGGACTCCCTCCTGATTCGACAATGGCATATATTTTCCCAGCATGAGAAATAACATGCGTATTGGATTGATCGCCTTCTACAAGTCTATTTCTATACCAAATAGCTTTCCCTTCATCAATTTTTACTCCATGAAGCATTCCTTCTCCTGTAAACCAGTGATACTTTTTAACATTTGGCTTACCCATAGGATTAGGTCCATTTCTTAAGTAGAATCCTGATAACTCCTTTGGAATGCTTCCAACTACCTCCAGTTTGTCCTCAGAAATTATTTCTTTTACGGGGGCATAATTTCCCTGAAGGTAATAATTTTCTTTACTACCTATGATTCCAAATCTATTTAATCCCCAACCTAATACAGCGGCAGAACCAAAGCCTAATCCTGTAATCTTTAAGAATTTTCTTCTATTCATTAATTTAAATGACAACAATAACTTTAATTATTTTGGATATAGATTTACCTAAGTTGCTTCTATCCCGCAGCCATTTTGCTTTCGTATTTACTGATTTCAGGCAACTCGTTAAAAAGTTTATTTTTATCATTAACCTGACATTCTTTAGTGGTTAGAGTTATAAGCCCTTCTTTATTTAATTTAGTAACAACCCTACTCAGACTTTCGGGTCTCATGTGCAGTATTCTTGCCACCTCGGCATGTGTGACAGGTATTGGAAATCGATACTTTGGTTTAACATCTAATCCAAGCTTTGAACTAATAACAAATATCCAGGTAATTAATCTTTGTTCTGAGTTGCCTTTTACAAAACTTTGAGACCACCTGAGTTGTTTAGATAATTGACTACTAACCGCTTTACTAATATGCAAAGCTAACTGAGATTCTCTTGCTGCTAAAGATTCCAGATTGTGATAATTAATCAAGCACAAATCAGAATCTTCTTTAGCAACAGCAAAGTGAGTGTAGGCTTTAAAAGAAATACAATCTAAGCCTAAAAATTCTCCAGGATAAAATAGACCTTCAATCAACTCCTCGCCCTCTTCATCAAGACTGTAGGTTTTAACACATCCTGAGCGTATGGTAAAAATTGAATTGAATTTATCTCCCTGTTGATAGATGAATTTACCTTTTGGTACAGAAATTTGTTGGGCGTGATCAGAAGCAATTTTTTGACCTGAAGGTTCTTCTAGTGAAGGTAATAACGACTTAGGAACGCACATTTTGCGATATTGACAAACTCTACACAGAGCCGGACTACTTATATTCACCATTTATTTAATGTTGCTTCAATTTCCTTAATCCTATTATACAGAGCATCAATTTCTTCTCCGTCTCCAGTCCAGAAATTAAGCCCATCTTCATTCTCTAATTTAGAAAGCTGTTGTTTCAAAATTTTGTGTTCCTTCAGTAAAGAAGCTTTAGCATCTTTTCTATCCATAAATACCATTGAAGTATAAAGAAATAAAAAGCAAAAGAATCCACAAGAACATACAAATAGCCCCTAACAAACCCAACCTTTTCAAGGCCTTAAAATCAGCTTTTGCCCAATGTTTAAACATTTGATTGGAGATTAAATATTCTGTTTTACTCTTGTCTTAATAATAAAAACAAAAAATACTACTAAAAATATTTACAGGATTGATCTACATCAATTTACTTTGGTTTTTTTGAATTACTTTAAAGGCTTAATTTTCTGTATTGACATGAATACGGTTTTTAAATGAATAGAAATTTTATATTTAGAGCAACTAAGAAGGAAAATAGTTTAAATTATCTTGGCTATGTTTTGAATGTTGGCACACCCGCTGAACTGGCTAAAGCGGTGTCACAACTTGGTTTTAAGGCAAATCTTATGGAATACAAGAGGGTCCCCTTATCTTCTAGAGCCATAGCAATTTGCATGCCATTTAGAGGCACCGCCAAAGCCAAAGATATTGCCTTTATCCCAGCAAAAGATGTTACTTGTAAGCTCTTTGAAGACGAAGATGAAATCCAAGCTGATTTAGAAAGCATTTTTCATGAATTAGATACACCAGGTTAACTTGAATAAGGATAAAAAAAATATTCCCTTAAAAAAAGGAGACACTAAAGATCTTGAGGAAAGGGAAGAATCTATATTAAAAAAGAATAAAGGTAAGTACCCAGCAGATTTCTTTACTGGTCCGTAGCTTTTATTGCTTGCTACCATAATTCTTAAGCACCTT
>Ga0207990_1001473_pt1 | contig 11964 bp, 7 predicted proteins | sample ETNtaG_8_FD_185780 | JGI IMG/M metagenome (GOLD analysis project Ga0207990, IMG submission 185780) | Marine microbial and viral communities from oxygen minimum zone, Eastern Pacific Ocean - ETNP201406SV75 (SPAdes) (version 2) | ecosystem: Environmental > Aquatic > Marine > Oceanic ...
ATTGTGTTTTTCGTTTAAGGTTCATGACTTTTCGTCTCCTTATTTCAATTAAATTAGCGAGGTAGAATTATTTAGGCATCTCCGCATGGACGATGCACTTCTCCCAACTCAATTAAAAAACGAAAAAAAGTGTGATTTTACTCACACTTTAACTAGATTATTTCAGGTAGAGAACCTTTTGGGTTTCAAGCAAGGATAATGAGGTAAGTTTAATAAAATAAATTCCTGTAGAAACACCCGCGCCATTTTCATCTTTTGCATCCCAAATCACAGTATAATATCCACGCTTGGCTTCACCATTTTTAAGTGTTTTTATCAACCGGCCATTCAAGTCATAAACAGCCAAATGAATTTGGCCAGTTTTGGCAATATTGTAGGAAATGGATGTACTCGGATTAAAAGGATTTGGATAAGGAAAGTCTAATGAAAATTTAGAGGGGAATTGTTCATCTGAATTCAAGTCTAATAAATCAGACAACAAATATACAATGCCGTTGAATTCAATTTCTTCAAATTCATAAAGATGATCGATATCGTCACGATTGGGATATAAATCAATAATCTGGAAAGACGAATCCGATGTTACAAATGGAGGCAGAATAGCATAATAATTGTAATCACCTTGGTAAACAGCCCTGTCCAGACCCGATCCTCCAATGAGTATGTCATCTCCACCATATCCAATAAAAGTATTATTCCCGTTTGTACCACTAATTTGATTGGAAAAATCATTTCCGTAAAAATTGATGGATTGATCTCCTGATGTTTCGATATTTTTTAAATATTGGGAGCGATACGTATAATCCAGCCCTTCTTGGTTTTTCATGAAAAAGTTGGAATTAAAGCCTTGAGGTAAAACAGCCGTATATTCCCAGGCTTCGCCAAAAAAGTCATTAATAATTGCAAATAATGCAGAATCACCTATTGCCATAGCTTCTCGAGTAATAAAAGCATATTCCTGATCACCGCAAAATCCATCGCCATTGGGATCATGGGCCCAAAGTCCAAAATAACATTCTAATCCCATAGCAAAGTATTCTTCGTCAAAATCATCTTCAGGTAAATCACTCAATGGATTATAAACATCGTTATTGATGGCATTTAGCATAGCTGATTCGATAGCATTTTGCATAGTAGGCAAGGCCAACTGAACCCCGTATCCATGCATAAAGTGTAAAACTTCTTCGTAGGTTGCATCCCTTTCGGTACTATTCATGTATTCCGAAGAACCTTCGGGAAAAACTTCTATAGCAAGGAGATCCTGTCCATTCACTCCGGAATCAAAAATATCCCAGATATACGGATTTTCATATTCATCCTCGTCATTCAATAGAAACATTATTGCATTGCTTGTAGCCATGGCAATGGCAATATTCGATTTGTCACTGCCCCAGTCTGTGTCTGGAATATCAGTAAGATATGATTCAAGCACGCGTCGAGTATGTAATATTTGTGGAACTGTGAAATCATCCTGAATCAAGAATTGTATCAAATCGCCATTGGGTGCCACAATATGAGTATACCTGGAGGCCACATTGCTGAACAGAGAGTCCACATCATCCGGTAAATTCACAATTCCATTCTCTGATGATGATATATCAATATTTGGGAGAATAGGCGTTGAGTTATCTCCTGTTACAAAAAGATTTACACCAATACTCGCAGATTCTACATTTGGAGCAGTAACATTGATATTTGCAGAATAATAACCCGCATCCATTCCGTTCGTTACAACCTGGACATAAATTTCGGTTGATTCACCCCCGAAAAGCACCCCGGATAAATCACCTGCTTCCGCTGACAAAATAAGCCAGGAATTTTCATCCTCCGCTTGAGCTGCGGCCCAACTGAATTCACTTGCAATGAATGCTTCATTTGAGACAATTTGGGTCCCCATACTACCATCATTATTCTGGAAGCCAATAGTACCGGAATTCAGGACACCATCCATATTTTGGTAATTTGTAGCAAAGGTGCCATTAGAGTACAAGACGATTTGAAAATCAAATTGACCCCAATCATCAGGATTCCAGCGAACCACATTGTTAAACCAGATGACAGCACGTTCTTGATTAACATGATAATATATATCTCCGGATGAATTAGAATTCCCCCCTTCATTATTTGGATTGAGATCATCCCAAAAACCAAATATGGCAGGTCGTGGTGCACTTGGAGATGGAAGATTGCTATTCAACCATGCATTTTCATTCTCACTGTTCCATCCTATCCACCCATTAGCATTAACTTCAACATAATTATACGATTCATTAAAAAATTCAAAATCAAAAGGTAAATCAACCGGATTGTCGGCAAATAAATCATTGTGAGTAAAGTTGAGAAGGGTGGCATTATTCTGAATATCAATCCACTCATATTCCATTCCCAATTCTTCAGCAGCTGATGTCCAATAATAATTACCTCCATCGGGGCCACCCTGGGGATTCAAAAATGGAATATCACCTATGGCGTTTACTGAATAATTCAGTTGGGTTTCTACCTCTCCAACATTTGACAAGGTTACAGTCTGACTTCCAAGATCTCCCGAAGTTACATTGAAAGTGAGTTCGTCAGGATTAACTTCAATTTCCGGTACACCGAATGATACGGTGAATGATATGGTTTCATCAGCGCTGGTTACATTTAGCAGATTTAGCCCACCATCTCCTCCATTTCCACTGTTATAGAGAAAACACGAAGGGTCTGTCCCATTATTTAAGAATGTGTGTCCATAATCTGAGCTATAAGGTGCTAAATCAAAACTACCATTGTACACGAGTGTGCCGCCAGGTCGGTAACAGTAAATTTCGTCTGGTGGCCCTTGAGCATTCCCATTGCCGGCTGACGTGTTAATTCTGTAAACAACAAGACCATTTCGGTTTCCCGGTGTATTAATGTCATAAAGGCCTTCTTTTCTTCTGTATTCAACAACAAAATATTCAGTTTCAGAATTTGGAGAAGCTATTTTATAAATTGCATTTTCCTGTTGCTGCAATGGATTGATCGTATAAGTACCACTTTCGGTTATTTCGGGAAGATCCGGTAACCAATCACCATATTTCCATTTCATAAAAGCACTAGGGTATTGAGGCGGATTGGTATTGGATTCCATAATATCCCAACCCCCAACAGGTGACGGCGCTCCACCTCCATCATAGTGGTAAAGGTCAGGCGCACCCAATACGTGAAAAAATTCGTGACAAAGCACACCAACATTGAAATACCAGGATTCAGATAACATGAATAGATAATCCCACACCTGCGCCCCGTTTATCAGGACCGTTTCAGTATAAAGTGACCAACGGTGCGGCCATAGCAAATCTGCCCAATCTCCCGGACCACCATAGATGACAAATGAAACAGCATCAACAATCCCATCATCGTTAGCGTCAATATTTATGAAGGGTGGTACTTGACTGGCGATGGAATTAAGTGCATTCGCTAACAATGTATGTTCACGCTGAGTACGTTCATCATTATTCTGGTACCCATTTACATTTATACTTGAATATGGTTCATAATAGCTTCTAGGGTGTAGATCCTGGTAAGACGTATTAACATCATTTGATGTTTCAGGGTAATGGTGTGTATTCACCAACAATGTATTGTATGAAACTTCCCAGTAGTAATGACGTAAAGAAGGTTCATCTTCATCGGTTTGAAAGACCTCATCATAATATGATCTTGGTTGAACAAATTCTGGATCATCAGAAAATCGAATAAATACGTTAATTTGGGCAATTTCCCCAGATGTTGGGGCATCTCTAGATTCTCGGGTGGATTCAGGATTGTGATAAAAAGATTTATTCCTTTGATATAATTGATCACTGATAGCTAATCCTGAAATCAGCCCATAATCATCAGGGTTTCCATGGCCTACAATCAGGACAGATGGGATTAAATCACCATTAAAATCTAAATTGGCATAATAATAATAACCATCATCCGGATTCATGATTATAGTAAAATCATTGGCATCATGAAGCCTTTTCCCATATTGGTCCCCAGTCACAAAACAATCAATAACTTCGCCATTGGGCTGAGTGATTGTTCTCGGAATATCATTGAACCAAGTTGCAAAAACGATAGAAATAGATGCAAAGATAGGAATAGAGTTTTTAAATATTTTCATTAGATATTGAAAGTATTACGTTAAAAAAGGAATGATACTTACTTAAGAAGTACCATTTTTTGGGATTGGGTATAGCCATCAATCAATAAACGATAGATATAGGTTCCTCCACTCATCGAAAGCCCAGCCTGATCATTGCCATCCCATTGGAAGGAAGTCAATCCGGGACTTATAAATCCGTTGTACAATGTTTTGACTACTTGTCCATTGATATTATAAATAACAAGGGTCCCGCTAGTTCTTTTATCTAATTCCACAGAAATAGTTGTGGATGGATTAAAGGGATTTGGGAAATTTTGGTTCAATGAAATTTTATCTGGAAGGATTTCATCTAATTTAAGGGAGCTCATTGCCACAATAATTTCATGGTGGGTTTCACCATTTTCAGATCGATATTCGGCCGTAAAGGTATCGTAATTCCATTCCACAATATCATATATTAATTCTTCAAAACCAATGGTCCCAATAGGCGTGATCCATCTCCTTAAGAATATTAGTTGATTTGTTAATTTATCAATACCAACATAATGATAGGCCCAATTAAGGTTTTGGTCATATAAAAAATCTGACGATGATGTATAGATTAAATAGTTTTCTCTATCTCCACCTTGAGAAATTTGGATAGAAATACTTTTATTCTCAAAAGTTGTTGTAGGACTCTGCAGATTTTCCACGCCAGTCCAATCGCCTATGAAATCAATCAACGTTTGGGCGTTAAGCCCCCAAGCTGTAAGGGATACAGTAATTACTGCGGATTTTATGTAGGGATATACCTTCATGGTGAACACTATGGTGTCACCAAATATACAACACATTCGACCAAGATTGGAATCTTGATTATATCTTTGCTTATATAGAAAAACTATTTTATCAACAGCATTTTTTTACTAAGAGAACCTCCAGCAGTTTCTAATTGATATAAATACAATCCAGATGGCACTTTTTGCCCAAGGAGATTTTTTGCATCCCATATCACAGAATACTCTATTCCTTTTTGGCCTTCTTCAGATTTCAATCTGTTGATCAATTGTCCATTAATATTAAAAATATTCAGCGTGTAAAAACCATCATTTTTTAAGGTATAATGAATTTTCGTAACAGGGTTAAACGGATTGGGATAATTTTGGGTCAATCCGAATTTCATAGGAAGAATATCTTTTTGAATGGATACCGTGCCACTACAAGTTAAGTCAAAAGCACCTATGACCTCACCATTATCAGATGCGTTCAGGCAAATAGAGTTTTCATTAAGTGCATAATTAAAAATATTCGGATCACAAAATTGTGGATCTTCATCCATAACCCCATTCCCAATGGTAAAAGTAAAATTTGGAAAATTTCCCAAAATATTTTCTCCACCTTCTAAAACTGAATAACTAATCTCCAACAAGGTCAAATCACTTGTTTCAGATGAATAAAACTGATCTCCAATATTGTCCCATAAAATAGAATTAACAAATGCCACTGCCCCACCATGACAAGCTATGACCGACCCCGTACCAGAGACATTCCCTTCAAACGTGGTTTGATTCAGATTTATGGTTGCTTCATGAGCTACGATTCCAGCACCAAAATCGTATCCCAGGTTTTGTTCAAAAGATGTCCATTCAATTTGACCAACACCGCCTAATTGATATAATCCACCTCCTTCGATAAAGGCTTCATTATTCCTTATCTGACTATTCAGGATAGTAGGTTCAGCATTTTCTGAATAAATCCCCGCACCCCAATAAGAAATATTTCCCTGGATCAACATTTTATCAAAGGTAGGAGCACCATCAGTGATATAAATGCCACCGCCCATATTTGATCCATTGTTTTGGATAATGGTATTCAAAAAATATGCATTTGATCCGGAAAGAAAAACCCCACCACCAATTTCTGCTGTATTATCTTCTATAATAACATCAATAAAAGTGGGTGAGCAATTTTGAAGGACAATACCACCTCCACTAGTAACAATCCCTCCACGAAAGGATATACCCCGGATTGTAGCACCATCGTTGGATGGCCCATCTAAAATAAAACATGAACCACCTAATGGGCCAGGTGCAAAGAAAGTTTCTTGGATCATGCCTAACATTTCCAGTTCATAGGCTCTTGATTCCAGTACAACTTCTTTATTGTTAAAGTCTATTTCTTCAAAATATACATTAGGAGTTAACCTAATTGTATCACCATCTGTTGAAGCAATGATCGCTCTTTGAATGGTTGCAAAAGGTGTTTCCAGACCACCATCATTGCCATCATGTCCATTTTGATCTACATACCAAATTGGTCCGAGATTCACAGGGCCACACGCCGATTCGAAACAACCTATGAGTGTCCCATCAGATCCACCATTAATGCAAGGAGAATTTTCTCTTAAATAATAATTCCCTATTGGTGCATTACAAAAATAGGGATCGCCATCTAGATTTCCTTCTTCCCAATTAACATCTCCATTATCATTATCAATAATGCCATCTTCCCCATTTTGAACTAAACTGTAATTCACGGTGAATTCTACATCATCTCCAGTCGATCTGAAATAGACCTGAGATTCATTATTTCCAAAAAGAATAGAATTATTCAATGAAACATCTGCGCCATCACGCAAATAGATACCGCCGCCATAGGTAGCGGCCACATTGTTCGCAATGGTCGCATTGTTGATTTGAACAGTAGATGAATTCCGTACATAAATGCCTCCGCCTGAACTAGAAATATTGTCAGCTACTAACAAATTTTCAATTTGAGAATCAGCATTGTTAATATAAAGTCCACCTCCGAGTCCATCTGCAGTATTATCAAATAAATAAAGATGGGTTGCACTTAAATCTGCATCATCCTTTAAAATAATACCGCCGCCGGAATTGTTGGCAGAATTTGCTGAGAATACAACATTGTCCATAATGGGTGATGATTCACTTCTCAAATAACATCCTGCCCCAAATTCAGCCACATTGCCCACAAAAGAACAATTGTAAAATTCGGGACTGGAAGCAATTTTTGCGTATAAGCCACCACCTACATCATCTGTTTCATTTTCTTTGATAATGCACCCAAAGAATTTGGGAGAGGCATTATAGCAAAAAATGCCACCGCCACCGCCACCATCACATATATTATTCTGGATAATACAATCCTTTATAATTGGATCGCTGTTTTCACAATAAATGCCGCCACCATAATTATAATATGTACCATTTCCATCTGGGTCTTCATTATTCCCTGTGCCATTTTGAATTGTAAATCCTTGTAAAATAGACTCATTTGATTCTCCACTGGCAAACGAAACAACACTACCATTCTCATCAGCATCTAAGACGGTTGATTCAATGAGTAAAGAATCATCTGCAATGTAATAAAGCGATGAAACAACGATTTCCTTCCCATCAAAATCTAAGGTTTCTTCATAGAGCCCAGGCCACACTAAAATCGAATCCGAATTGGATGCAACATTTATAGCGTTCTGAATTGATGAAAAATCTCCTGGTACGTAAAATGTATCAGCTCTGAGAGACGATAAAATAGAAAAAAGAAAGAAATAAAGTTGAATTTGCATTTTTTCATTCATTGGTTGGGTATCACACTCAAGCAGTTTATGTTATAATTTCGGGATGGAAATATGGGATTCCCATATTAATATCCATCCCCCTTTTCAGTCAATTTAATAAAAAAACGTTTATGATTGTAGCAATACCTAAAGAAATAAATACAATTGAACCACGTGTTGCCGCCACACCTTCCACCATTAAAGATTTGATAAAATCTGGTTTGGAAGTTCGGGTAGAAACACTAGCAGGAAATGAATCTTTTTTCTCTGACCAAGAGTATGTTAATGCTGGCGCCGAAATCGTATCATCATCAAGTGATTTGCTGTCTTCTGCTGATATTATTCTAAAAGTGTTACCCCCTACTCAGGATGAGACGTCACAATTGAAATCCAGTGCCATATTCATTTCTTTTTTTCAAACAACCCGAGAAGTCCAAACTGTACAGGCATTAACTGAAAAATCTATTACTGGTTTTTCCATGCACCTGATTCCCAGAACAACCCTAGCGCAAAAAATGGACGCCTTATCTTCACAAGCAAATATCGCAGGATACAAATCTGTTTTGATTGCTGCATCTCGACTAGGTGTTTATATGCCACTATTGATGACAGCTGCCGGTACCATTCGACCTGCAAAAGTATTGATTCTAGGTGCTGGAGTTGCAGGGCTCCAAGCCATTGCCACTGCGAAAAGATTAGGAGCACAGGTTGAAGCTTTTGATGTCCGTCCGATTGTTAAAGAACAAGTTGAATCCTTGGGTGCAAAATTTATTGAAGTGGAATCAGATTCTGATGATGGTGTGGGTGATGGTGGCTATGCCAAGGAAACATCGGACGATTATAAACGCCGGCAACAAGAATTGATTCATGAACATATGAGTATTGCTGACGTGGTCATTACTACAGCATTAATTCCTGGGCGGCCTGCCCCCCTGCTTATACCTACCACCATGGTAGATGCTATGAAACCTGGATCCATCATTATGGATCTGGCAGCAGAAAATGGTGGGAATTGTGAATTGACTCAAAAAGATGAGATCATTAAATACAATCATGTAACCATTGATGGTACATCCAATATTCCCGGAACCATGCCTGTTCATGCCAGCGAATTGTATTCTAAGAACATTACAGCATTTTTAACTTATATGGTAAAAGATGGTGAAATCAATTTAGATCTGGAAGATGAAATTATTTCTGGGGCAATGTTTACTCACAAAGGTGAAATAACCCACAAACCAACCCAAGAAGCAATGAACGCTTAAGGAAAATTATGGATATCAATATTTTAACAGTTTTTATATTGGCGATCTTTGTTGGAATTGAGATCATTTCAAAGGTCCCTCCCACCTTGCACACACCTCTCATGAGTGGGTCTAATGCCATCTCTGGAATTGCTATTGTTGGTGCTATTATTGCCACAAAAGTAGGGGGCGGAACAGGAACATGGCTAGGATTGATCGCGGTCATATTTGCCACCATAAACGTAGTAGGCGGTTTTATGGTGACCGATAGAATGTTAAAAATGTTTAAGCGTAAATAGGGAAAGACAGTGGTATATACAAATATATTTTACGTTCTGGCATCGGTTTTATTTATCTTGGGGATAAAAAAACTCAGCCACCCTAGAACCGCTCGCAATGGAAATATGGTCGCATTCATTGGAATGATGATTGCCATCGTTGCTACCTTAATTGCCAAACATGAATTTCAAATAGATTATCAATTGATAGCTATTGGAATAGTCGTTGGAATTATAATCGGTGCTACATTTGCAATAAAAGTAGAAATGACCCAAATGCCGCAAATGGTTGCCATTTTCAATGGGTTTGGCGGTGGTGCATCAGCATTAGTTGCAGCTGCTGAATTCTTAAAAACCGGTGAAATGACAACTTTTACACTGGGCACGATTGTTTTGTCAATTTTTGTGGGGACTTTAACATTTACTGGTAGTTTGGTTGCTTTTGGGAAACTACAGGGTTTTGTTAGCGGTCAGCCCATTGTTTTTCCAGGTCAACAAATCTTTAATGGGCTTATGGCTGTGGCGTTATTAATTGTTGGTGTTTATTTGGTCCAAATACCGGGCGAAATTAATTATTTTTATGCAGTCGTTGCCATTTCTGCCATCATGGGTATCACTCTGACAATCCCAATTGGCGGCGCAGATATGCCCGTTGTTATTTCTCTACTTAATTCCTATTCCGGGGTTGCGGCGGCAGCTACTGGATTTGTACTAATGAATAATGGCTTGATTATTTCCGGTGCTTTAGTTGGTGCGTCCGGACTCATTTTAACCAATATTATGTGCAAAGGTATGAATCGGTCTCTGGCGAATGTGATCTTTGGTGCTGTTGGATTGGTACAGGAATCCACTGGCGACAGTACAACCAAACAGATCACAGTTAAATCTTATTCAACCGAAGAAGCAGCCATGATCTTTGATGCAGCTGAAAAGGTGATTGTCGTTCCCGGTTACGGTCTCGCAGTAGCCCAGGCACAGCATGCTGTCCGTGAAGTAGCTGAATTTCTTGAAGGGAAAGGGAAACAAGTTTTATATGCCATTCATCCTGTCGCAGGAAGAATGCCAGGCCACATGAATGTATTATTAGCAGAAGCAAATATACCGTACGAGCAATTAAAAGATCTGGATGAGATTAATCCGGAATTTGAAGATTGTGATGTCGCCCTTGTTTTAGGAGCAAATGATGTTGTGAATCCCGCGGCACGCCATGATACATCATCACCGATCTACGGAATGCCGATCTTAGATGTGGATAAATCCAGGACCGTCATTATAAATAAGCGAACTATGAATACTGGATTTGCCGGGATCCAAAATGAATTGTTTGGCTTTGATAATTCCATTATGGTTTTTGGGGATGCGAAAGATATGCTCCAACAGCTTTTAAAGGATTTGAAAGAATTATAAAATTTATTTCGCGATTAATTCTGTATTCACTCATGATGATTGGCTATGGTCAGGATTTAAAATACTCCACTTACTATCATCATAAAAAAACACTTTTTGATGAACTCCCAAATGCTGAAAATGAGATAATTTTTCTTGGAAATAGTATTACAGATATGGGATCGTGGGCTGAATTCTTCCAAAATTCAAATATTAAAAATCGAGGAATTAGTGGTGATATTACGGAAGGAATATTATTTCGAATTTCAGAGATTACCGAATCTCAGCCACTACAAGTATTTTTAATGATTGGCACCAACGATCTCGCCAATGGAAAAACAAAGGAATTCACATTTAACCACATCTGTAAAATAGTTAAAGAGATCAATATCCAATCACCAAGGACAGAGGTCATAGTTCAAAGTTTATTTCCGGTAAATCCAGAGTTTGAAAAATTTTCCGGACATACTGGAAATACAGAAAAGATAAAGTGGATCAACCAGAAATTATCTATTTGGTGTTCAAAAAATGAAACGATTTATATTGATATTTTTCAACATTTAAAAAATAATAATGATGACTTATTAAACACCTCATATTCCTACGACGGCCTACATTTAAATGGATCAGGGTATAAGGTTTGGGTAGATGCAATTCGGCACCTTTTAAAATAAGTAAACTCTCCAGATTTAATCTTTACGATCCAAATGGAGTATATAGAAAAGTAAGAATATTAAAAGTATTTTATTGTTCTTTACTAAAATCCACCATTTTTTTCGTTGTATTAGAATAGAGCCCTATGGAAATGTATTTAGAACATACAGCTTCAGCATAGTCCTCAGAAAAATAACGGCCAACCTTAAATACGCGGCCGCCCCGATCTTGGACAACATCCAACTCAGGTAGGATTTCTCCCACAGCATTAATCTGATCATCGCCCTGCGGGACTATATTCACCTCCCACATTTCAACTTCCCCCCCTTTTTCTAGACTGACATAATGAGCAATCATTCCTGTGAATTCTGCAACAGCCATGGCTTCTTCAGCTGTTACTTCATCGTCTGCTTCAGCCATCAAATTGATTAAATCAACCAAACTTTCTGCCACATCTGTATCCGGACCTTCATCCAGATAAGATTGTACTAATGATTTCAATTCTACAAGGTTTGTAACTGTCTCAGGTTTTCCAGGTACGAGTTCAGGAATGTCTATATTCCATTTTTCAGCAAACTGATTAATCAAATCAATTTCTTCCTGAGCAATATCATCATCAATCGCTGCAAGTTTAACCAATATGTCAATTATTTTACGAGCACCTTTCGGGCGTAACATATCACTTAATAACTCGCCGGATTCTTTTCGTTCCAGGTTTAATGCTCGGCCTAA
>Ga0207990_1001476_pt1 | contig 11945 bp, 8 predicted proteins | sample ETNtaG_8_FD_185780 | JGI IMG/M metagenome (GOLD analysis project Ga0207990, IMG submission 185780) | Marine microbial and viral communities from oxygen minimum zone, Eastern Pacific Ocean - ETNP201406SV75 (SPAdes) (version 2) | ecosystem: Environmental > Aquatic > Marine > Oceanic ...
GCCTATCCACTGGGTGAACTGGCGATACATCAAGATGCCCGGACCCTGGTCACTGATCAGGTTGTGGGATCCGAAGACCGTTGAACCGGTGCAGGAGAACCCGGAGACCGACTCAAACAGTGCGTCGGCGAGAACCACCGGAAAGCCGGTGCCGGTTCCTTGAAAGGTCCCAGCGAATAGGTAAGGGAGTGCCCCAAATAGGGAGACGAGGAGCCACGTCCCGGCTACCGCGGAAAAGACCGCTGCACGGTCTATCTGGCCGGGTCGTGTCCACAGCCACAGCACCGCTCCGGGTACGAGGGTCACCAGAGCAGCCAACACCATCGCTGTTCCCTGCTTCCCGCCAAGGGCCTCGATCACCGCCGCTCCGAACATGCCGCCGGCGACGAAGAGGAGGGCGATACCGGTCACCTGACCGGTAGTGGTCTCCCACCTGGCTGCCGGTCGTCTCACAGGTCTGCTCCGTACCTGCGCGCCCTGTAGCGCCGCCTGAGCCTGATCCTGTCACGCAGCAACTTCAGGAGGGCAGCGACCGCTACAACGGCTGGATATATCGACAGCCGACCGAAGACCATCGCCGGCAGGAGCGCAAGGCGGACCGTCCGTGGCCAGTCGGCTGGGTCCAGTATTGCTCCATCGATGCCACGTACCGGCCCAGCGGTTGCGGTGGCGTGTACAGCCGCCGAGAGGGAGCCAGCCAGATCGAGGCCGAACACAGCGACCAGGAAGGCGGTGGAGAAGATGACTGCAACGAAGAGAAACTGCAGTATGACGATCTGGCGGAGGGTGTCCTCGCCGGCCACACGCCCAGCCAGGCGCACCTTCAGCACTGCCCTGGGGTGTAGTTGTCGGGCCATTTCACGAAGGGCCAACTTCATGAGGATTCGATGCTGGCGCACCTGGAGGCCACCACTGGCGGAACCACTCATTGCCCCGACCGAGACAAGCAGCAGCAACAGAACTGGTGCTGCCGTCGCCCATTCACCGGGAACATCCATTGGGAATCCAGTGGTCGATACCGATGCTGCGACCACGAACAACAGGCGACGTACAGCGGCGACGTCGACTCCTGTCGACCACAGGACCAACAGAAGCACACCTGCCACGTGCAGCCCCAGGTACAGCGCAAGGCCTGTCTGACGGTGAAGCCCTCCCCTGCCCACGATCACGTGCCAGAGCGTGACCATGCTTGATCCGGCGAGGAGCATCCCGACAATCGCCACCCACTGGACCGACGGGTCTGCGAACTCGTCGGGACTGTTGGTGAAGCCGCCGGTGGAAACGGTGGACATGGCAAGCAACAGGCTGTCGAAAGGTGACTTTCCTGCCAGCATGTAGGCGGCCCAGATGAGCCCGGTTCCAGGTACGTACAAGCGGGCGATGTTGCGGGTTGCCGACACTTCGTCGGGTGCCAGCGGTCGGTATCCACCGGAACGCGACCGGTCGGCGAACTCCCTGCCGAAGCCGAAGAAGGGCAGAATCACAATGCCGACCAGAAGGGCGGCGAAGCCACCCAACCACTGGCTGCCAGCCCGTATGAAACGCAGCCCATGCCCGAGGCCAGTCGGGTCAAGGACACTCATTGCCGTGGTGGTTATGCCGGTTGTCGCCTCGAATAGGGCATCGTCGGGCTGTTGCGCCGCTCCAGTCATGAGGTACAGGCCTGACACGAGGAGTATTCCCAGGGTCACTGCCAGTGTCGTCGCGGCGATGATGTCGGCAGACCTGACGTTGACCGGGCCTGCAACACGGCCGAATAACAGGGCCCCGAGCAGGCCCATGCCGCTACCCGAGATCAGCAGGGTTATCGAATCGGAACCCGTACCGATCAGGTCGATGAGCCCTGAGCAGACAGCCAGGCCTCCGACCATGAGGAGAGAAGCGGACGCAGCCCATGCGGTAGCGGCCGTCCAGGAGGCCCATGGGCGACTGTTGGTACCGGTGGCCACAGGGTCAGCGAGCCCCGGACGGGTCAGGCGAACAGGGCGGTGACCCTGTCGACAGACTCCGGTTTGGCGAGGACCACGACATGGTCCCGGGCGCGCAGGGTGCTACGCCCGCGGGCGATCTGAGCCTTACCGTCCCTGACGATGGCTCCGATCAGCGAGTCATGCGGCATGTGCAGTTCTGCCACCGTGCTCCCGGCGCATTGGCAGGAGTCTGATACGGCGAATTCCAGGATTTCGACGTCTCCCCGGAGATAGGTAGCCACGGCTGTAACAGTTCCGACATCGCCGCGTACAAACCTGAGCACGCTGTTGGCCGTGGCCGTCCTGGGGCTGAGGGTCGCTCCAACCCGATGTGTGTCCAGGAGGTCCAGAAGCTTGAGCCTGTGCACTACGGCGATGGTCTTCAGGGCCCCCTCGGTTCCGCTGCGCATGGCTCCGGCTGCCTGGGCGTAGAGGCATGCCAGGACGTTGGAGTCGTCCTCACCGGTAAGTGCGATCACGACGTCCTGTCCGCCCACGTCAGCCTCTTCGAGCATGTCAGCATCGACAATGTCGCCCCGGAACACAAGGGTTCGTGGCAGTTCCGCAGCGAGTTCTTCGGCCCGCCGCTCGTCGAGTTCGATTATCGCAACGTCGATTCCGCGGTCGATGAGAGCCTCGGACAGCATCTGTGCGGTGCGGCCTCCGCCAAGCAGAAGGGCGCGGGTCGGCATGTCGCGGGCAATTCCCAACCGGTGGGTGACGTCCATTAGGGCCCGACGCTTGCAGATGATTCGAAGAAGGTCGCCCTCGGCAAGGACAGCGTCGGCCCGGGGGATGAAGGTCGTTTTCTTGCCGGAGTGGTCGCGGGCCTCCTCTTGCCGGGTGATGGAGCCGACGATGAAGTCCCAGTCGGGTTCCAGGTCCCTGCCCAGGGCACCGAGGGTGACACCGACCAGCGGTGCGTGTGCGGGAAGCCTCGCACCGATGGCCACCACCTCGCCGCCCGCCATCCGGGCCACATCGAGTGCACCCGGGTACTCCATCAGCCTCAGAACCTGCTCAGCGACCTCTTCGTCGGGATCGATCACGAGATGGTCCGTTACACCCTTGAACAGTGCGTTCACCTCGGGTCGCCTGAGGCGGCGTGACTCGACCCTGACGATCGTCTTCTGCACACCTGCCTGTCGTGCTAGAAGGGCACTCAACAGGTTGGCTTCGTCGTTGGCGGTTACAGCTACGAGCAGATCCGCCTTGTCGAGGCCGGCCTGCTGAAGGCAACCGGGGTCCGTGCCGCTGCCCCTGACGGCCAGCACGTCGAGGTCCTTGTCGATCTCGCGGAACCGGTCAGGGTCGGCCTCGATCAGGGCGATGTCGTGTTCCTGGCCGCTCAGCCGTTCCGCGACGTAACTGCCGACCTCGCCGGCACCCACAACGATGATGTACACCGGCTAATCCTCGCCGATCGGTGGCTCAGGGCGGAGGATGCCCGTCTCCGTCACGATTATGTCGAGCGGGACGTCCCAGGGCCGGGGTTCAAGCAGTGCAACAACCTGGAAGCTGTGCGCAATGCCGATCAAGACCGGGGGTGCCGGTTGGCTTAGGCGAAATGCGAAGGTCCGGTCGTAGTAGCCGGCTCCGTGGCCCATGCGGTTGCCCCTGCGGTCAACAGCCACCAGGGGTACCAGGACCGCATCGAGGCGATCCGGTGGCACCTTTTCGCCTCGGCCAGGCTGACTGGTACCGAACGGACCGCGTTGCAGGGGCCCGTCGGGTATCACGAACTCAAGGTCTCCACGGGGTTGGATCACGGGAAGTGCACCGCTTAGGCCCTCTGCCAGTAGCGAGGGCCAGGGGTCGATCTCGCCTCGCATTCCAACGTACGCAGCGATCGTGCCGGCAGCCCTGAACTCGTCAAGATCCATGGCACTCTCCATGGCCATGAGGCTTGCCCGCTGAACCGCCTCGCCAGAGAGAGATTGCCTCTGCCTGATCATCTGGTCCCGCGCAGAATCGGACTTCATTGAAAGATGTTTGCTCAGGGAGCGTTCCGATTCCAGTACCGGGTGACATATGTCGCCGGACTGGTGTTTGAAGCGCCCCTGTCAGGTCACTAGCGTCACGACGGTTCTTGGTCCGGGGTGCAATACAGATGCCTACCGGAATCTAGGAAGCCGTCGACCGGCGTTGTTGCCGAATTCACACGACAAACGTTCCCGATACCTCAGGAGATCGACCCTTGGAAGCCATCCCCTACCTGGCCGCAGCCTCGTCCGTCCTGGGCCTCCTGCTGGCCGCCTACTTCTACAGCTCGGTGCGGGCTGCCGACCCCGGAGACCAGCGGATGGTCTTCCTCATGACAGAGATCCAAAAGGGCGCTCGTGCCTTCCTCAAGAAGGAGTACACGTGGGTATCGGGCTTCGTTGCCGCTATGGCCGCCCTCATCGCCGCCCTCATCGCCCCGATGGCGGCCCTGACCTATGTCCTGGGAGCGGCCCTCTCGGCAACTGCCGGATACGTGGGGATGACGGTGGCAACCATGGCCAACGCCAGAACCACCCAGGCTGCCAAGGAGGGGCCCGGCAAGGCCCTTCCGATCGCCTTTCGTGGCGGCGCCGTGATGGGGTTCTCGGTGGCAGGCCTTGCCCTCGGCGGGCTCATGCTCGTCTACATCTTCTTCGTGCTGATCATCGGCGTTGACAACGCATTCGAGGTGGTGACGGCCTACGGGCTGGGCGCTTCGTCCATCGCCCTGTTCTCCCGTGTAGGTGGTGGCATCTACACGAAGGCCGCTGACGTGGGGGCCGACCTTGTCGGAAAGGTCGAGGCGGGCATCCCGGAGGACGACCCACGCAACCCGGCCACGATCGCTGACAACGTGGGCGACAACGTCGGTGACGTAGCCGGTATGGGTGCCGACCTCTTCGAGAGCTACGCCGGCTCGATCATCGCCCCGATTTCGCTTGTGGCCTTTGCCCTCGGACTCGGCGCTGAGGATGCATCCGCCACAACCAACATCTCTCTCCTGTCGTTTCCCATTGCCATCGCCTTCGTCGGCATGCTGGCTTCGATTCTCGGCTCGTTTCTCGTGAAGGGCGGAGATTCGACCGACACGAAGGCTCTCAGCAAGGCCCTCCACATGGGCACCAACTCTGCAATGATCATTACCGCCGTTGCCACCGTCGCTATTGCGTTCTGGCTGTTCGGCTCCGATTCGGCGTTCGACAACCCCCTCGGCCTCGCCATCGCGGTGGTCGGCGGCCTGGTCGTCGGTTGGGCTCTCGGGAAGACCGCTGAGTACTACACATCAGACCACTTCGGTCCCGTGAAGAAGATCGCTGGTCAGACGGAGACGGGTCCCGCCACCACCATCCTCGGTGGCATTTCGGCCGGGATGGTCTCGGTGGCCGCCTCGGTGGTCCTCCTGGCAGTTGGCGTGGCCCTCGCCTACTGGGGTGGAGAGATGGCCTTCGACTCGATCGGGAACCTGGATGGTGGCATCTACGGTATTGCTGTCGCGGCCATCGGAATGCTGGCGACACTCGGTGTGGTCGTCTCCGTTGACGCCTATGGCCCGATCGCTGACAACGCAGGTGGCATCGCCGAGATGGCTGAGCTGGATCCGAGCGTCCGTGAGGTGACCGATGCGCTGGATTCACTGGGCAACACCACCGCAGCGGTAGCGAAGGGATTCGCTGTCGGCTCCGCGGCCCTGACAGCTCTCGCTCTCTTCAAGAGCTTCGAGTTCGCTGTGGTGCAGGCAGGTGGAACCCTCTCGTTGAACATCGGTGAGGTGACGGTGTTCGTGGGCCTGTTCCTCGGAGCGATGCTCCCGTTCCTGTTCGCCGCCCTGACGATCGACGCCGTGGGGCGCGCTGCACAGGAGATGATCGAGGAGGTCCGACGCCAGTTCCGGGAGATTCCGGGCCTCCGCGAGGGCGAACAGGGTGTCAACCCCGATTCGGCCCGCTGTGTCGAGATCTCCACCGAGGCATCCCTGAAGGAGATGATCGTTCCCGGAGCGCTTGCCGTGGTGGTTCCCCTGGTGATCGGCTTCGTGAATATCGATGCTCTGGGCGGGTTCCTCGCCGGAGCGCTGGTATCAGGCTTCTGCCTTGCGATCTTCATGGCCAATGCCGGCGGTGCGTGGGACAATGCCAAGAAGTACATCGAGGCCGGTGCACTTGGGGGCAAGGGGTCTGACAACCACAAGGCGGCGGTTGTCGGTGACACCGTTGGCGATCCCTTCAAGGACACATCGGGGCCGGCGATGAACATCCTCATCAAGGTCATGACGATCGTGTCGCTGGTCTTCGCCTCGGCATTCGTGGGTTAGGGCCAGGCCCGTGGAACGCCCAGATGCGCGCAGCTACCGGGGGCCGGTCAAGGGCGTTGTGCTGGACTGGAGTGGGACGACGGTCGACGCGTACGTGATCGCACCAGCGGTTGTGTTCGTTGAGGTGTTCCACAACCAGGGCGTGGAGATAACAATGGAGGAGGCGCGAGGCCCTATGGGCCTGCGCAAGGACCTCCACATCGCGGCCCTCACTGAGTTGCCTGCTGTCAGGGAGCGATGGCACGCTGCTCATGCTCGCTATCCCGAACAGGCCGACGTCACCGCCATGTTCGAGGACTTCGTGCCCAGACAGGTCGAGTGCCTTCCACGGTACGCGAAACTCTTGCCAGGTGTCGCTGAAATGGCCCAGAGCCTGCGAGCCGACCATGACATCCGCATAGGTGTGTCAACCGGTTTTACGAGGCCGATGGTCGAGGTCCTTCTCGAACATGCAGCAGAGCAGGGTTTCCGGCCTGACTGTGCCGTCGCGGGTGACGACGTTGAGAATGGCGCCCGACCGCGGCCTTTCATGGTCTACAGGAACATGGACCTGCTCGACGTGCATCCGATACAGGCAGTGGTGAAGGTCGATGACACGGGCTCAGGTGTGGGCGAGGGCGTCGAAGCGGGATGCTGGGCCGTGGGGATCGCCCGCTACAGCAACTACCTCAACATCAACTCCCTTGAGGAGGCAGCTGAGATGTCTGCTTCTGAGCTTGCAGAGCGCCTTGCATTCACCCGCGAACAGTTGTGGAGGGCAGGGGCCCACTACGTGATTGACGAGCCGCTGGAGTTGCCTGCGGTCATCGACGAAATCAATACACGGCTGGCCGTAGGCGACACCCCCTGAGCTCAGGTCTCGGGTGTCACGTAGGCGGCGCTGAGGCCTCCGTCGACCATTAGATCAGTACCGGTCACGTAGGAGGCCTCGTCTGATGCCAGCCAGAGCGCTGCCTGAGCCATCTCGGCGGCCTCACCGAAGCGTCCCATCGGCACGTGCACGAGGCGACGTTTCTTCTTCTCGTCGGTGTCCAGGAAGTTCATGAGGAGTTCCGTCCTGAGGGGGCCCGGGCACAGGGAGTTGACCCGGATGTTCTGTCGGGCGTGGACGACAGCCAACTCGCGCGTCAGTGCGAGGACGGCCCCCTTGGATGCCGTGTAGGCGACCTGTGGGGTGGCCGCACCCACCACGGCCACGAACGACGCCGTATTGATGATTGAACCCCCACCCGATTCGAGCATTGCGGGTATCTCGTACTTGCAGCCGAGGAAGACTCCCTTTGCGTTGACTCCCATTGTCAGGTCCCAGATGCCCTCTCCGGTATCGATGGCATTGCTGTCCTCTGGGTGCATGATGCCTGCGTTGTTGAAGGCGACGTGAAGAGCGCCGAACTCTTCGACCGTCGTTGAGACAACGCTCTCCATGTCGGCTGCAAGCGAAACGTCGGCTGTGAGCGCGACAGCGGTACCACCGGCTCTGGTGATATCGGCGGCGGTGGTTGCGTTGTCGTCGCCTGTGAGATCCACGCAGACGACCCTGGCGCCATTGGCGGCGAACAAGAGGGCCGATTCGCGCCCGATCCCCGATGCCGCACCTGTCACCAGTGCGACCTTTCCGGCAAGCCGGGTCATGCACTCCCCCTGACCTTGATGAACTGGACCACGATCAGCCCGGAAGGACGATCATGGGATCTTTCGGCTCGCCACCTGTCCTCACCTCGAAGTGAAGGTGCGGGCCTGTCGACCAGCCGGTGGAGCCGCAACGGCCGATTACGTCACCTGTCTGGAGGTTGTGGCCCTTGGAGACCAGAAGTTCCTCCTGGTGCGCATAGACGGTGATTACCGGTCCTTCGTGTTCCATGAGGGCGACGTTGCCGTAACCGTTCTTCCAGCCTGCGAAGATCACCTCGCCGGCCTTGGCCGCCCAGACGGGTTGGTTTCGAACACAGCTGATGTCGACGCCGTTGTGTTGGCGGCTTGTGCCGAAGATGGGATGGACCCGTAGTCCGAACCCTGAGCCGATCTTGCCCTCGATCGGCATGATGAAGCCTGCACCGGACTCCTTGGTCAGGTCGGGGGCTGACTGACGCAGTTCCTCTGCGATCAGGTTGTCGATGAGAACGGCCATCTGGTACTGCTCGCGCTCATACTGCTTCACGGCCGCCTCGTGTTTCCCAATCCGGGTCTCGAGTTCCTCTTTCACCTCTTCCTGGGAACTGATCCGCCGGTCCAGGACGAGCATCGAGGATTCCAGTTCCCGTTGCTGCAGGTCGGCGTCGAGGATGGCGGCGTCAGCCGCCCTGGCGATGTCTTCCATCTCGGATTCAAGGGATCGCAGGCGGTCCAGGGTGTCGGAGCGGTTTCCTGTCACAACGTCCAGAATTGCTGATTTGCGTACACCTGCTGACAGGTCCTCGGATTCGAGAAGGATTCCGGGCCGTAGACCCGAGATGTAGACATCTACCGCCAGTTCCTCGACACGGGCGCGGGCTTCGCGAATCTCCACGCCCACCTGCTCCACCTCCACCCAGCGGAGCGTTGCCTCGGCTTCAGCGACTTCTATTGCCTGGCGTGATGCGGCGATCTTTGCCTGCTGGAGGGCAACGGCATCGTCGAGGGCTCCAAGCGCCCCGGAGACCTCGGCATCCTCGGCCTCAATGAGCTCAAGTGCCTCGGCGGCGTCGGCAGCCAGGTCCTTGGCTGCCTCTCTACGGTCCCTAGCGTCGCGGATTGATTCGGTGTCGCCTGATGCTCCCGTCGGCATCAGGACGGCGAGGGCGACAACCAGGGCTGTCAGGGTGCGAAGTGTGGGGTGTGGGGTCGTTGGCATTGGTGGGGTTGGTCGTTCTGCCGGGACACACTGCAGGGTACCGCGCTCCCAGATCGGTCCTCAGGCACGGTTCATTTCGGGCAGTGGGCCCGTCCGGGTAGGTCCCTCAGCCTATTCCCGCGCCAGCTCTGTCCGCATTGCCAGTACTGCGTCCTCGGTCATTTCATCGGTCCCGCGCTCAGGAAGGTGGATTGTCAGTTCATGGAGGGTTCCGTTGAATGGGAAGGGTCCCTGATACTCCTCTGACACGGTTGAGAGGGCGTCACGGCCGACGTCGAGGCCCGTCGAACCCAGTACCCGGACAACGAACGGGACCGCCATCGTTGCAGAGGCCTCTCCGTCAACGAACAGCGTTGCTGTACCAGTATCACCATCGCGGTGGAAGTGGACGCCCACGGAGGTCTCGCCGATTGGAAGAGGGTGTCGGGTCCGAACAACGTGGTGATCTGTGAAGATGTTGTAGTCGAAGACCAGGCGGTCATCTCTGATGAAGAGTGTCAGCCCCAGGTTTCCGGTTCCGACCGCCATAAGGACGCCTTCACCACCGGGGGGTCGCGTGATCGAGGCCTCCACAAGGAAGGAGCGGTTGCCGAGGAGGGCGGCGGCACCGGCCGGGATATGGGAGATCGGCGGGACGTAGCGGTAGGTCCGACCCTGATGGGGCGTACCATGTCGCATCGGGATCCGGAACAGCTCGAGCGTGCGGTCGTCGAGGGGCAGAACGCCGTTGGCTTCGGCCTCGTCCCACCAGAGTTCGATCATTGACCTGAGGCGCTCGGGCTCTGCTGCGGCCAGGTCGTTCGTTTCTGACACGTCGTTGTCCAGGTGGAACAGTTCCCAGCGTTCCTCTTCGTAGGACGCGCCCGGCGAGTGGCGTGTCACTGCCTTCCACCCATCGCTGCAGATCGCCCTGTGTCCGAACATCTCGAAGTACTGGGGGCCCTTTCGGGTCGGTTCGTCCGGCCCGTTGAAGGTATAGGCGAGGCTGGTTCCGGTCATTGGAGACTGTTCCCGACCGTGACGCTCGCCGGGCATGTCGAGGCCGATCAGGTCAAGGAGGGTGGGCGTCAGGTCGGTGATGTGGTGGAACTGGTTCCGCCTCTCCCCTGCTCCACCTATCCCGCCGGGCCAGTGGACAATCAATGGGTCTCGGACCCCTCCGCCGTGTGTCGTCTGCTTGTACCACCGCATGGGGGTGTTGCCTGCCTGTGCCCAGCCCCACGGATAGTTGCTGTGTGAACGGGGTCCACCGATCTCGTCCAGTCGCTCGACGGCGGTGTCCACGTCCTCCGGGACCACGTTGAAGTGCTTCATCTCGTCGGTGACACCGGTGGGGCCACCTTCCTGGCTGGCACCGTTGTCGGACAGGAGCATGATCACGGTGTCGTCGAGAAGGCCAAGGCGCTCCAGGTGCCCGATGAGGCGGCCGATCTGAGCGTCGGTGTGGTCGAGCATGGCCGCAAAGGCCTCCTGTAGGCGACAGGCGAAGCGCTGTTGGTTGAGGCTGAGGTCCTCCCAGGCTTCAACCCCGGGGTTTCTCGGGGCGAGGACCGTGCCTTTTGGCACCACCCCTAGGTTGATCTGGTTCTGGAACCATTCCTGACGCACCACATCCCAGCCGGCGTCGAAACGGCCCCGGTACTTCTCGCGGTAGTTGTCAGGGGCCTGATGCGGTGCGTGTGTCGCTCCGAAGGCCAGGTACATGAAGAAGGGTCGGTCCGGTCGCACCGACTTCGTGTCATTCACGAAACCAATGGCCTTGTCAACCAGGTCTTCGCTGACGTGGTAGCCGTCCTCTGGTCCAGCGGGCGGATCGATGTGATGGTTGTCGGCTGTCAGTTCGGGGTGGAACTGGTCTGTCTCACCCTGCAGGAAGCCGTAGAACCGGTCAAAGCCCCGCTGCAGGGGCCAGTGGTCGAACGGTCCCGCTGCCGATGCCTGCGCCATTGGGGCCAGGTGCCACTTGCCGACGCATGCGGTGGCGTAGCCGTTGTCCTGTAGTACCTCGGCAATGGTTGCGGCATGATCGGCTATGTAGCCCCGCATGTGCGGGTACCCGCTGTCGAAGTTGGACACGGCCCTCATGCCGACGGCATGGTGGTTTCGCCCTGTCAGCAGACAGGCGCGGGTTGGTGAACAGAGCGCTGTCGTGTGGAAGTTCGTGTACCTGAGGCCTCCCGCTGCGAGGCCGTCGATGTTGGGTGTGTCGATACTTGACCCGTAGCAACCGAGGTGGGCGAACCCGGTGTCGTCAAGCAGTATCACCACGACGTTGGGACTTCCTTCGGGGGAGTTGGCCGGGTCGGGCCACCAGGGCTCTGACTCGGCATGAGTGGTTCCTATGACGCCCCTGAAGTCGCCGTCCTCTCCCCTGGTTCCCACGGTCACCTACACCGCAGCTTCGGCCGGTAGAGGATTCGTGGGCCTGTCCGGGATGGTTTCTTCGAGAGCCTCCAGCAGTTCCACCTTCCTGGGCCCCGCTGCCGGGTCATCCCACAGGTTCACCCGTTGGAGTGGGTCTTCTGCAAGGTCGTAGAGCTCACCCTCTGTTCCGTCATGACACGTGCCGGCCTCGTAGCGCGTGCAGAGCATCTGATCCGCAACGATGCTCTGCAGGTGGACCTCGGTTCCGTTGGGATGGAGGCTGTCCCATTCGGTGATCACCCCTGCCCGTCCGTGGTTGGCAGCATCGGTTTCTGAGCGGGGTAGTGGAATGCCGTCCATCCAGTCGGGCACCTCCAGACCGGCGATGTCGCAGAAGGTGGGCGCCAGGTCGATCAGGCCGACGGGCGTTGTGACGACCGCCGGCTGGCCCGTTGTCGACGGCGCTGGGCGCCAGATGAGCGGCAGG
>Ga0207990_1001486_pt1 | contig 11905 bp, 10 predicted proteins | sample ETNtaG_8_FD_185780 | JGI IMG/M metagenome (GOLD analysis project Ga0207990, IMG submission 185780) | Marine microbial and viral communities from oxygen minimum zone, Eastern Pacific Ocean - ETNP201406SV75 (SPAdes) (version 2) | ecosystem: Environmental > Aquatic > Marine > Oceanic ...
GGGGTCTTTAATAAAAATCCAAGAAATACTCCTGAGTTTGTATCGGTAGAATCAGAAGTTGCCGAACCAGATTGAGCCGGATCGGATGGTGGCAATGTATCTGCATCAACTGGAGCCAAGCCACCGGTTCCAAAACCCATATAGGTATTCATCTTATACTCTCCCAGATTCTTTTCACTGGCCAAGACCACAAAAAAAGATAAAAGAGATGTATTCAGGCTCACCATTTCTTCTGAAGTTTGCTCACTTTCAAAAACAACATCCTGTAATCCAACGGATAAAGAAATATCGTTATACGTGTAAACGCGCTGTTGGAAATGAAATCCAAATTCCACCGGGGAGTTGTATTGAGATTCTGCTAACGTTGCCAACGATGTTGTATCGCCTCCCATAACAGCAGAAAATCCGAAACCGAACCCCCGGCTCAGTTCCATATCAAAATAAACACCTTTCGCTGTGTTGAACGGGTTAAAGTTGTGGATCTCTGTACTGAACCCGGTGCGAAACAGGTAGGGGGTTTTTTGATTGCTGGATGTGGGTACACGCATCATCCGGCCCGGGCGGGAATAAGCCACCCGTGTACTGCCTAACACTAGGTTGGCAAGAAAAACTGTAAAGATGAAATATTTTCCGTGTTGTTTCATAGAATGATGTGTTAATTCATATCGCTTTAGAAGGGGCGTTACTGGTATTCCTCCCAGTCAATAACATAAGAGTAACCAATAAATGTACCAAAATCCTGTGGTACATAAAGGTCAAACTTGCCAATAGCTCCCGGAAGCATGCTTGCGTCAGAAACAATACCGGTATCAAAAGTATTATAAGAGCCTTTTACAAAGGTGGTGAGCGTTTTTGTCTCACCGCTCCAGTTCTTGCGGAATACAAAATCTACTTTTACAAAATCTGCTCTGCGCCCACCAATATTCTTGATCTCACCATCAAAGATGATGTTGCCCTGGCCATCTTTTTTTTCTGATATATTACCGACCAACACACAATTAGCAGAAAATTTAGCACTGGCATTCCTGGCCGAATTATTAGATGATGTATACTTGGGTTGTGCCAATTTTGGCATGGGCGGAGGCGTATAGCTTTCCCGAATTTGTTCCGGCACATATTCCTGGGTATCTTCCGTAATAACATTGTCTACGATCCTCACCACCTGGGCCCGGTCTATAATCAGATACCCAACCAGTGTTTCCACCTTAAGCGATTTATCATCCTGATAAATGATTTTACCAAAAACAGTGCTGCCATTCTTTAGTATGATTTCTTTGGAATAAATGGTGAGCGGGTTGACCCACATTTTACTCAGCGCTTTTAAATCATCAAGTTCTTGGGTAAGATGTTTGAATTCTGCAGATAGTTTCTTTATCTCAAAATTCAACTCATTAAGTATAAAATCCTTGCTGGGGCTTCCCATGGCTTCCATGGTCTGTGGAACTGTGACCGAAACACGATCCGGTTGTTTCGCAGCATCTGTTCCACCTGCAGGTATTGCACCTGCAACTGGCGCGCTGGCTTTTTCTGTTGAAAGGGCTAGATCACCAATATCTTTTTTTTCAGTAAGGGTGATAATCGTTTCCGCTGATCCCAATTCATCATGAGAGGCCTGGAGTACGTAATCTCCTTCTTCCAGCTTCTTGAATTTGAATTTACCATTCCCACCTGTTTTGTCTTCTTTCACCACTTCTCCCCCGGATAAAAGGGTCAGCATGGCTTTTTTGACCTTTTTGCCATCTGAATCAACTATTCTCCCCGATAGGGTAACTCCCTTTGCAAGTACAAAGGTCCCTAGGAGCATAAAGACGGCCGTAGCGAGTATAAATCGCTTTTGTAGGCTTTTTAATAGTGTCATGTTTTTACCTCGGATTATGAACACTTCTAGCAACAAAATGCGCTAAAGCTAAAAGATTTTAACGCCAAATGGGGAATGTGTCAAGAATTTATAGAATATATAGAATTACATGAAATTTGGGTAAAACGGGATCATTTCCAGAAGTCTTTCAATAGTTTGTCTCTCTGGGCTGCGCGGGCATGGGCTGCTTTTGTTTTCTCTCTGATATGAGAAGATAGATTTAATGTCAATGCCTTTTCATATGATTCTAAAATGAGATCAAAATCGGTGTCTCCTATCTTATGGTAGGACTGCCCTATATAATAATGAGGGTCCCCTAAATCAGGCTTAAGCTGGGCAGCTTTATAATAGTTTTGTATAGCCTCCCAAAGTCCATCTTTATTGCCTCTCTTATATAATAGGTGCCCTTCTGCTATTAATAGATTATACCTTGATAAGGTATCTAACTCCGACAGGCCCACAGCCTTGGAAAAGTGGTCTATGCCCTTTTTATAATCTTCTGATTCCAGTGCAGCAATCCCAAGGATATTGTGGGCAGCAACCAGGGCGCTGATTACAGATGGTGAAGGTCCTCTTTCTGATAGTGAATCTTCCAGGGCAATGAGTGCGGCTGGGTCATCACGGGCCATTTTCTGGTAGCTTGTCCCAACACAATTCCAAGTATAAATAATAAGTATAAACAATAAAAACAGGCGGGGGATCATATTATCCTTCGAACCAGAATAACTCCTTGTTGTTTTGGAAAGAATCATACAGGCTTTCCATAGATTCGATCACATAATACCGGTCCTGGATATTGCTGTAATCAAAACAGGTTATGACTAGTTCCTCTATATCGTATGGAACAAATTTTGATCGATCAGAGCGTCCTTTCGCACACTCAACAACATTGGTTACTTCATTATAGGATGAAATGATTCCCGCGCCATATATTTCATAATCAATATCATTGGCAACCCTTCGAAATTTATCTGATTCACCTGTGTTTTTGATCAATCCATATTCATAGGTCCACCAGGCATAATTCTGAAGGCGCTTTAAATTGTGGGATACAAGATCAGGTCCTAATCCTCGTTTATCCTTAATTATTTCGTCGCCCAAGACACCAATTTCCCACATAAATTGTGCGTAATCCTTATTCATCAGAAAGGGAATATGAGCCTGAACATCATGAAAAATATCCGGCTCAGGTGTATATCCTTTATCATTCTGGATATCAGTTCCAGAATATTTTTCATCAAATCTTGGTGACTGACGAATAATGTCTGTTACGGGGAATTGTCGATTTTTATTTATTTCAAAGAATAATTCTTCATCCAGAAATCCTGCTACTGGGACTAATGTCCAGCCTGTGGAATTTTCGATCAGGGGTGAAATGGTTTCAAATTCGGGAAACATATTATTTGGGATAGGCAGCGAGCGCAAACCCAGCAAATATTCACAAGATGCATATTGATCCAGAAGAAACTCCAGTTTTTGGAATAGTTCACCCCAGATTCTGTTTTCAAGGTTGGTTACATCATCATATTTTTGATGTTTTATATATGGATCTTCCACCCCAAATATTTTTATACCTTCAATGCTGTTTGGGATCACATTTTTAAATAGATGATCGTATTTCGTAGATTGCGAAACCATTGTATTATGATTCAGTTAATAAAATTTATAGGATTAATTTTTAGTTTCCTACCATAGCCAGATGTAGGTAACTGCCCGATTATTTCTACCAAAGTCCGGGTCGTCTCGGATATTACAATCCGCTCTCATATCAGACGCATCTTTATTAAACATATTATAGTCTTCGCCATGGATTACAGCCTGAAAGCGTCCTTCTTGTTCTTTGCACCAGGTTCTTACCGATTCCCGTAACTTGCCAGAGCCATGGCCTGTTACCACCTTTATAGCGCGGATATGGCCTTCAAATGCGGTTTGGCTGACAGTGGTTTCTAAGATTGATTGTGAGTTTTCAAGACTCAAATTTGAATGCCCTATATCGATAATTTTTAGTTTTTTATTAACCATAATATGGCAGGAAGTTTACTGCCTTTGTTTTAACTTTATAATTCAATAAAAAGGATGTCCATGAGAAAAATTATTTTAGGACGGACGAATATTGAAGTATCTGCCATCAGTCTTGGAACCTGGGCGTTTGGCGGGGCCAATATGAGTGGAAAAATCGCAGTTGGCTGGGCTGGGCAAAATAATAACGATTCCAGGGCGGTCTTAAAACGGGCATGGGAATTAGATATCAACCATTGGGATACGGCTGATGTTTATGGGGATGGGCGCTCTGAATCTATTATAGGGGAAATGTGGCCTGCCATCCCCAGACAGGATATTTTTATTGCCACAAAAGTAGGTTGGGATAAGGGCCCTCATTCATACTGGTATAACCCGGATCATATGCGTTATAATGTGGAACGATCCTTAAAATATCTAAAGACCGATTACATTGATCTCATTTACCTTCATCACTGCTATTTTGGAAAAAACGAAGAATATTTTGACGATGCAATGACTACAATAAAGCAATTCCAAGAAGAAGGGAAAACCCGTTTTATTGGTTTATCAGATTGGTCTTCAGTTAGGGTTTTGCAATTTATTGAGCGCTGTAATCCTGATGTGGTGCAGCCCTATAGAAATGTTATGGATGACACCTATGAATCATCTGGATTAAAAAACTTTATAGATCAAAATAATCTGGGGGTGTGCTTTTTTTCACCCCTTAAACATGGTTTGCTGACGGGAAAATATGAAAAACCCGTATCTTTTGACACGGGGGATCATCGTTCTGGAGTTAAAGAATTTTTTGACAGGTCTATCATTGAAAAAATGCAGGAAAATAAACTGTTGTTGAAACAACGATTTAAAGATTATCAAAACCCTGTTATGCATGGAATAGTCAATGCCCTGTTTTCAGATGTTCCTAATGGATGTGTCCTATTAGGGCAGCGGAATATTCAGCAAGTAGAGGCAGCATCAAGGCTGGGAGATGTGTTGTCTAAAAAAGATACGGACTGGGTTCATGCTTTGTATGCTGCATAAAATTCTTTCAGAAATTTTCCAAATATCCACCAGGGTCTGTATTGCGCAACCATAATCTGTATAAGGATGGGTTTTGTTTTTTACCCGCTGTTTTTTCTAAAAATCAGGCACATTCTGCGCGTGATGGATTATGGGAAGTAATTAATGGTCATTACGAGACAGGTAGATCTCCAGAGAGCCGCTTCTGGAATATTGGCGATGATCCGGCTTCCATTATTAAAATAGATAAACCACATTTATGTAATCGGATAGTGTGGAATTTGGTAACCAATGCTGACCTTGGAAAGGAATTGGCGCGCGTTACCAACGCAAACATGATCCAGGTTTGGCATTCACAGGTAGTCTGGAAACCAAAAAGTAAAAAAGACAGCGGGAATGCAGGCTGGCATCGGGACGCGCAATACTGGCCGTTCTGGAGCACCGAAGGTCTCTATACAGCATGGATCGCCTTATCTAATGTGACGATTGAATCGGGACCGGTTCGATTTATCGTAGGTTCAAACCATTGGGCAACAATAGATGGTTTAGATTTTTTTAATAAGGGTATTCAATCACAAGATCGGGTATTAGACCAGTCCCACAGCAACCGTGAGACTGTAGATGCTTTATTAGATATTGGCGAAGTCAGTGTGCATTCTTCACTCACCTATCATTCTTCCAATGCAAATAGAAATCAAGAACCTCGTGTAGGAATGGTCGTCCATTTTTGTACAGACGATGCTAAAAGGATTATGGTTACAGGGGAAAATTCAGATTACCTGGATCAGATAGAAGACCAATCTATCGCACCTGTTATTTACCAAGGTTAGCAGTGTCCGGGGCCATTCAATCTCAATTCAGTAAAACAGGTTATGCCATTGAAAAAGGCGTTTTTACTGATGCTGAGATCGAAACTCTGGAAAACGAATTTGATCAAATAGTAACACAATTAAAAAAGAGCGGCGAAAACATCAATGCCCGCTGGGGCAGTGATTTAACACGCCATATTGAAGATTCTGATTCGGAGGTGATCCATACCCACAATATCCAAAGTTATTCATCTATCATGCTTAACATGGTCCAAAATGAAACATTATTAGACTTGGCGGAATCTCTCGTGGGGCCAGATATTATTCTTCATCACACAAAACTGTTTTGTAAACCTCCGAAAAAGGGGTCGGCCTTCCCGCTCCACCAGGACTGGTCCTACTTTCCGACACAAAAGAACTCCATGATTGCAGCCGTGGTTCACCTGTCCGAGTCCACAGAAGATATGGGGTGTTTTCGTGTTGTACCGGAATCACATAAGTTGGGTGAAATTAAAAATTCGGATGGTCATTCCCATGTGCCGGAAATCCACGATTTTTATTCTTTGGAAACAGCGCTTCCAATAGAAGCAGAAAAAGGAGACGTCCTGTTTTTCCATTGTTGCACAATTCATGGCTCAATGCCAAATAAATCTGATCATTCAAGAAAAACAATCTTGATACAGCTGTATTCCGGAAAAGACACAATAGTGGATGAAAACCCGCATACCAATGTACAATTAGTATTACGAGGCTGGAATTACCAGGCCACCAGAGAAAGTATAGGGAATATTAAAAGCTAGTCTTTAGCAAAGATGCTCACTCCCCACCCCATAAGCATGGCCAACAAAACCGATGGAAGCATGACATCTAACTTGTTGATATAGGGTCCTATAGTAGAAAATCCTGGCACTATGAATTTGAAGAACGGAATACATAAAAAACCTGTTATCATGGATGCAATGGCTCCCTTTTCAGTGAGATCTTTCCAGAAAATGGATAGTATAATCACGGGACAAAATGTAGCCGCAATGCCAGACCAGCCAAAGATAACGAACCAAAATACGGTTCTTGTTGGTGACAGAACAGAAACAGCTAGCGCAACCCCTAATGCTAAAACAGCAAGGGTCAGGGTTGCCTTTTTTGAAAGTCCCATCAGTTTTGTTTCATCCACATCCGGATTTAGGATCTGTTGATAAAAATCTCGTGTGACTGCGCTGGATGCCACCAGCAGCAGTGAATCAACCGTGGACATAACAGCTGACAAAACAGCCGCGATATAGACCCCAATGATCAAGGTAGGCATCACCTGACCAAGTACAAGTGCCAAAACATCTTCTCCCGCGTTGCCTAAAATCATTTCAGGGTTATCCCCGGCCTTGGTAAGCATATATCTTCCCAGAATACCGATCATCACAGCAGCAGAATCAGTTAAAAATGTATACACTATTGCAACCCATTTCCCCTTTTCAATTTCTGCTGTATTTTTAATGGCTATAAAGCGGACATAAACCTGGGGAGACCCCATAAAACCTATCCCGATTGATAATAGTCCCAAAACAGTCACTATATTCATAAGTGTAAAGCCGCCTGCACCCCATATATCTAAGAGCCCTGGATCAATATCCCGTATTCCATTTATAATAGATACATCTGTGGACAGGCTGAAATAAGCCACCACGGGTAAAAGCAAAAGGCCGATGAACATCAAAGACCCCTGGAAGAAGTCAGACCAGGCTACAGCGAGAAAACCGCCTGAAAATATGTACAGGACCACAATGCCAAAACCAATGGTAATCCCCGTGTAATAATTGAACCCCAAAAAAGATTCAAATGTTTTTCCTGTAATATCAATCTGGGCACTCACATAAATCACCACAAAAAGCGAGAGCGCAGTAGCGGAGACAATTCGAATCAAGTGCGTTGTAGATTTAAAATGACTAACAAGAAAATCCGGAATGGTGATAGAATTATATTCATCGGTCATGCGCTTGAATTTCTTCGCCATAAATTGCCACGAAATCCAAACCCCTAAAACTTCTCCAACCACTATCCAAAAGGCACTGAATCCCATCAATGCGCCCATGCCGGTTACTCCAATCAATAACCAGCCTGATTCTCCAGTAGATCGTGCTGAAAGTGCTGCTATCCAATACCCAAGTTTTTTACCGCCCACATAATAATCGGTTATATTCGTTACCCGTCGGGATGCAAAATAGCCAATCCCAAGCAGGATTGAAAAATAGAGCGAAAGAACTATAAGTTTAAGTATCATATTATTCAGTGGGGTGATTTAGGATAAATATTCAGAAAATTATTTATCCGGAAGTAAAACTTCCATGGTGGGGTAAGGTATGGAAATCTTTCGCTGGGAAAACTGTTTATATATTTCCGTATTAACTGCATCTATTGTCCTTCCCCGGATTTCAGGTTTGTGTATCCAAAATAATAACTGGAGCCTAAGTCCATGATCGGCAAATTCCCGGAAACGCACACGGGGTTCCGGTGTTTCAAGAATGTTTTTATTATTTTTGGCAATTGCAATTAACACTGATTTTGTTTCGTCGATATCAGAATTATAAGCGATCTGCACGGTGATTCGGACCCGTTCAGTTTCTCCTGGGCCGCCGCTTTCATTGACAATCTTTGATGCTGCAATAACTGAATTTGGAATAGTGATCTCAATGTCATCCCGGGTCATAAACCGGGTCGATCGCAGGCCCATTTGTTTGACATAGCCCCGTTCGCCTGTATCCAATAATATATAATCTCCCTCCTTAAATGGTGAATCAGCCATGAGAAATATCCCGGCAAAAAAATTAGCAACAGTGTCTTTCGCCGCAAGTCCTAAAACCACGCCCAGCACACCGGCAGACGCCAGAATACCATTAATATTGATATCCCAGCTGAGAAAAACTAAGTAGACTCCAAAAAGACCAATAGCGATTTTTCCCAAATTATTGAATAGAGGGAGGGTGTTCTTCTGCAATAAAGTACTGGCTGTCTGCCGGGATGCCCATTCCATAGACATGACCAGTATTTTTGAACTGACAAAAAGCCAGATTATAATGGTAATGGTTTTAAATATTCCTACAATCACAAAATCGATATAGGCAGGCAGGGTCGCTGTTTTAACTGCAACACTAAACCCTATAAAAAGAATAGAATAAAAAATGGGTTTATGAAGTAGTTGGAGAATTTTATCATCAAGGCTGGTCTTTGTTTTATCGACCAGTCTCTTAAAAATAAACGTAAATATTATATCTACTAGTTTTGCAGCAATAATGGATGCGATAACTAAAACAACGCTTTTCAACGCCGGGTTGGAGATGATTACAATATAATATTCGTTAAGCAGGCTCATAGAATCTCAGGGTATAAATAAAGAAGGGTGGGTTTTGTTGGATGCTGATTGATAAGTTTTCGCACAAAATTGCTTTAATTTGAGAATCTTATAATACCACATTCCCTTATTAACACCAAGGTGACAGGAATTTAATCTTTTGGCAAAGAGGACATTATGATAGTTGAAAAAAGACATTATTTTATATTCGCTTCATTGACGCTTTTGTTGTTCAACATTACGTGTGCCAAGTATGAAAACAATACCCCCTGGCCAACAAGAGGCTGGGAAATCTCTAAGCCCGATCTGGAAGGAATGAGCCTTGACTCCCTATCGTCTTTTAGCAACAAATTAAAAGGTGGCGAGCTTGGATACATTGATGGAATGCTAGTTATTCGCAATGGTAAAATAATTTTTGAAGAAGAATATTCAAACAACTACGATTCTCTTTTCGAAATCACAAACACTAAGCCCGCGAAATACAACTATTATGACCCCGTCTGGCATCCATATTATAAAAATACCGAATTACATACCATGCAATCTGTAAGTAAAAGCTTCACCGCAGCGGCTATTGGTATTGCAATCAAAAATGGAACAATAAAGGGTTTAGATGTGAAAATTATGGAATACTTTGATGGTTTTGAATCATCCAATCCAGACCCTAGAAGAAAAGAAATAACAATACAAGATGTTCTAACCATGACAACCGGTATCCTTTGGGATGAGCTTTCCATGCCATATACGGATACCAGCAGCAGCTGTGTTCAAATGGAAGCATCACAGGACTGGGTAAAACATGTGCTGGATCAGCCCATGGCATTTAATCCTGGGTTGAAATGGGAATACAGTAGTGGCGCAACAATGCTATTATCAAAGATTATTACACAAGCCACGGGTCAAGACCTGGCAGAATTTGTTGAAGTAAACCTGTTTAGAAAATTAGGAATTCAGAATTATTTCTGGAAACATACACCGAAAGGGCTTACGGATGCAGAGGGCGGTCTATACCTTACACCAAGGGATCTGGCAAAATTTGGCTATCTATACTTAAACAATGGTGTCTGGAATGGGGAACCGGTTCTGCCCGATAATTGGGTGCAAAACAATCTTTTTAAACCGCTAGATACAATATGGCCTAGCTTTAAATATGGCCACCAATGGTGGCTTATTCCCTATGGTGAAAACAAAATAACAATGCTTGCTTCCGGGCTTGGAGGCCAAAGGATGCTGGTCATCCCAGAGTTTAATATTGTGGCTGTTTTCACGGGTTGGAACGTCTATGAAACCCCCGCGTTAAACTCCTGGATGGCAATGCATAAAATAATTGATGCCGTTGTAAAATAGATATTCTATTTAGCCAGCACCATCTTTTTTGAAATGGTGTTTGACTGAGTTACTAATCTATAAAAGTAAACTCCGCTTGAAACAGGCCTTTTGTTTTGGTCAAGGCCATCCCAGAGCACATTATGATTCCCTGCGCGCTGAAATCCGTCGTAAACAGTATAGATCAGTTTTCCCGTAATATCATAAATCCCCAAAAAAATAGTGCCCGACTCATTTAGGGTGTAACTGAATTGTGTTGCAGGATTGAATGGGTTTGGAAAATTTTGAGAAATAGAAACATGGTTTGGTATTGTATAATTGCTGTAATCTGTTTCAAGGGTTCCATCGTGCTCAATCATAAATAATTGAGGTTTATCCGCCGCAAAACTGGCGGAGGACAGTACAAGATCTCCATAACCATCATTATCCAAATCTCCAGGAAAAAGCTTTGCAACGCGAACCTTTCCCTGATCGTTTCCGGGGGTATAATTATCTGTTGTATCATCCATAAAAATGATACGTTCTGAAAAGCTTTCAACAGCAAGTGGGTCATCTCCATTAAATTCCCAATCATAGACCGCTTCATTATAATGACCTGCTAAGTACAGGTTTGGCTTTCCGTCACCGTCCGCATCGCCCGCATTAATCTGCCTAAGCCCGCCTGCATAACTGGCGAAAAAATTAAAATTACCATATGAAAGAGTGCTCACATCATCCACGCCCTGGACTGCAAAAAAAAGACCGGGTGTCAATAGATCGCCTGCTAATGTGTTTGTTCCGGATGTTACACCGAATAATTCATTGGTCCCGTTTTCATCTAAATCAGTTACGATAATACTTTGATTGCCCCGCTCGTATTGTTGGGAACACACATAGAAGTCTGTTTGATATTCGTATTGGTCTTCCCCGCTGTTTTCATGAATTATAATATGATAATATTCATATGCCACTGTATAGATTTCCATTAATCCATCGTTATCCAGATCTCCTGTGGAGATATTGTAACCACTCCAATTCGTCCAAACGTTGTCTTCATACTCTATATTAAAAATGGCAGAATCATCTACCACGCTATCTAATTCAAATATCATTAATCTACTGCTCCCGCCAGATCCCAGTTCGCTCCAGGGGCCATCCATAATAGAGACTATAATCTCTTGGGCTGAATCACCATCCAGCTCAGCAACTAAAATTTGTCCTGCTTCCCACACACTATCTAGTCCCATATCCCAGGTGTAGGTGGGTGAAGATAAAAAAGATAAGGAGTCTGGATCCCATTCAAATATCTGCAAACCTTTCTGCCCCGAAACCCCGGGGCTGGTATCAACCAATGAAAGGATCTCAGGATTATTGTCACCATCTATGTCTCCAACGGCTACACTGGAATATGCATCATAGGTACAGCTTAAGTCATAAAAGGTATATACCCACTGAACCGTTATAGAGTCATTGTCTGTAGCTTCGTAGTGATATACACCATTACAATATTGACCTGCATATGCGCTGGCAACAATAAAATCTCCATAACCATCATTATCAAAATCATAG